>Ga0209486_10000490_pt1 | contig 17570 bp, 16 predicted proteins | sample NCCompost_FD_187518 | JGI IMG/M metagenome (GOLD analysis project Ga0209486, IMG submission 187518) | Agricultural soil microbial communities from Utah to study Nitrogen management - NC Compost (SPAdes) (version 2) | ecosystem: Environmental > Terrestrial > Soil > Agricultural land | place...
CGCGCGCGAGCTCGACGCCCGCCTCCCAGCCGGCGATCGCCATCTCGCGCGACACGTTGTCGGTGAACGCGACCGACTCGGGCGAGCCGTACTTCATGCCGAGCATCGTGATCGACGAGCCGAGGCCCAGGAACCCCATCCCGTGCCGGCGCTTGCGCGTGATCTCGTCGCGCTGGCGGCCGAGCGGCAGGCCGTTGATCTCGACCACGTTGTCGAGCATGCGCGTGAACGTGCGCACCACCTCGCGGTACTCGTCCCAGTCGAAGCTCGCCTCCTCCGTGAAGGGGTGCCGAACGAAGCGCGTGAGGTTGACCGAGCCGAGCAGGCAGGAGCCGTACGGCGGGAGCGGCTGCTCGCCGCAGGGGTTGGTGGCACGGATGTTCTCGCACCACCAGTTGTTGTTCATCTCGTTGACGCGGTCGATCAGCACGAAGCCGGGCTCCGCGAAATCGTAGGTCGAGGCCATGATGACGTCCCAGAGCCGCCGCGCCGGCAGGGTCTTGTAGACCAGGCACGCGACCAGGCCCTCGTCGTTCGTCACATAGCCCTCGCCGTCCGGCCATTCGCGCCAGACGAAGGCCACCGGATCGCGCAGGTCGTGCTTCGACGGGTCGTATTCGCGCGCAGGCAGCGGGAAGGCGAGCCTCCATTCACGGTCGCCGCGCACCGCCTCTATGAACTCGTCGGTGACGAGCAGCGACAGGTTGAACTGGCGCAGTCGCCCGTTCTCGCGCTTGGCGCGGATGAAGTCCATCGCGTCCGGGTGCCCGACGTCGAACGTGCCCATCTGGGCGCCACGCCGTCCGCCCGCCGAAGACACGGTGAAGCACATCTTGTCGTAGATGTCCATGAACGACATCGGCCCGGAGGTGTGCGCACCCGCGCCCGCGACGTACGCGCCGCGCGGCCGCAGCGTGGAGAACTCGTAGCCGATGCCGCAGCCGGCCTTCAGCGTGAGCCCGGCCTCGTGCACCTTGTTCAGGATGTCGTCCATCGAGTCGCGGATGGTCCCCGACACCGTGCAGTTGATCGTCGAGGTCGCGGGCTTGTGCTCGAGCGCGCCGGCGTTCGACATGATGCGGCCTGCCGGGATCGCGCCCTTGCGCAGCGCCCAGAGGAAGCGCTCGTAGAGCGCCTCGCGCTGCGCGGGCTCCTCGACGTCGGCGAGCGTCCGTGCGACGCGTGCGAGCGTGTCGTCCATGGTCGCGTCGATCGGCGCGCCATCCTTGGCGGTCAACCGGTACTTCCGGTCCCATATGTCGAGCGACGCTTCCTGGAACGGAATCTCTTCGACGTCTTTGTGCTCGATCCTGACCGCTGTGCTCATTTTGTCGGCAATGCTCCCCTGGTCCAGCCGTCTCACGATTTCGCCGGAGAAATCTCACCCGGGCATGCGCGCGGTTGCGCCGCCTGACTGCGATTTCGCGTGGCTCCCTGACGCTTCTGCCGGCCTGACCCGCCCCTTCGACCGGTGACCACAAGATCTTGTGTCAGGTTGCGAAATTATTTCCGTTGGGCCGGTGTGTCAAGAATTTCCTTATGGAAAAAACTCGCGAATAAAAGAGGTTAATTTTCAATATCTTGCAAATCCCACTTGAGGCTGTTTCCGGGCCCTGCCCCGGCCGGGACCGGTCGAGCCCGATTTTCCGCGCAACACAACATCTGGTATGCATAGAAACAGCACAAAATACGCACAGTTTGTTCACACGCGCGTCCGCACGCGGGAAAATCAAGGCTTGCACGCGCAGGAACTTGTAAGACTCGCGCCCGGTCAGATTTCGCGCCCCATCGAGGTTGTATCGCATGAAAAAGACCTTCGCCGCCACGCTGGCCGGCGCCACGCTGGCGCTATCGGCCCCGATTCTTGCGCAAACGGCGCTCCCCTCCTTTGCGCCGGTGATCAAGCGCGCATCCCCGGCGGTGGTCAACATCGCGGTGCGCGGCACGGTCGCGGCCCCGCGCAATCCGTTCTTCGACGACCCGGGCACGCGGCGCTTCTTCGGCCTTCCGCCGGAAGCGCCGCCGCGCGAGCGCGAATTCAGGAGCGCGGGCTCCGGGGTCATCGTGGACGCCGAGAACGGCTACATCGTGACCAACGCCCACGTCGTCAAGAACGCCACGGAGATCACGATCACGCTGGTCGACGACGTCGAGCACAAGGCCGAGGTCGTCGGCGCCGACGAGGGTTCGGACGTCGCCGTGCTGCGCGTCGCGGATGCGAAGCTTCCCGCCGAGATCCGTCTCGCGGACTCCTCGAAGCTCCAGGTCGGCGATTTCGTGATCGCCATCGGCAATCCCTTCGGACTGCAGCACACGGTGACGTCCGGCATCGTCAGCGCGCTCGGCCGCACGGGCGTGAGCCGCGACGGTTACGAGGACTTCATCCAGACCGATGCCGCGATCAACCCGGGCAATTCCGGCGGCGCGTTGGTCGGCCTCGATGGCGACCTGGTCGGCATCAACTCGGTGATCCTGTCGCAGTCCGGCGGCAACATCGGCATCGGCTTCGCGATTCCCTCCAACATGGTCCGCTCGATCATGGAACAGCTGATCGAATCCGGGCGCGTGAACCGCGGCCAGCTCGGCGTGACGACGCTGTCGCTGACGCCCGAGTTCCGCAAGAGCCTCGGGCTCACCGAGAACGCCCAGGGGGCGCTCGTCTCGCAGGTGACCGAGGGCTCGGCGGCGGCCACGGCCGGCATCGAGGCGGGTGACGTCATCACTTCCGTGCGCGGCCAGCCGATCCGCAGCAACACCGAGCTGCGCAACACCATCGGCATGCTGAGGGTCGGCGAATCCGTCGAGCTCGGGCTGCTGCGCGAGGGCAAGCCGCGGACCGTGACGGCCGTGCTCAGGGAGCCGGCGCAGGTCTCGGACGCCGAGTCGATCCACCCGGCGCTCGCGGGCGCCGAGCTCGTCGAGGTCTCCGAGGACTCGGCCGGCGGCATCCGCATCCGCTCGGTCGCACCCAGCAGCCCCGCCGCGCAGGCGGGCCTCCGGGCGGACGACCGCATCATCGCAGTGAACCGCCAGCGCGTCGGGACGATCGCCCAGCTGCGGGACGCGGCCAAGGGCCAGTCGTCGATGCTGGTGCAGTTGCGGCGCGGCAGCCAGGTACTCCTGCTCCCGCTGCGCTGAAACCAGCGCCCACGATCTGCAACACGCAGTCCGCTACCCGCGCGTGCCGCGCTCGCGGGACCCACTCGTTCGCGCGGCCGGAACTTTACGCGCTCACTCGTGGGTCCCGCCGGCTTGCCCGCGCGGGCTCGCGGCGGGCGGGTTCCCGAGCGAGCGCGTTCATTCCGGCCGCGCGAGCGAGGGTTCCCGCCCGGCGCGATGACCACGCGGGTGCGCCTACGGGTCCTATAATCGAGGGCATGGCAGTCCGATCGGTCTGCGTGCTGGGGGGTTCCGGCTTCGTGGGCACGCACGTGTGCTCCGCCCTCGCACGGGACGGCTGGCGGGTCACCGTGCCGACGCGCAATCCCGTGCGGGCCCAGCACCTCGCGCCGATTCCCTCGCTCAAGCTCGTCGCCGCCGACATACACGACCCGCAGATGCTGGGCTCCCTGGTCGCCGGGCAATCCGCGGTCGTGAACCTCGTCGGGATCCTGAACGAGCGCGGGCGCGGCGGCAGCGGCTTCACGCGCGTGCACGTGGACCTCGTGCGCAAGCTCGTCGAGGCCAGCCGCCGCGGGCGCGTGGAGCGCCTGGTGCACATCAGCGCCCTCAATGCCGACGCGGACCATGGCCCCAGCCATTACCTGCGCAGCAAGGGCCGCGGCGAGCGCATCGTGCGGGGCGAATGCGGCGACGTCGCCTGGACGATCCTGCAGCCGTCGGTGATCTTCGGCCCGCGCGACGACTTCGTGAACCGCTTTGCGCGCCTCCTGCGCGCAATTCCATTCGTGCTGCCGCTGGCTAGGCCCGGAGCGCGGTTTGCGCCGGTCTGGGTCGGCGACGTGGCCGCCGCCATCCTGCGCGCGCTCACGGACGACCGCGTCGCCGGCGAGAGCTACGAGCTTTGCGGACCCGAGCGCATGACGCTGCGCGAGATCGTCTGCCGCGTGCGTGACCGCCTCGGCCTCGCGCGCGCAGTCATCGGCATCCCGGATTTCGCCGCGCGCCTGCAGGCGGCCGTTTGCGACTTCGTGCCCGGCAAGCCGTTCTCGACCGACAACTACCGCTCGCTCTTCGTCGACGCCGTCTGCAAGGTCAACGGGCTCGCGCGGCTCGGAATCCGGGCGCAGCCGCTCGACGCGATCCTGCCCCGATACCTGATCTGACCCGCTGGCCGGTGTCGGTCGTACCGGATCAGGTCGCAGGGCAGAGTCTCGAGCGGGCGGGCGCGTTGTCCTCGAGTTGCTTCATGGCGGCGTAGAACGTTGGCAAGTCGTTGCCAAGGCGGTCGAGTTCGACGCGCAGCGCAGGAACGCAGCGCTCGTAGGTCGCGACGGCGGTCAGGCGCGCATTGTTGAATTCGCCCGTGGCCGGGTGCCCTCCGGCGACGAGCGCCTCGCGCAGCCGCGCAAGCTCCGCGGCCTTCAGCTCGCGCGCGGCGGCGGCATCGGGCGTGCGGGCATAGATGCCGGCGAGCCGGCGTCGCGCGTCCACCATGAGCGCGGCGGAGTCGCGCTGGCGCTGCCGCACGATGAGGAACTTCTCGAGCGCGCCCGCCGGCCCCTCGCGCGCGAACCAGCGCTCGAGCCCCTCGGACTCGACGACCATCGCGAAGGCCTCGTTGAAGTCGCTGTCGCCGGGCGCGTAGGCGGCCTGGTGCGCAAGCTCGTGGAAGATGAAGGCGGCGAGCTCGGCGTCGCCGTAGCCGAGCATGGTGTTCAGCACCGGGTCGCGCAGGTGGCCGAGCGTCGAATAGGCGATGGACGGACCGATCCAGGTGTCGTAGCCCCGCGCACCGAGCCTCGCCGCCGCCCGCTCCGCGTGCGCCTCGTCGAAATAGCCGCGGTAGCTCACGCAGCCCGCGATCGGAAAGCACCAGCGCTTGGGCTCGATCGCGAGCTCAGGGGCGGCGAACAGGTTCCAGGTCGCATAGCGGCGGCCGAGGTCCGCGAACGCGCGGTAGCTGCCGTTGTCGGGCAGGCCGAGCTCGGCCATCGCGAAATCGCGCGCGCGCACGGCGAACTCGAGCCGGCGGCGCAGTGTCGCGTCGGTCGCGGGGTCGGCGACCACCTCGGCGATCGGCACGCGCCGCGAATTCATCTCCAGCTGCCCGGCGGCAATGTGCGCGTAGTAGCAGCCGCCGAGCACGATCGCGGCCGCCGTGGCCGCAAGCGGCCGGATCGGGCGCCACGGGGAATCGCGTAACATGATGAGATGAAAGTCTATCTGGTCGGCGGCGCGGTTCGCGACGAGCTGCTCGGCCGGCCGGTCGCCGAGCGCGACTGGGTCGTGGTCGGCGCGACGCCGCAGCAGATGCTGGACCTCGGCTACCGCCAGGTCGGCCGTGATTTCCCGGTGTTCCTGCACCCGGAGACGGGCGAGGAGCACGCGCTCGCGCGCACCGAGCGCAAGACGGGACCGGGCTATCGCGGCTTCGAGCTGCACTTCTCGCCCGACGTCACGCTCGAGGACGACCTGAAGCGCCGCGACCTCACCATCAACGCGATGGCGCGCGACGCCAACGGGGCGCTGATCGACCCCCACGGCGGCCGCGCCGATCTCGAGTCGCGAAAGCTCAGGCACGTGTCCGACGCGTTCGACGAGGACCCGGTGCGGATCCTCCGGGTCGCGCGCTTCCTGGCGCGCTTCGAGCCGCTCGGCTTCGCGATCGCGCCGGAAACGCTCGCGCGCATGCGCGCGATGGTCGCCGCCGGCGAGGCGGACGCGCTGGTGCCGGAGCGCACCTGGCAGGAAACCGCGCGCGCGCTCGCGGAGCCCGCGCCCGCGGCCTGGCTGCGGGCGCTGCGCGCGTGCGGCGCACTCGCACGCATCTTCCCGGAGCTCGACGCGCTCTACGGCGTGCCGCAGCCCCCGCAGTGGCATCCGGAGGTCGACACGGGCCTGCACATGGAACTGGTGCTGAGCGCGGTGGCCGCGCTGACTCCGGAACCCCGCATCCGCTTCGCCGCGCTGATGCACGATCTCGGCAAGGGGCGTACGCCACGCTCGCGGTGGCCGCGGCACATCGGCCACGAGGCGTCGGGCGCGCGCCTCGCCGCCGAGCTCGCCGCGCGCCTGCGTGTCCCGACGGATTTCCGCGACCTCGCCGTGCTCGCCGCGCGCTGGCACGGCCTCGTCCACCGCGCGCTCGAACTGCGGCCGCGAACGGTGCTCGAGCTGCTCGAGTCCTGCGACGCGTTCCGCCGGCCCGAGCGCTTCCGCGAGCTGCTCGTCGCCTGCGAGGCGGACCACCGCGGGCGCGGGGGCCGCGCGGGCGAACCCTATCCGCAGGCGGAGCGTCTGCGCGCGGCCCAGGCGCGGGCGATGTCGGTCGCGCTCGACGACGCGGACCGCGAGGGCCTCAGCGGGGAGAAGATCGGCGAACTCCTCAGGCGGCGCCGGCTCGCGGCGCTCAAGTCCGCCGCCTGATCAGGCGAAGATCCAGAACAGCAGGCCGGCGACCAGGAAGCGGTAGATCGCGAAGGGCGCGAGACCGATCCGGTTGATCACTGAGAGCAGCCACGCGATGCAGGCGTAGCCCGTCACGGCGGCGACCGCCATGCCGAGCGCGATCACGCCCCAGTCCACCGCCGGCCCGTTCCCGTTCGCGAGCTTCAGGAACTCGTAGCCACCCGCCATGGCGATGCCCGGCACCGCCAGCAGGAACGAGAAACGCGCCGCCGCCTCGCGCGTCAGCCCGAGCGTGCGCGCCATCGTCATCGTGACGCCGGAACGCGAAGTGCCCGGCATGAGCGCGAGCGCCTGGGCGCAGCCGATCAGGATCGCGTCGCGCCAGCCGACGCTGTACTCATCGCGCTCGCGTCGCCCGAGGCGGTCGGCGATCCACATGAACAGCCCGAAGACCGCGAGCAGTATCGCGACCGACAACGGGTTCCGCAGCTTCTCCTCGATGAGGCCGCCGAACGCAAGGCCGACGACGCCGACGGGGATCGTGCCGACGATCACGCACCAGGCGAGGCGCGCGTCGGGCGTGAGGCCGTGGCCCGCGAGCGAGGCGAACCACGCGCGCGCCATCGCCGCGAGCTCGCGGCGAAAGTAGGCGACGACGGCGACCAGCGTGCCGACGTGCACCGCGACGTCGAATGCGAGCCCCTGGTCGGTCCAGCCGAACAGGTGCGGGACGAGCACGAGGTGGCCCGAGCTCGAGATCGGCAGGAACTCGGAGAGGCCCTGCACGAGGGCGAGCAGGATGGCTTGTACGGGATCCAAGATGCCGCGCATCTTACAGGCTCACGGCGAGGTCCCTGAAGCCGAATCCGGGGAACGGCCCGCAGATTTCGCGCGCGAGCACCATCGCCTTGAAGCGCTCGCCCATCTCGCCCGGCAGCAGCAGTGTCGCCGCGTCCTGCTTGAGTGCGCGGCGCGCGGCGTCGCCCGCGGATCCGGCAAGGCGCGCCAGCTCGCGCTCGATGCCGGTGTCGAGCAGGTAGTGCGCCTGCGTCGCAAACCCGCCCATAACGAGCCCGCAGGCGAGGCCGTCCTCGGCAAGCGCCGAATAGTCGACCCAGGCGGTGAGGTCCTGGAGTCCCGGATCGGCGAGCGCGTCCGCGACGCGCCGGTGCCGGCGGAACCCGCACAGCGTCCCGCCGTCGCGCGACGGATGGTAGTACTGGGCGCGCGGCAGCCCGTAGTCGACGACGAGGATCGCGCCGCGCGAAAGCCCCTGCGCAGCGCCCGCCAGCCAGCCGCGCTGGCCGGGCCGCAGCTCGGACACGTACCCGGCGGGCATCGGCACCGGCAGCGCGCCTTGCAGCAACGCGACGGCCGCCGCAAGCGCCGCATCGGCGGCGCCCGGCGCGAAGGCGAATGCGTCGCCCGCTTCGATCACGCCGATCGCTTCGCAGCCTCCCGCGGTCACGCGAAACCGGTCGACGGGCAGTGCGTCGACGACCTCGTTCGCGATCGCGACGCCCTGCCACTGCCTGGCCGGCGCCGCCTCGAGCCACTCGAACCGGTCGCGCAAGTCAGCGAGCCGCGGATCCCGGTCGATCCGTTCGCGCTGGCGCGCGGCAAGCACCGGGCTCGGCTCGACGATCCGGTAACGCGCGACCTCGGCCCCGAGGCGCTGCAAGGCGGGCAGCAGCTCGACCGCAAGCACGCCGCTGCCCGCGCCGAACTCGACAATGTCCCCGCCATCGGTCTTCGCGAGCACGCCAGCGACCCCGTTCGCAAGACAGGCGGCGAAGAGCGGCGACAGTTCCGGCGCCGTGACGAAATCGCCGGCGGCACCGAACAGCGCGCGGGTCGTCACGTAGTAGCCGAGCCCGGGCGCATAGAGCGCCGTTTCCATGAACTCCCGGAACGGCATCCAGCCATTGCCTGCCGCGATGCGCGCACGAAGCGCCGCAGCCACGCGCGCGCCGTGCGCAATCTCATCCGCATCGGGCGGCGGCGGCGGCGCCACCGTCAGCATCGCCGCCCCCATGGGTCGTGATATCGTCCGGCGATCGTGCAGACGGGCAGCCCACCATGAATGCGGGCCCGGCACCACTCGCCGGCCAGGCGGCGCTCGTCACGGGGGCCGCGCGGCGCGTCGGCGCCGCGCTCGCCGTCGCCTTCCATGCCGCCGGCGCGCGTGTCGCGGTCCATTACCGCAGTTCGCAGGCCGAGGCGGAAGCCCTCGTCGCGCGCCTGAACGAGACCCGCGCGGACTCCGCGCGCGCCTTCCGCGCGGACCTCGCCGACCCGGCGGCCTGCGACACGCTGGTCGCGGAAGTCGAGCGTGCCTTCGGCCGGCTCGACGTCCTCGTCAACAACGCGTCCACTTTTTACCCGACGCCCGTGGGCACGATCACGCCCGACCAGTTCGACGACCTCGTCGGCTCGAACCTGCGCGCGCCGCTCTTCCTGTCCCAGGCGGCAGCACCAGCACTCGCGAAGCACGAGGGACTGATCCTAAACATCGGCGACATCCACGGCCTGCGCCCGCTCGCCGGGCATGCCGTGTACTGCGTCGCCAAGGCGGGGCTGCTGATGCTCACCCGCTCGATGGCGCGCGACCTCGGCCCGGCCATCCGCGTCAACGCCATCGCGCCGGGGCCCGTGATGTGGCCGGAACGCGGCGTGGACGCGGGGCTGCGCGAACGCATCGTCGCGCGCACCGCGCTGAAACGCACCGGATCCGCCGACGACGTCGCCAAGGCCGCACTTTACTTCGCGACCGGCGCGCCCTTCGTCACCGGGCAGGTGCTCGCGGTGGACGGCGGTCGCCTGGTCGGCGGCGCGAACCGATAGCCGGCTCACGCCTCCCCGCCTTCGAGCTCGACCGGCGTCAGCGGGTGCGCGCGCCGGTCGAAGCGGTTCCACAGGCTGTCGATGCGTTCGGCCGCGACCGGATGCACGAGGCCGGGCGCGAGTTCCGCGAGGGGGCCGAGCACCCATGCCCGTGTCAGCAGGTCCGGATGCGGGAGAGTCTTGCCGGCGACGGGGCCGGTGCGCTCACCGTGCAGCAGCAGGTCGAGGTCGAGCGTGCGCGGTCCCCATTTGGGCGCGCCGGGCTCGCGGCCGCACTCACTCTCGATTCGCTTCAGCCGATCGAGGAGCTCTTCCGTCGGCAGGGGCGCCGCGAAGGCGACGACGAGATTGATGAAGTCGTCGCCGGTGAAGCCGACCGCCGGGTTGGCGAAGGCGCGCGAGACCCGCAGGCCCCGAAACTCGCCTTCGAGCAGCGCGAGCGCCTTGAGGAGGCTCGCGCGCGGCCGGACGTTACTGCCGGCCGCGACGTATGCTTCAGCCACGGGCGCGCTCAACCATCAGCGCCACGCTCGACGATCACGCCGACGTCGCGCGAGTGGCGGATCGCGCCCGGCTTGTGCACCGTCACGCGCACCCGCGTGACCTCGAACTCCTCGAGTACGATGCGCGCGATCTCGCCGGCGAGCGCCTCGACCAGCCTGTACTGGCTCGCCTCGACGAACGCGAGCACGCGCTTGGCGACCGACTTGTAGTTGAGCGTGTCCTCGATTGCGTCGCTCTTCGCCGCGGCGCGCAGGTCCTTCCACATCTCGAGGTCGATCTCGAGGCGCTGCTTGACCTCGCGCTCCCAGTCATAGATGCCGATGACGGCTTCGGTGGCCAGTGCCGATATGAAAATTCGGTCCATCGTTACCTCGGAGGGGACGCGCCCCTTTTAAAGGGGACGCGCCCCTTCAGTACCACGCAGACGTCAACAAGTCGCTCACAATGCACTGAAGGGGCGCGTCCCCTTTAAAAGGGGCGCGTCCCCTCCGATCCCGGCGGCCGCAGCTCATCGAGTGACCACCGCGCCTGTGCGCGCACCGGGAGGTCCTCGCGCTCGCCGGCGGCCAGGCGGTGGTGGCCCGCGAGCGCGATCATCGCGGCATTGTCGGTGCAGAACTCGGGGCGCGGGAAGAACGCGCGGGCGCGCGCGGCGGCGAGCCTCGCCGTGAGCGCCTCGCGCAGCCGCCGGTTGGCGCCGACGCCGCCGGCGACGACCAGCGTGTCGAGGCCGGTGGCCTTGAGTGCGCGCAGGGACTTCGTCACCAGCGTGTCGACGATCGCCTCCTCGAAGCCGCGCGCCACGTCGGCTCGCGCCACGTCGTCGAGCTCGCGGCCACGCACGGCAACGACGACAGCGGTCTTCAGCCCGCTGAAACTGAAGTCGAGGCCCGGACGGTCGAGCATGGGTCGCGGGAAATCGAACACGCCCGGGCGGCCGTGCTCCGCCAGGGCCGCAAGCGCCGGCCCGCCCGGGTAGCCGAGGCCGAGGAGTTTCGCCGTCTTGTCGAAGGCCTCTCCGGCGGCGTCGTCCTGGGTCTCCCCCAGGATCCGGTAGCGCCCGACCCCCCCTACTTCGACCAGGAGGGTGTGGCCACCCGAGACCTGCAGGGCCACGAACGGAAAGCCGGGGGCGCCCGGCTCGAGGGCAGGCGCCAGCAGGTGGCCCTCCAGGTGATGGACGCCGATGACGGGTACGTCCCAGGCGTAACCGAGCGCACGCGCGACCGAGGCGCCGACCAGCAGCGCACCGATGAGACCGGGTCCCGCGGTATAAGCAATGCCGTCAATGGCTTGCGGCTCGATCCCCGCCTCGCTGAGGGCCGCTTCGACCATCGGCAGGAGGCGCACGATGTGCTCGCGCGAGGCGAGCTCCGGCACGACCCCGCCGTGGCGGCGGTGCAACTCGACCTGGCTGAAGACGCGGTTCGCCACGAGGCCTTTTTCGCCGTCGTAGAGCGCAACCGCCGTCTCGTCACAGGAGGTTTCGATGCCTAGAACCAACATATGCATGGCATTTTGATTTTCGGGGGGCGGATCACTACAATTCCGGGCCCTTTCCCGGCCTGGTCCGGGGGTTCAGTTCACGACGAGGTTTGAATGCCGAGCGTCCGTATCCGCGAAAACGAGTATTTCGACGCTGCCCTGCGTCGTTTCAAGCGCGCCTGCGAAAAGGCCGGCGTGCTGACTGAACTGCGCCGTCGGGAATTCTACGAGAAGCCCACCCAGGAGCGTAAACGCAAGAAGGCGGCCGCCATCAAGCGGCACCTCAAGCGTGCCTCCCGCGACGGCGGCCGCAGCGCCACGCGCTGAGCCCGGGATGAGCCTGAAGGCGCGCATCACGGAAGACATGAAAGCGGCGATGCGGGCGGGCGAGAAAGACCGCCTCTCCTGCATCCGCATGCTCCAGGCCGGGATCAAGCAGCGCGAAGTCGACGAGCGCATCGAGCTCGACGATACGCAGGTGCTGGCGGTCATCGACAAGATGATCAAGCAGCGCAAGGAATCCGTCGCGCAGTTCGAGGCCGGCAACCGCGCCGACCTCGTGGCCAGGGAATCTGCCGAGATCGCCGTCCTCACCGGCTACCTCCCCGCCCAGCTCGACGCTGCCGAGCTCGACGCGATGATCAAGGATGCCATCGCCTCGACCTCGGCAGCCTCGATGAAGGACATGGGCAAGGTCATGGGCGTGCTGAAGCCGAAAGTCCAGGGGCGCACCGACATGGGCGCGCTTTCGGCGCGCATCAAGTCGGCGCTCGGGGGCTGAGCGGATGAGCCCGAGCCGGGTCCCGGACGGCGAGAAGCGCGGGCACATCGTCCCGATCGGCGGCGCCGAGAACAAGGAAAACGACCCGAAGATCCTCGCGCGCTTCGTGCAGGTGTCGGGCGGCGACGACGCCGACATCGTCGTGATCCCGACCGCAAGCCGTGCCCACGAGACCGGCAGCCGCTATGAGAAGCTGTTCCGCGAGCTCGGCGCGCGCCGGGTCGACGTGATGGATTTCGACACGCGCCGCGATTGCCAGGAATCCGGCCGCCTCGGACGCCTGCAGGACGCCACGGGCATCTTCTTCACCGGCGGCAACCAGCTTCGGCTGACGACGCTCCTCGGCGGAACTCCGGTCGCGAAGCTCATCCGCACGCAGAACGCGCGCGGCGTGACGGTCGGCGGCACCAGCGCCGGCGCCTCGATCCTCTCCGAGCACATGATCGCCTACGGCGACGACGGCGCGACCGCGATTTCCGGCAGTGTCCGCCTCGCTCCCGGGCTCGGGCTCACGAACCGCTTCATCATCGACCAGCATTTCCGCGAGCGCGACCGGCTCGGGCGCCTGATCACCGCGCTCGCCTACAACCCGTTCGCGGTGGGCCTCGGGCTCGACGAGGACACGGCCGCCTTCATCGGGTCGGACGAGACGCTCGAAGTCGAAGGCACGGGCGGCGTCACGGTCGTGGACGCGTCGAAGGTCAGCTTCTCATCGGTCGATTCCGTGACCGAGGGCCAGCCTATCTGCATCCTCGGCCTCGTCGTGCACGTGCTGACGGCGGGCGCCAGCTTCAACCTGCACACGCGGCAGGCCGGCGCTACGGGACTGATCCAGCGGCGCGAGTGAACGCCGGCACCCGCTAGAAAGCACGCGCGGCCAGGGCCCCGGACACGCGGGCCCTCGCATCCTCGGATTTCATCGGGAAGGAGCGGAAGAAGTCGCCGCGCGTGAGCGCCGGGTTGCGTTCGCGCACGTTCGCCGCCCAGGCCCTGGACGCCACCTCGTTGCCCGCAAGCGCCTGTGCCGCGCAGGCGATCATGGCGATCAGGACGTGCGCGCCGGGAGCACGCGCGGCGCGCTCCGCCCAGTGCGCGGCGTCGGCATCCTCGCCGAGCACCAGGTGCGAGAAGGCGCGCGTGCCGAGCATGCCGTAGTGGAGCGGGTCGAGCGGCGACAGCCGCATCGCGATATCGACGTGTCCCCTGCCCACCAGCGCCTGCCCGGCGAGCGTCTCGGTCCAGGCCCGCGCGTAAATGCCCTGTGCATAGCTTGGGCTCAGGGCCGTCGCGCGCTCGAGCCAGGGCAATGCGCCCTCCAGGTCGCCCGAGAGCCAATGCGTGCGGCCCATCGCGAAGTTCACGAACGGGTCTTTCGCGTCGAGCTCGACCGCACGCTCCGCGAAGCGCCGGGCGAGGGCCACCTCGCCGGCCAAGTCATCCGTGTGGCGCAGGAAAGCCGTCTGGAAATGGACGAACGACAAGCCCGCGTGCGCACGCGCAAACGCGGGGTCACGCCTGATGGCGCGCGTGAACAGGCCGGCCGCGGCGGTGTTGTCCTGGCGGTTGAAGCGGTACACGTGCTGCAGGCCGAGGTGGTAGGCGGACCAGGCGTCGAGGTCCTCGCTCACGTTGAGCCGCGCGAGCTCGGCCTCGTGCTCCGGGATGCGCACCTCGAGCGCAGCCAGCACCCTACTGCGGATCTCGTCGCGGACCCGGTGCACGTCAGCGAGCGCATTGTCGAAGCGCTCCGCCCAGACGATGCCGGCGTCGCGGGTATCCACGAGCTCGACCGACACTGCGAGTCTCCTGGCCCGGACTTCCACGGAGCCTGCAAGTACGTAGCGCACGCCGAGCAGGCGGCCGATCTCGACCATGTCCGCGTCCGCGGCGCGCAGCCGGAACGAAGAGCCACGCGAAGTCACGAAAAGCCAGCGCAGGCGCGCGAGATCGACGATCAGCTCGTCGGGCAGCGCCTCCGCGGTCGCGCCGTATGAGCCGGCGTCGCCGACGAGGCGGAATGGCAGGACCGCGATCGACGGCTTCGCGAGCGTCGACAGCGCGTGGGCTGCGCCTGTACCGATTCCCGCCGGAGCTCCGGGCTCCCCGATTGCGGCGACGGGCGCGCTGCCCAGCACGGCCCGCGTCACCGCGACGAAGCGAAAGCCCTGGCCATGCAGGGTGCGGATGAACCTCTGCGACTTGCCGTCGTCCCCGAGGACCTGACGCGCCGACTTGACGCGACTCGCAAGCGCCGCGTCGGAGACGACCCGGCCATCCCAGACCTTCTCGAAAATCTCGTCCCGGGAGACCAGCCGGTCCCGGTTTTCGACGAGCAGCGCCAGCAACGCGAAGACCTGGGGTTCCAGCGCGCGAGCCTCGCCGTCGGCCCGCAACTCGGCCCGCGCCAGGTCGAGCTCGAACTCGGCGAACCGGTAGATCACGAACGGCAGCATAGATCAGCCGCAGGGCCGGTCGCAGAACACCTACAGGCAATCTCCATGGATTCTCCAAGCTTCCGCGGCGCCGCCCTGCCACGCTTTGCCGTCCGTGCCCGTCCACCCCGAGGAGCCATCACCATGCATGCCAAAGACGTGATACGTGCGCTCTCGTTGTCGGTCACCGTCGCGCTGGCCGCCGTCGCGGTGCCTGCGGGCGCCGATGCGCCCCCTGTGGAGCCGGCCATTGCCACAAACGCCGGCGACGCCGGGCTGGCGTGGGGTCCCTGCCCCGATTTCCTGCCGGCCGGTTGCGCCATCGCCGTTCTTCACGGCGACCCGTCACAGCCGAACGCGGACGTGTTCTTCAGGGTTCCCGCTCGCGCCGAGATTCCGTTGCATTCGCACACTTCCGCGGAGCGCATGGTCCTGGTGACCGGCGAGCTCGAGGTGGCCTACGAGGGCCAGGCGCCCGCGCGGCTCACGCCCGGCGCGTATGCCTACGGGCCACCGGGCCGGCCGCATGCAGGACGTTGCATCAGCGACGCGCCCTGCATCCTCTTCATCGCCTTCGAGTCCGCGGTGGACGCCATGCCTGCCGCGAACGCGCGCCGTTAGACATTTTCTTTCCATTCACCAAGGAGTCTCGATATGCCGCTCGTCACCATCGACGTCATCAAGGACGTCTTCACGCCGAAGCAGAAACAGGAACTCATCGCCAAGGTCACCGCGGCGATGATCGAAGTTGAAGGTGAAGCCATGCGGCCCGTCACCTGGGTGCGCGTCCAGGAGTTCGATCAGGGCGACTGGGCCATCGGCGGGCAGTCGCTGCGGGCCGCCGACGTCCGTGCCCTCGCGAAGGGCAAGGCCGCGTAACCCCGGCAATTCACCGTCCCCGGGGGCGGCAGGTCCTGCCGCCCCTCTTCGGCCTCCCGGCTGCGCGCCCGCGACGCCCTATGCGATCATGCTCGGCCCTATCCCTCCCAGGTGACGGCCGGCCGGCATGCGCATCCTCGATCGCTCCATCTACGTCGGGCCTTCGCACTACGCCCGCTTCCCGGTCATCCGGCTGGAGCTCGACCTCGGCGAGCTCGAAGCATGGCCGACGGGCAGGCTAGGCCGGGGCTTCGTCGACGGCCTGATCGCGGCATTGCCGGGCCTCGCCGAGCATGGCTGCTCCTACCGCGAACCGAGCGGCTTCATCCGCCGCATGAGCGAGGACGAGGGCACCTGGCTCGGCCACGTGCTCGAGCACGTGGCGCTCGAGTTGCAGAACGTCGCCGGCGAGGACGTCACTTTCGGCAAGACCCGCGGCCTCGACCGCCCCGGGCTCTATTCCATCGTCTATGAATATGCCGAGCGCGAGGAAGGCGTTGCCGCGGGCGAGCTTGCGCTACGCCTGCTGTGTTCGCTGCTCCCCGAGAAGCTCCGCCCCGCCGGCTCGGTGCCCGAGGACTGGGACTGGCCGACGGCGCGCGACCAATACATCCGCTTCGCGCAGCGGCGCGCGCTCGGGCCGTCCACGGCATCGCTCGTGCACGCCGCCGAGAAGCGCGGTATCCCGTGGCTGCGGCTCAACGACCAGTCGCTGGTCCAGCTCGGCCACGGCAAGTACCAGCAGCGCATCCAGGCGACCGTCACGGGCAGGACGCCGCACATCTCGGTCGAGCTCGCGAGCGACAAGGAAGAAACCAACCGCATCCTCGCTGCTCTTGGCCTGCCGGTGCCGCGCCAGGAGCTGGTGCAGGACGCGCGCGAGGCCGTGCGCGCCGCGAACCGCCTCGGCTTCCCGGTCGTCACCAAGCCCTTCAATGGCAACCACGGCCGCGGCATCTCGATCCGCCTGACCACCGACGCGGAAGTCGTGACCGGCTTCGAGCGCGCGCGCGAGCACTCGCGCTCGGTCATCGTCGAAACCTACCTCGAGGGCGACGACCATCGCCTGCTGGTCGTGAACGGCGAGCTGATCGCCGCGACACGCCGCACGCCGGGCCACGTCACCGGCGACGGCGCGCACACGGTGGCGGAGCTGGTTGAGATCGTGAACCAGGACCCGCGCCGCGGCGTCGGCCACGAGAAGGTGCTGACCCGGCTCGAGATCGACGCGCAGGCGGGCATGATGCTCGCGCGCCAGGAGCTCGAGCCCGGTTCCGTCCCGGAGACCGGCCGCAAGGTTTACCTGCGCTCGACCGCGAACCTCTCGACCGGCGGCACGGCGACGGACGTGACGGACGTGATCCACCCGGACAACCGCGACATGGCGGTGCGCGCGGTCAAGGCGATCGGCCTCGACGTCGGCGGCGTCGACTTCCTGTCGAGGGACATCGCGCTGTCGTACAAGGAGATTGGCGGCGGCATCTGCGAGCTGAACGCCGCACCGGGCTTCCGCATGCACGTCGCCCCGTCCGAGGGAACGCCGCGCGACGCGGCGGGCCCGGTGATCGACATGCTGTTCCCGCCCGGCACGCCGTCGCGCGTGCCGATCGCCGCCATCACGGGGACCAACGGCAAGACGACGACGGCACGCATGCTCGCCCACGTCCTCAAGATGTCCGGCTACACGCCGGGCCTCACCACCACCGACGGCGTCTACATCGACGGCCAGCGCACGGTTTCCGGGGACATGACCGGTCCCGTGTCCGCGCGCATGGTGCTCGCCGACCCGCACATTGACGCGGCGGTGCTCGAGACCGCGCGCGGCGGCCTCCTGCGCGCCGGCATGGGCGTCGCCGAGGTCGACGTCGGCGCCGTGCTCAACGTGCAGGCCGACCACCTCGGGCTCAAGGGCATCGACACGCTCGAGCAGCTCGCCGAGGTCAAGCGCGTGGTGGTCGAGGTCGCAAAGGGCTGCGCCGTGCTGAACGCCGACGACCCGCTGGTGCTCAAGATGTCGGCGCACACGGACGCCGAGAACATCTGCTACGTGACGTTGAACCCGCAGCACACGCTGGTGCGGGAGCACATCCGCGCGGGCGGGCGCGCCTGCGCGC
>Ga0209486_10000491_pt1 | contig 17563 bp, 14 predicted proteins | sample NCCompost_FD_187518 | JGI IMG/M metagenome (GOLD analysis project Ga0209486, IMG submission 187518) | Agricultural soil microbial communities from Utah to study Nitrogen management - NC Compost (SPAdes) (version 2) | ecosystem: Environmental > Terrestrial > Soil > Agricultural land | place...
GCGGAACTCAGAAAAGGAGGCGCGTAATGTCGATTGCAACTAACTCTCATGTGTTACATCGACGTGGCTTTCTGCGCGTCTCTTTCGCGGCAGCGAGTGGCTTGCTTGTTTCGTTGTACCTCGATCCACGCTTCGCAGGCGCGCAGGCAGGCGGAGGTCAGCAGCCGCCGGCGAAAGTCTATCCGCCGGATGCATTCGTGAACATCAGGCCCGACGGCAAGATCGTGATCCAGGTTAACCGTCTCGAGTTTGGTCAGGGAGTGCAGACCGCCCTACCGATGTTGCTCGCCGACGAGATGGACGCCGACTGGAAAAACGTAATCGGGCATCTCGCGCCGGCAGCCGACGTTTACAAGGACCCGATGTTTGGAATTCAAATGGTCGGCGGATCAGGTTCGATCGCGCACTCGTTTCAGCAGTACCGGGAAGTCGGCGCGAAGACGCGCGCAATGCTAATCGCCGCTGCGACAGACCGCTGGAACACGACTGCTGATCAGTGTCGGACCGAAGCAAGCGTGGTCCATGGCCCAGGTGGTCGTTCAGCGACGTATGCCGAACTCGCTGCCGACGCAGCGCGCAAACCAGTGCCTACGACTGTTCGCTTGAAGAACTCGTCGGAGATGAAGCTCGTCGGCAAGAAGGTGAAGCGGCTCGACAGCCGTGCGAAGTGCGACGGCACACTGAAGTTTGGTTTAGACCTCGACCTTCCGGGAATGAAAGTGGCAGTGATTGCGCATCCACCGGTCTTCGGCGCTCGCGTTAAGAGGATCGGCGACAATGAAGCGCGAAGCGTCGAAGGAGTTCGTGATGTTTTTGAGATTCAGCTCGTTAAAGGCAGCGGCGTTGCGGTCGTCGCCGACAAGTTCTGGCCTGCCAAACAGGCGAGAGATCGGTTGAAAATTGAATGGGACATGACTGGCGTCGAAGCGGCCGACAGCACCGAGTTATGGACCAGATACAAACAGCTCAGCCTGACGCCCGGCACCGTTGCCGTTAATGGCGATCTGAAGGCGATGGACCAGGTCGTTGCCCGGAACCGCATCGTCGCAGAGTATGAGTTTCCTTTCCTCGCTCACGCTCCGATGGAGCCACTCAACACCACGATCCGTTTCGACGGCGATCGGGCCGAAGTATGGGCCGGCTCTCAGTTTCAGACGGTCGATCAAATGGCCATCGCCGAAGTGTTGGGACTGAAACCCGAGCAGGTAACGTTTCATACGGAGATGGCGGGCGGAGGTTTTGGCCGGCGCGCCGTTGCTGATTCGCACGTACAGCGCGAGGCAGCAACGATCGCGAAACGGTTCCGTGGAACACCGGTAAAACTTGTCTGGACACGCGAAGACGACGTGCAGGGTGGCTATTATCGACCGATGCATTTCCATCGCGTCGAAGTCGGCATTGGACCAGACGGATTTCCCGCCGCCTGGCGGCATGTGATCGTCGGCCAATCGATCACTGCCGACACACCGTTCGCCGCTTTCGTGGTGAAAAACGGCGTGGACCAGACAATGACTGAAGGCACCGCCGACTCGCACTACAACATTCGCAATCTCCATGTGTCCGTTCATCATCCGAAAGTTAACGTACCAGTGCTCTGGTGGCGCTCGGTGGGCCACACGCACACGGCCTTCGTCATGGAGACGCTGATCGACGAACTCGCACTGCGCGCCAAGATGGATCCGATTGCATATCGACGCAAGCTGCTCAAGCCGGAAGCGAAGAAGCTACTCGGACCACTCGCGCTGCTGGAGACGGCGACGGCTGCCTGGCGCAATCGCTTACCGAAAGGACACGCGCTTGGGATCTCGTGTCATGAGTCGTTTGGTACCGGTGTCGCCTGCGCCGTTGATGTTTCGATCGAGAATAAGCGTCCGCGGATTCACCGCGCGACACTCGCCGTGGATTGTGGCCTGGCAGTTAATCCTCTGAGCGTGGAGAGCCAGTTTCAAGCCGGGGTGGGATTTGGTCTATCGCAGTTGATGGCAAAAGGTGCGATCACTTTGAAGGGTGGACGAGTGGAGCAAAGGAACTTCGACGGTTTTGTGCCGCCGTACATTATCGACGCGCCCATGGCGGTGGACGTTCACATCGTGCCGAGCGGTGAGGCTCCGACTGGTTGCGGCGAACCACCGGTGCCTGTGATCTCTCCGGCAGTCGTCAATGCGTTAGCGAGGTTGACTGGAAAGCGTTACCGGACGCTGCCGTTGGCAAACATCTAACCACAAAGAGGCACAAGAAACACAAAAGGCACAAGAAAGAAAAAGGAAGGGATCGTCCTGCTCTTTAATCCTTTTGTGCCTTTTGTGCGTCTTGTGCCTTTTGTGGTTAAACTGATCGAGCGGGTTCCTGACTTACTCGGTCCCACTCGTCGTACAGACGTTTCAACAACCCTTCAGTCTGTTGATACTCGTCGTTTAGCGCGATTAGCCTATCAGCATCGCGCGCGACTTCCGGCGTACCCATCTGCTGCGAGATGTCATTGAGACGCGCCTCCGCCTCCGCGATGTCGTTTTCGATCTGTTCCGGCGTTCGCGTTTCAGGTTTCTTCTTCTTAACTACTTTGACGCCCGGCTTTTTCGGTTGAGGCGCAGCTTTGACAACCGGAGGTTCAACGACAGGAGCAGCCGGCCCAGCAACCGTTACGAGGTTGTCAGGCTCGGCAACCAGCGGAGCCGCCAGGTCACGGATCCCAAGCTTCCAATCGTGATACTCCGTGTAATCGCCGTCATAATGCTCAGCTCCTCCGACACCATCCAACGCCAGAATCTGCGTCGCCACGCGATCGAGAAAATAACGATCGTGACTGATTGTAACGATCGTTCCTTCGTAAGCCGACAATGCCTCCTCAAGCGCTTCTCGCGATGGAATGTCGAGATGGTTTGTCGGCTCGTCGAGGACCAACACGTTCACTCGCGAGTAGATCAACTTCGCCAGCGCCAGTCTTCCCTTTTCGCCGCCGGAAAGATCCCTCACGTGTTTGTAAACATCGTCGCCGGTGAAAAGAAACTTCGCCAGGAACGAACGCAGCTCGCCCGCAGTCGCAGTTGAAGGCGCGACGCGGCGCAGCTCCATGATGATCTCGTTGCGATCGTCGAGATCGTCGAGCTGCTGCGCGTAATAACCGATCTGAACTTTGGTTCCCCAACGAACCTCGCCAGCCAATGCGTCGATCTTCTTGAGTATCGTCCTTAGAAATGTCGTCTTGCCCGAACCGTTTGGACCAATGATGCCCAAACACTCACCACGCCGCAGAATGAACGAGATCTTCTGCGCCAGTAACTTTTCCGGATAACCAACCGCGAGATCCGTCACAGTCAGCACGTGATTTCCCGTCCGTTCGATTGCCTGGAGACGAAAATCGCCTGACGCCTGATCCCGCCGAACCGCATCGAGGCGCTCCAGTTTCTCCAGCATCTTGCGACGCGACTTCGCCTGCTTAGTCTTCTGTCCCGCGATGTTTCGCCGGATGAACTCTTCAGTCTTCGCAATCAACTGTTGCTGATTATCGTAGGCACGCTGCTGCGCTTCGCGACGCTCTTCGCGCTCGACGAGGTAATCGGAATAGTTGCCGGTGTAGTTTGCCGCGCGGCCGTTTTCAAGCTCGATGATCCGGCGGCACGAACGATCGAGGAAATAACGATCGTGGCTAATAATCACGAAAGCTGATGCGTAATCGCGGAGGAACTCTTCGAGCCACTCGACTGCGTTTACGTCAAGATGGTTCGTCGGCTCGTCGAGCAGCAGAACGTCGGGCGCCGCGAGCAGAAGACAAGCAAGGCCGAGACGATTCTGTTGTCCACCGGACAGTTTTTCAGTTTCCAGCGACCACATCTCGCGCTCGAAACCGAGACCCTGGAGAATCGACTCAGCGCGCGCGGCATATTCGAATCCACCTTCGTGTTCAAATTCCTGTTGAAGATCGCTGTAGCGCTCGAGAATTTTTTCCAGATCATCGCCCGGTTCGGCCATGCGATGCTCGAGCTCGTGCATTTCATGTTCGATCTGTTGCAGACGACCAAAAGCCGCCAACGCGGACTCGTGCACCGTCGATCCAGGCTTGAAATGAACGTGCTGGTCCAACAGGCCCAACTTCACGCCGCGCGCACGAACCACCTCACCTCGATCAGCAGTTTCTTCACCTCTGACAAGGCGGAAGATCGTAGTCTTGCCGGCGCCGTTTCGCCCGACAAGTCCCACGTGTTCGCCGGGATTAACTTGCAACGACGCGCCGCGCAACACGTCCTGCGTCCCATACGACTTATGAACTTCTGAAAGACGGAACAACATGGAGGTAGTTTGTGTCTCCGCTTAGAGGAAACGGAGACATGAAGGGTAACGAATAATTACGACCTACTTTGTCGCAGCCGGCGACGCGGCTGGTCTCACCGTTACCGGTGAACTGCTGGTCGCAGGCGGAGTCGAAGTCGATTGCTGAGCCGGGCTGGCAGCCGTGCTGGCCGCGGGACTCGCTGCCGGTTGTGACGAGTTTGAACCCGCAGGACGCAAACCCAGATTACTCGGATTATTCAACATGTTGGCAGCAACATTGTTGACGACCTTCGCTTCGTTCAACGCCGTCTCCAACAACGCTGCATTGAGAATCTGTTTACGTTGATTTGTCAGGCCCTGCGTGATCTGTTGTCGCACACCCGGACTGTCCAACGTCAGGTTCTCTGTCTGGAGCCGTCTCTCAGCGAGTTTGAAGACGTACCATTTGCCACCCGGGAAGCGAGTTGGTTGCGTGTAGTCGCCAACCTGCATCGAGTTAAAGAAGCTCGAGACAAGTTCCGGTGGAAAGTTGTTGCTCCTGAGATCCTCTTCGGTGGCGAACCCGATGTCACCGCCCGCACGAACGCTGTTCGGATCCTCACTTTTCGCGCGAGCGACGGTGGCAAAGTCGGCTTTGCCTTGCAGTTGCTGATAGATGTTGTCGATCTTTAATTTTGCTTCAGTATCGTTCTTCGCGTCATCCCTGACACCCTGCGCAGCATTGTCAGCAGGGTCAACGACGATCATCGCGAGGGCCACACCGCGCGCGTTGACGAACTGTTGACGATTCGCGTTGTAGAAATCTTCAACTTCGCGATCGTTAATATTGATTTTGCCGGCATACTTGTCTTGAAGCGCACTGATCGCGAGATCCTTGCGTGCCTCTTCGCGCAAACGCTCCATGCTTAGGTTCTGCGCTTGCAGACTCTTTTCGAAGTCCTCGGACGTCATGCCGCTCTGTTGTTTTTGGGTGGCGATAGCACCGTCGATCTGTTGTTCGGTCGGCAGGAGCTTCTCGCGTTCGGCGCGCTGAAACAGCACTTCCCGCTGGATTAGGCCATCAAGGATCTGGAGCCGCGCCTGGGCCAACTGTAGCTGGCTCAATTGCTCGGGTTTGCCGCCCGTCTGCTGACTGAGGCTACGCTCAACCTCCTGAAGCATGATGTTACGACCGTTGACCGTGGCCGCGATTGTATTGTCCCTCGCCTCAGACCCGCCGGAGGCGCATCCACTCAGGAGGAGACCCGACAACGCCAAATAACTCACAGCAACAAGTTTTCCGATTTTGCCCACTTTTAGATGTACTCCTTAAACTCACACTTTATGCATAAAAAACTCACGTTCCGTGGCGCGGCTTGACGACCCAGAAACTGCTTTGCTATAAACCTTGGTTTTCTATTACGGAGGTAGCAAAAACTATATGGCCAAACGTTGTGAAGTCTGCGGCAAGGGCCCTCAATTCGGCAACAATGTCTCGCACGCGAACAATCGCACCCCACGTCGTTTCGATCCAAATCTACAGTCGATTCGCGTAAAGTCGCCCCAGGGTGGCGCGCGCCGGATGAAAGTCTGCACGACCTGCATCAAGGCCGGTAAAGTCGCCAAAGCCGCTTGACCCGCTCACTCCGATAACTTATCAAACCGCGCACAACCGGCTCCGTGCCGGTTGTTTCATTTTGTAATCAGCGCTACCGCCTCAATCTCAATGAGCGCGTCCTTCGGCAAACGTGCTGCCTGCACGGTGGATCGCGCCGGCGGCGCGCCGGTAAAAAACTTCCCGTAAACTTCGTTCATCGCCGAAAAGTCGTCCATATCGGCAAGAAACACCAGCGTCTTCACAACCTGATCAAGACTGCTGCCGGCAGCCTCGAGCACGGCCGCCACGTTCTTTAGGACGCGCTCCGTCTGCTCAGCGATGCCACCGCCAATAAATTCACCGGTCGCTGGATCGATCGCGACCTGTCCGGAGGTATAGACGAACTCGCCGACCTTAATGGCCTGCGAGTAAGGGCCCAGAGCCGCCGGAGCATTGCTGGTTTTTACTGGTTCTCGACGCAAAGGCGGGATTCTAACAGATAGGCCGCAACAAGGGCAAAATCAGACCGCCCCCTGCATGCGTTCAACGTCCAGCACGCCGGGTACACCTTTGATCGATCCAATCACGCGGTCGAGGTGCTTCACGTCAAAAACTTCCACCGTAACCTCGATGTGGCCGCGTTCGTCGCTTGCGACGGATGCCCGCGCGTCCCGGATCCCGGTCTTCATATCGGAGATCGCGCCCGTAATCCCGGCGATCATGCCCGTGCGATTCTCCGTAATCGCCAGCAACTTGACTGCGTAAGCAGTTTTCTCAGGACGTCCCGCCCATTCGACTTCCACAATTCGCTCGCGGTTGACCATCAACTGGGTTACGTTCTTGCAGCGCGTGGTATGGACCGCTACGCCCTTGCCGCGCGTGACATAACCGATGATGTCTTCACCGTGAAGCGGATTGCAGCATCGCGCACGTGTGACCATCAGGTCATCGATACCACGTACGGCGATCGAATCGTCACCGAGACGAATAAGGCGTTTGACCGCGCGTACACCACTTCGAAGCCGCGACTCTTTTTGTTTGTCTAACTGCTCAAACTGTTCCTGGCCCAGGTACTTGGCAATGACGTTGCGCGGTACAAGCTTGCCGTAACCGATCGCCGCCAGGATATCGTCAACGCGTCCATAACCGTATTCACCCGCGACGCGTTTCATGTCCTCGTCAGAGTCGGTGAGTATTTTCTTCGGCGACAACTGGAACCGGCCCGCTTCTTTTTCGAAAAGCTTGCGACCAATCTCGATCGACTCCGCACGCTGCTGTTCAGACACCCAGTGACGCACACGATTGCGCGCGCGCGAGGTGACGATGAAGTTCAACCAGTCGCGTGACGGATGCGAGTTGGCAGTGGTAATGATCTCGACGACGTCGCCGTTCTGGATCTGCGTACGCAACGGCACCATGCGGTTGTTGATACGCGCGCCGGTACACGTGTTACCCACTTCCGAGTGGATCATGTAGGCGAAATCGACGGGCGTCGCGCCGCGTGGCAATTGAATGACCTTACCCATCGGCGTGAATGCGTAGACGTCCTTGGGATAAAGATCGAGTTTCAGCGAATCGAGGAAATCTTTTGAGTCCTTTACTTCCTGCGTCCACTCGACGAGCGATCTCAACGCCTGCAACGCCTGATCGTCGTCGCGGGCACCGCGTTTCCCTTCCTTGTATTTCCAGTGGGCCGCAACGCCTTCCTCGGCGATGTGGTGCATATCTTCCGTGCGAATCTGCACCTCAAACGATTGCAGGTTCGATCCGATCACGGAAGTGTGCAGCGACTGGTACAGGTTGTCCCGCGGCGTTGCTATCCAGTCCTTGATCCGGCCCGGCACGGGTTTCCAATTGTGATGGACCACCCCGAGCGCCGCGTAACAATGACGAATCTCGTTGGGCGTAATGATACGAACGGCGATCAGATCGTAAACCTGATCGAGAGTGATCTTCTGGCGCCTCAGTTTCTTCCAGATGGAATACAAGCGTTTCACGCGGCCTTCGACGATGACGAACGGTACCTCTGACTCATTCATCTTCTCTTGAATCTGTCCGGTGACGCTGTTAACGAAAGCTTCATTCTCCGGACGCCGTTTCTCGAGTTGCTCGGCGAGCTCGCGGTAATCTTCGGGATGCAGGTGACGAAACGCGAGATCCTCCAGCTCGCCGCGCAGTTTACCCATGCCCAGGCGGTGCGCGATGGGCGCGAAGATCTCCATCGTCTCTTCAGCGATACGCTTACGCTTCTCGGGATTTAGATAGTGAAGCGTGCGCATGTTGTGCAAACGATCCGCGAGTTTCACAAGAACAACGCGAACGTCATCGATCATCGCCAGCAACATCTTGCGGACGTTCTCTGCCTGCTGCTCTTCTCGTGAGATGTTGCTGATCTGCGCGATCTTCGTCAGACCATCGACGAGGTGAGTAATGTCTTCGCCGAAATAGCGCCGAATAGTGTCGAGGTCAACGAGCGTGTCTTCAACGACGTCATGCAATAAGCCCGTCGCGACGGAGACTTCGTCAAGCTTCATGTCGGCAAGGATGTTGGCGACCTCGAGCGGGTGGACCAGGTATGACTCGCCAGACGCACGCTTTTGACCTTTGTGTTCCTTGGCGGAAAACAGATAAGCCCGCCGCAAGAGATCCAGATCGGCCTGAGCGTGATTTGCCGCAACTTTCTCGACGATGTCTTCGATTCTGATCATCGGAAGGTGTGGAAATTATAACAAAAGGTGATGCCGCTGGCCGGAGCCGGCATCACCTTTGAAAATTCGTTGAGTTGAAACTGGATTTAACCTTTGGGCGGCGAGGCTGACTGCTGCGCTTCTTCTGCCTTTCGTTTCCGCGCCTCGGCGCTGAGTTCAGTCGTCCGTTTCAAAGCGGCATCGTATTCCTTCGTAAACTGCGCCTTTTGGTCAGGCTTACCGTCCATCTCCGCAAGCTTGGAAGCTTCCAGGAGCAGGTTGGTTTTGTAAGACCAGGCCGACTCGTTATTCGGATCGAACCTGATCGCGTTTTCGGCTTCGCCTAAGCCTTGCTTCACGCACATCTGGGCTTGATTGAACTCTTTCGGGTCCGCCGGCTTCCGGTACGAGACGGTGGCTTTGTTGGTAGTCGGATCGACCGTCGTCACCTTGACATTCGGCGCCTCAGTGACATTGAAAGAACACTGCCAATCCTTGCTGGCGAGCACGATGTAGGCTTCCGCACGCTTGGGCGGCTCGATACTGTCGTTGTTCGCACGCGACGTGATCCAGTCGCGTAGCTTTTGTTCTTCCTTGATCGATCCATAGAGGTACGCGATCGCCTTGTACGCTTCCTCGTCCTGCGGATTCTTCTGGAGGAGCCCCTGATAGGCCTCTATTGCCTGCTGAGCTTTCTGGATGTTCTCGGGCGACTGCACGCCGGGGCGATACTGGGCGTGAATCGTTCGCGCGATAAACATCGGGGCTGTCTTGTTATTTGGATCCAGTTCGGCCGCTTGTCGTGAGTGCTGTTCCGCCTCTACGTACCGGCCTTGACGGAATGCGCGAGCTGCCTCATTCAACTCGTTCTTTGATCTGATTCGATTGATAACGCCGCAACCGGAGGCGGTGGCAACAAGGACGGCCAAAACAACAAGGCCCGCTAAAATAGACGCGACCCTGAGCTGAGCTAGTTTCATTTATACGTGACTCCAATTTGACGAGACTGGCGCTTCGCCAGTCCCCTTATTCATTAAGGCAGATCGTCCACTTGCAACCCGACTGGATTTGCGCCGGCGCCTTTGATGGCGTCGATCACCTTTACGACGTCTCCGTACTTGGTGGCTCGGGGCGCCTTTACGAAGACCGTTTTCTCAATGCGATCCTCTTCTTTTACGTCGGTGCGGGTCTCATATCCGACCCTGTAAGCGCGCTGATCTTGGCGTTGTTGAAACACCGCTGACAAGCGCTGCGCCAGCGGGGCGACATCGTTTACCGAACCGAGCGAATCCTGGTTTAGTTTGAGCTGAAGATCGGATCCAATCGTCACGACCAGAGTCAAAGGATTCGGCTTGAGTTTGCTCAAGTCTTCGTTGGGATCTCTCTGGGTCGGAATGTCAGCCTTGAACCGGCTTGGCTTCAGCGGCGTAACGACCATGAAGATGATCAGCAGCACCAGCAAAACGTCAATCAACGGCGTAACGTTGATGTATGGTTCGGCTGTTGTACTACCCTTTTTTGGAGCTCCACCCATCGACATCTTAAGTTTCTCCTCGTATTTCTACGTCTCTTAATCCGGTAGCGATGCGGCTTTAGTCCGCGGTGCCCGCCGGCGTATCGCTCGCGCCCTTCTTCTTCTTATCGGCGACGAGTCCGATCTTGTCGACTCCCAGCTTGCGAACTTCATTGATGACGTTCACAACGTCGCCATATTGCACGCCGACACCACTCTTGATATAGACGATGCGATCCTGCTCATTCTTGATGTTCTGCAACATCGTATCGACTTTTTCCGTCAACTGTTCCCGGGCCACAGGGGTTTTGCCGAGGTAATACTGACCATCATTCGGTATGGAGATTACGATCGACGATTCCTTGATGATATTTTGATCGACTTCCGGGTTGTCGAGACCCTTCGGCAACGCCACCGTGATGCCCTGCTGCAAAAACGGTGTGACCACCATGAAGATGATCAGCAACACCAGCATGATGTCGACCATCGGCGTGACGTTGATTTCCGATTGCATGCCGCCGGTCTTGCCTCCAGCTTGCATTGACATAACTCAATCTCCTTTTACTGTACCTTAACCGGTAAACGCGGGTGCGGACGAGCCGCACCCCAAGGTTCACCGACGCGTTCACCAACAGGTATTCTGAACGCGCTGCTTACGGCTTCAACTGCTTCGTGCGGTTCTTGATGAAGTAGTCGACCAATTCCGATGCCGAGTTGTCCATCTCGACGACGAAGCCGTCGACTTTGCCCGTGAAGTAATTGAACAGCCACACGGCGGGGACGGCCACCAACAGACCAAGAGCGGTGGTAAACAACGCTTCCGAAATTCCGCCGGCCACGGCCGCGATCCCAGCTGTCTCCGCGTTCTTCATTCCCCGGAACGCGTTAATGATGCCGAACACCGTTCCGAACAAACCAACGAACGGGGCCGTCGATCCGATCGTCGCCAGGCCGGAGAGCCCACGCTTGAATTCAGCGGTCTTGATCGCGATGGCGCGTTGCAACGCACGCTTCGAAGCTTCGATTTCATCGCCCGAGATATCAGACGACCCTTCGTGAGCACGAAACTCCTGGAGGCCGCTGCTCACGACCATGGCCAGGTGCGATTTGCGATGCTTGTCACTGATATTGATCGCTTCTTCAATGCGATCGTTTTTTAGCGCCTGGGCCACGCGCGGCGCAAACTCGCGCGACTGCTTCTTGGCGGCGGAGTACGTCAGGTAGCGCTCAACCATGATGGCGATCGAGTAGACCGACATGATCAGCAGCACGACGACGACGGAGATAGCCACGCCGCCCATGCTCTTCACCATCTCCGTCAGGCTGAAGTGATCGGCACCCGATGACTCTGAACTCGCTGCGGCTTCTTGCAAAAACATTAGAAGACCGAAGGCCTTCGTTCCTAAAAGACTAATTAGCATTGTCACGGTGAACCCCTCCAAAAGGTTTATTTAGTTTGATAGCAAGCAGAGAAGCCGGGACGGCCTACGGGAACCGCGGCGACACGACATAAAATCTCCGCAGTTACTGAGCCACGAAGTTGTACTGGATTACTCCGGTAACTTTGACTGGCTGTCCCGATAGCTTGGTTGGGGAAAATCTTGCCTGACGCGCAGCGTTCACAGCTGCCTGGGTCAACAACGGGTGACCCGAAACCGCGCTCGCGGAAATGACCGAGCCGTTCTCGTCGATGGTAACTTGCACGACCACAGTGCCGGAAGCGTGGGCCGCCCTGGCAATCGGTGGATACGAGGGTTTCGGCAAGCTGATCGCTTTACCATTCAGAACGCCTCCGGAGATCGGAGCGCGAGGCTTTGGTTTTTCCTCTGGGGGTGGCGGTGGTTCGTCGGCGATCTTCACCGGCGCCGAGGTCACGACAGTGCCCGTGCCAGGTCCCGATGGCATTGCCACCGCGGCATTTGAATCGTTGGAGCCTAAGACTGTTGTCACGCCGCGTCGCACCGGCGGCACATCACTGGCTTTAGCCGAAACCTTTTCCGGAACCAACTTGGTCTCGCTCACGTCAGCGATCAGCTCCTTACGAACGTCGACGTTCTGCTCAACCTTGGTCGGTTTCGCTTCTTCCTTCTGTTGGACTTCTTCTTTTTGTTGCTGCGGTACCGGCACGGGAGCGACGAGGGTGGTCAGCTCCAACTCCATCTCAGAAAGATGAGCGTCGTACATGAAAATACCTGCGATGACGAAGGCCACAATAAGCACGGCATACACCGCCAAGGTAATGCCGATGAACGATCCTTTTCGCGTTAAATCTTCTTTATGCGAACTGGACTCAACGAGATTATCGAACATTGAAATTTATCCTCCGATTCCGGCGCCAAATGGATCAGGGGTTACTAACTAAATAAGCAGTATTGCTGCTCACAAAAAGTCGATTTAAGCCGCTTGAATTCGTCATGAAGAAGGGGAAACAGCAGCTTCTGCGATATAGAGCACACCGTATAGATTTGGAAGCCGCTGCGCGAGAAACTCGCCGGCCCGCTCAACACACCGCCGCCGCACCCAACCTCTGATTTCACAAAACGCGGGGTCGACTTTGAGACTATTTAATTGGCCAGCAACGGTCGCAGTCTAGTCCTCATACCGTTTCAAAGTCAAGCGCAAACGTGTCACCCACGCGTTACGATTGCGATATGTGTCCTGTTTTCACGCGCGACCAGCGCCAGTCGAGCGTTTGCCCGTACTCGGCGCAATCGCTTCGCGACCCGCTGCTTTCGCGGGTGTGCGCACGCCGCCCCTAACTGGTTGACTGAAACTTAATGCCGCTTGCTTGTTTGCTGCCTCGATTCGCTGCTCCCACCAAACCATGATCGGGCTTGCAATTGCTATTGACGAATACGTTCCGAAGATGACGCCGATAAACAGTGCGAGCGAAAATCCGCGCAACACGTCACCGCCAAATAACACGAGGGCCAGCACCGACAAAAATACGAGTCCATTCGTGATCACGGTGCGAGACATCGTCTCATTGATAGCGTCGTTCGTGATCTTATAGAGCGAGTCGCGGCGGTGAAGCTTGCGGTTTTCGCGAACGCGATCGAAAACCACGATCGTATCGTTCACGGAGAAACCGACAAGTGTCAGCAAGGCCGCGATCACGTTGAGACTGATCTCAATCTGGAAGATTGAGAAGAAACCGAGGGTGACGAGCACGTCGTGGAAGACCGCGATGACAGCCGCTGCGCCGTAGGTCCATTCGAAACGGAAGGCGATGTACATCAGGATACCGACCAGTGCAGCGAGCGTGACGGCTATGGCCTTGTTGCGAAGTTGCTCGCCGGCGATTGCGCCTACGGCATCGGTACCGACGATCTTGTAGGCGGCGTTTTGATCCGCTTCGATTTCACGGTCTGGCGCTGCTTCGGCACCAAACGTGTTCAAGGCGTCGCGCACCTGTGTTCTTCCGTCTTTCCCTTCTTCAAGCGGAACCTTAATAAGGACGGTATCGGTCCGGTCGGTGACTGGCTGCACAACTGCGTCGTGAATACCTTTGGCGGCAAGAGCTGCACGAATAGTTTCGTCCGGCGGCATTTGCCTGAAGCGTGCGGTGACGACCGTACCGCCCTTGAAGTCGACGCCTAGGTTGAAAGCCTGGCCGCCGCTCACTTGTCGAAAAATAGCGGAGCCCAGCCCCGCCAACATCAACGCTACCGAGATCAAGATGAACAAGCGGCGACCACCCAGCCAATCAACATTAATAGCCTTAAGGATTTGAAACATAATGAATCTCTAAATACTCAGCGACTCCACTCTTTCCTTGCGGCTTAACAGCCAGATGAAGATCGTCTTCGATACGTAAACGGCCGAGAACAGATTGACCAGCAATCCAATCACGAGTGTGACCGCAAAACCCCGAATCGGTCCGGTGCCAAACACGAACAGAAACAGCGACGAGACGATCGTGGTGACGTGAGTGTCGATGATAGTGATGAATGCGCGTTGAAATCCCTGCTCGACGGCCGAGGGAATTGTCTTTCCGGATCGTATTTCCTCTCGAATACGCTCGAATATCAGCACGTTCGAGTCGACCGCCATACCGATCGTAAGAATGATACCGGCGATACCTGGCAGCGTGAGCGTAGCTCCGAAGACGATCAATCCCGCTAGCATCAGGATCATGTTAAGTAACAATGCCACCACCGCGTTTACGCCGGAGCCGCGATAGTAGATGAGCATGAACAGGACGACGAACGCGAGACCATATAACGATGCCCGCACACCCGCGCGAATCGAGTCAGCTCCCAGGCTGGGACCTACCGTGCGCTCTTCGAGGTATTCGATTGGCGCCGGCAGCGCGCCCGAGCGGAGCGTCAGCGCCAAGTCCTCGGCGCGAGTTTGGGTAAAGTCACCGGTGATCTGGCCGCTCTCATATATCGGAGACTTGATGAAGGCAATCGAGCTCACTTCATCGTTAAGGACGACGCCCATGTAATTATTTACGTTGGCAGTGGTCCACGCTCCAAACTTCTCAGCGCCGGCTCTCTTCAACGTGAAGTTGATCTCCCAGTCTTTAACTCCGCCGCCCTGCGACTGACCGGCGCTGGCGCGGCTCAATTGATCGCCGATTATGACAGCCGGGGCCTCGACGACAACATATTGAGTCACACCCTGTGCATTTGGATCTTTGGTTGGATCGTCGCTTTTGTCCTTATTTTCCTTATAAGGCAAAACCTTTCGATTGGGCGGAATCGAGCCGCCGAGAGATTCGATCGCCGCTTCGCGCGTCGGATATGTCGTTGGCGGCGCGGGACTCGGAGGACCAATCACGTGAACGAGTTCAAGGCGCGATTGGACTTTTAGAATCTCTTTCACCCGCTCAGGATCCGAGACGCCTGGCATTTGCAGCAGGATCTGGTGCGCACTCTGTGCGCCGTGCGATTGCAGCGTCGGCTCAACAACTCCGAGTGCGTTGATGCGACGATCGATAATCGTCATCGCCTGGTTCGTCGCTTCATCCGCAAGGACTCGTTGCGCAGTACCCGTCATCGTCCAAACCATCTGCGATCCGGACGAGGAGTAGGCCCAGACTGTCGTGTCAGCGAGTTCTACCTTCTGATCAATCGCTTCCTTGATCTGAGTGATCTTTGACGCGTCGGCCGGATCGAGAATCACTCGATAATTGTTATTACCGGTTTCAAACTTGCCGTCCTTGATATCGTGTCCTGCGTCTTTCGCCGCGTTTTGTGCCGAGATATAGGCTTCTTCAGTAACGCGCTTCAGATACTGTTCGGTTTGCACTCGCATGACGAGATGCGAGCCGCCCTGAAGGTCGAGACCGAGATGAATATTCGACGCCATGGTGGCCTTGATGCCCGACCAGGTGAAGTCCCGAAGCGTTGGCCAACGGCGCGGGCCGATCACGAGATACAGACCGACCAGAGTTACTAAAACGATAATGATTGTGCGGTGAAGGAGGTGCTTTTTCTTCATTTTGGAAAACTTACCCGGGTTGCTTCCCTTCTTCGTCGATTCCGGCGATGGCCGACCGCGCGATCTCCAGAATCGTCTTATCGGCGCTCCGGATCATGAAACTGGTGTCGCGCACGGCGGTAATCACGCCAATAATTCCACCATTAGTGATTACGCGGTCGCCAGTTTTAAGACTCGCGATTGTCTCTTGAAGTTGTCGCTGGCGCTTCTGCTGTGGCCTTATTAATAGGACGTAGAAGATGACGATGATGAGAACGATTGGAAGTAGTTGCGCTAATCCGCCCATACCAGTCTGAAAGAAAATCAGGAGAGTGTGCATTTGGTTTTTAGTTGCGAGCAAACAAACAAGCGGCGAGGTAGCGAACTACTATTCACCATTCGCACTCAGCCGCTGGGTGAACTCTCGCCGAAATTTAGGGAAATCGCCAGACCGGATAGATTGCCTCACGCCTCGCATGGTGTCAAGGAAGAACGCCAGATTGTGGTGTGTCAACAGGATACTCGCCAGCATCTCGCCGCTCATATATAAATGCCTCAAATACGCGCGGGAATGACGGCGGCAAACCGAGCAGGGGCACAATTCGTCCAGCGGGCGATTGTCTTGCGCCCATTGCGAATTTTTGATGTTCAACTTGCCGCGGGCCGTGAATGCCTGGCCCGTGCGCCCGTTGCGGGTTGGCAGGACGCAGTCAAACATGTCCACACCACGAGCGACCGACTCGACGAGGTCTTCCGGCGTCCCGACACCCATCAAATATCGTGGAGATTCCCTGGGCATTTTCGGCGCGATCTCATCAATTACTTCGAACATCACGGATTTCTCTTCGCCGACGCTCAAACCGCCGATTGCGTAGCCGTCGAAGCCGATTTCCACCGTTTGTTCGAGACTTTGTCGCCGCAAATCGAGGTGGCCGGCGCCTTGAACGATGCCAAACAGTGCTTGCGCGCCGCTGATGCCGTGCTTTTCGACGCGACCGGTGTCCGCAGCGCCCGCTTGCAGTCGATCGAGCGCTGTTTTGGATCGTAGCGCCCAGCGGGCGGTCAGTTGCATGCTGCGCTCGGTATCTTCGTGACTCGCCTCCCCGGGCGCACACTCGTCAAACACCATCACGATGTCCGATCCGAGCGCCGCCTGCACCTCCATCGATACTTCAGGCGAAAGAAACCGCAGCGATCCGTCGACGTGAGATCGGAACTCGGTGCCTTCCTCGCTGATTTTGCGCAAGGCGCCAAGGCTCCATACCTGGAAACCGCCCGAGTCAGTCAACAGCGCCCTGTCCCAACCGATGAACCGGTGAAGACCACCGGCAGCCTTGATGACGTCGATGCCAGGTCGAAGCCAAAGGTGATAAGTGTTGCCGAGAATGATCCGCGCGTTCAGATCGTCCGACTCGAGTTCTTCGAAGCGAATCCCTTTGACTGTGCCTGCGGTTCCGACCGGCATGAAAACCGGTGTCTCGATCGATCCGCGACGCGTCGTCAGCACGCCCGCACGCGCTTCGCCGTCCTGCGCCTCGACTTCAAAATGCAATGACTTCATCGGAGACAGAAGTGCTCCCGCAGAGGCGCAAAGACGCTAAGTAAGATGGGGGAGGTTCTCCTTTGCGCCTTTGCGCCTCCGCGGGAGCTAATGCCTGGGTTTTTTCTGTTTATGCTTTTCAACGATTCTCAAAGGCGTCGCGAAAAAGTCGAACTCTTCGCGCAGTCGATTCTGTATATAACGTTCGTAGGAAAAATGGAGCCCCGGCTTACCGCCTGACGTAAACAGCACAAATGTCGGCGGTCTAACTCCGACTTGAGTCAAATATTGAACTTTCAACCGCGAATACCCGCTCTTACCTGGAGACGGCGCCGATCCACCGCGCGGTTGCGCGACGGCTCTTTCGAAGAAGTCGTTCAGTTGCGAGGTCGCGATGCGCCGGTTGCGCGCCTCGTCGGCTTTCAAGACCAGCGACAGGATCCGATCCACTCGTTGTCCGGTCAGTGCGGAGATCGTGATCACCGGCGCCCAATCCAGGAACTTCATCTTGTCGCGCAGGCTTCGTTCAAACTCGATCGCCGTATTCGTTT
>Ga0209486_10000492_pt1 | contig 17560 bp, 15 predicted proteins | sample NCCompost_FD_187518 | JGI IMG/M metagenome (GOLD analysis project Ga0209486, IMG submission 187518) | Agricultural soil microbial communities from Utah to study Nitrogen management - NC Compost (SPAdes) (version 2) | ecosystem: Environmental > Terrestrial > Soil > Agricultural land | place...
CGGACAGATTTGATCTCATTGGCGCCGGTGTAGCGCTGGTGGGGGTGGCGATTATTATGTACGCGCCCAGAAGCTGAAGGTGTCCCGGAGGTATCTGTAACGTGGATCTGCCGATAGCATGTAACCTGACCGACACTCAACTGCAGGAGCGAAGACGTGACGTACTTGATAAAGTGCGGACTGCGGTCGTTGAAGTAAGAGAGTTACACAATGGTTACGTCTATTGCTTTCCCTCGGAAGGGAAATGGCTGATAGAACTGGCTCAGCTGGTCAACCTGGAACGTCAATGTTGCCCCTTTCTTCATTTCGCCATCACGGTCGAACCAAATAATGGTCCTATCCGGTTGGAAATGACCGGACCTGAAGGGACCAAGGAATTCCTCACAAGTAATTTCGCCTAAAAGGGCGTTTGAGTCCTTGAGTCTGGGCTCCCTTCCCCAGGCTATAATTCCCTTCATGTTGCAATCAGGTATCCAGATCGGAGATCTAGCGAAGCGTGCCAGAGTCCTTTCTGAATCGCGTTACTCATTTGCGGTTGTGGCGCTCGTGTTCGACTAGTGGTCGTCCGGCTTTGAGAATCTGACCAGCGGCGTGGAAGATCTTCTGAGCGCTTTTTTCGGGAATGGCGTCTCCGTTGTATCAAATAGAGGGACATAACCAGTTCTGGATATAGCCTCGGCAATATTTCGTCCCTTCAACGGTCAATTCTTCAAAGCAAAGCAACGCGACCGCTTCCGCTTCCACTTCGCGCAAGTTTTGCGGTGTTCGTTCCGTGTCCGTAAAATCAGCTTCGCTGGTGTGATCCTAGAATGACGAGGGCAGCTTCGTGAAACGTCCTACGTTTTTGCCGGCGCTCGCCGCTCTTATCGTAATAACTGAGAACAGCTATGTACTCGGTTCTGCCTCGCCGTTTCTTCGTGAGATGGAAGAAGAATATCGCACTGCAAAGCGCCTCCTTCGCGCACATGGCAAAAGTTGATCCAGAGGCAAAACACAAAAATTTGTGTGCCAATCTGTGTGCCAAATAGCAGTGGATATTTAGAAGTGCGAATTCACTGAGGAAAATGGTAGGCGCGTGGGGATTTGAACCCCAGACCCCTACCGTGTCAAGGTAGTGCTCTACCCCTGAGCTACGCGCCTAAGATCGAGGTTTGTCAAAAACAACCGCTAAATTCGAGGCGACATAATAACACGCAAGCAAAGTATTACGCACCCGGTGGCATGTGACACCCGCGACACGCGTTTAAGGCATTCATCACTCTATCAACACGCGCGGGATCGATCGTGTTGGACCAGAGTCCGTCGACTTTAAGTGACGAACCAATGATGAACCCGTCCGCCCGATCATAGAACTCAGCGATGTTCGTCTCGGTGATCCCCGAACCGAGAAACACGGGTAATCCACAATGGCTTTTCGCTTCTTCGACGTCGGCAAGCTTCGGCGGCTTCCCTGTCGCGCTTCCGGTTACGATCACGCAATCCGCACTCATGAACTCCACGGTCTCGGCCGTTTCAGCCAAACTCACATCCGCTGTGATCGCGTGAGCAGCATGTTTCTTCTTCACGTCAGTCCAAACCTGCACGTGCTCAGCGCCGATCATCTTGCGGAACCGAAGTAACTTCGCAGCCGACGCCTGTATCAACCCTTCATCCGCGACGTGCGCATAGGCGTAACCTTCTGCGCGAATGAAATTCAATCCGGCCGCATGGGCCACCGCCATAGCTTCGATGTTCGCGCCGGCAAGTATCTGCACGCCCACAGGCAGACCACACTCACGCTTCACTTCGACTGCAATGGCCGTCATTGCCGCGACGATCTCTGGTCCAACTTCACCACGCAGGTATGGAACGTCATGCATGTTTTCAACGATCACACCGTCGACACCCGATTCGCGATAGAGTCTGGCTTCGCTTTTAGCTAACGCCACTAATTCGGAAACGCCACAAGAACTGCGTGGCGTTCCGGGCAACGCGCCAACGTGGATCACACCGACGATCGGTTTTGAGTGGGAGAAAAGTGGGTCCATAATTTTATTCGCTTCGGTTTTTAGCGACTGTTGTAGTCGGCGTCGGGAAGACTTCAGCTCGTCGTATGCAACAATCGATCAACTACCGCTCGAAAGAGTTTCGACATAACAAAATAACGTAGGCCTGTTCCATCATTTAGCTGAAACGAGCGCTCCCCGTCGGTGAGTAGCGCTAGTGCTTTGGGGGAAAATACCTGATCCAGACTAAACAAATATTTCTTCGCTTCAATTATAGACTTGTAACACGAGATATCGATTGCTTCTGATATCAAAATTCGAGCGCCGGTATCGATGCCGGTGTCGATGAAGAACACAGTAAAACCCACGGCATCGCCTTTCAAAAGCGACCATTCCAAAACACTTCGGCCGCGGTAAGCAGGCAAAATTCCGAGGTGATGATTCAATATTCCAAGACGAAAAGCATAAATCGTAACATCGCGATAAATAACACCAGCTTTATGCAGTCCAACACCGAACCTTAGTTTCCTGATTGTTTTGACAGACGCCTGGCGCAATCGTTTACCGAAAGGACACGCGCTTGGAATCTCGTGTCATGAGTCGTTCGGAACGGGTGTCGCTTGTGCGGTCGATGTTTCAATTGAGAACAAGCGGCCGAGGATTCATCGCGCGACACTCGCCGTGGATTGCGGTTTCGCAATTAATCCGCTGACGATAGAGAGCCAGTTTCAGGCCGGCGTGGGGTTTGGTCTATCGCAGTTGATGGCAAAGGGCGCGATCACGTTGAAGGACGGACGAGTGGAGCAAAGGAATTTCGACGGTTACGTGCCGCCGTACATCATCGACGCGCCGATGGCGGTGGACGTCCACATCGTGCCGAGCGGCGAAGCGCCGACCGGTTGCGGAGAACCGCCGGTTCCCGTGATCTCTCCGGCGGTCGTGAATGCGTTAGCGAGGTTAACTGGAAAGCGTTACCGCACGCTGCCGTTGGTCGACATCTAACCACAAAGAGGCACAAGAAGCACAAAAGGCACAAGAAAGAAGGAAGGGATCGTCCTGCTCCTTAATCCTTTTGTGCCTTTTGTGCTTCTTGTGCCTCTTTGTGGTTAAACTGATCGCGCGGGTTCCTGACTGACACGGTCCCACTCGTCGTAGAGGCGTTTTAGCAACGCTTCTGTCTGTTGATACTCATCATTCAGCGCGATCGATCTGTCCGCGTCGCGCGCAACTTCCGGCGTTCCCATCTGCTGCGAGATATCGTTGAGTCGCGCTTCCGCTACGGCGATGTCGTTCTCGATATGCTCCGGCGTACGCGCATCAGGTTTTTTCTTCTTAACGACCTTCACTCCAGGCTTTTTCGGTGGAGGCGGAGCCTTGACACTCGGAGGTTCGACGACCGGAGCAGGTGGCGCAACAACAGCTACAAGGTTGTCAGGTTCGGCAACTGGAGGAGCACCAGTATCGCGGATGCCGACCTTCCAATCGTGATACTCAGTGTAATCACCGTCGTAATGCTCGGCCCCTCCGACACCATCCAACGCCAGAATCTGCGTCGCCACACGATCGAGAAAATAACGATCGTGACTGATCGTGACGATCGTTCCTTCGTACGCCGACAATGCTTCTTCAAGCGCCTCGCGCGAAGGAATGTCGAGATGGTTTGTTGGCTCGTCGAGCACCAACACATTCACGCGAGAGTAGATCAACTTCGCCAGCGCAAGTCTTCCCTTTTCGCCGCCGGAAAGATCCCTCACGTGTTTGTAAACATCGTCGCCGGTGAAAAGAAACTTCGCGAGGAACGAACGCAGCTCGCCGGCCGTCGCAGTTGAAGGCGCGACGCGCCTCAGCTCCATGATGATCTCGTTGCGATCGTCGAGGTCGTCGAGCTGCTGCGCGTAATAGCCGATTTGTACTTTTGTTCCCCAACGGACCGCGCCGGCCAATGGTTCGATCTTGTTGAGTATGGTCTTCAGAAATGTCGTTTTACCCGAACCGTTTGGACCAATGATGCCCAGACACTCACCACGCCGGAGAATGAACGAGATCTTCTGCGCCAACAACGTTTCGGGATAACCAACCGCGAGATCCGTGACGGTCAGTACATGATTTCCCGTCCGTTCGATCGCCTGAAGACGAAAGTCGCCTGACGCCTGATCTCGTCGAACCGCGTCGATGCGCTCCAGCTTCTCCAGCATCTTGCGACGCGACTTCGCCTGTTTCGTCTTCTGTCCCGCTATGTTTCGCCGGATGAATTCTTGAGTCTTGGCGATCAACTGCTGCTGGTTATCGTAAGCACGCTGCTGCGCCTCGCGACGCTCTTCGCGCTCGACTAGGTAGTCTGAGTAGTTGCCGGTGTAGTTTGCGGCGCGGCCGTTTTCGAGTTCGATGATGCGACGGCACGAACGATCGAGGAAATAACGATCGTGGCTAATGATTACAAAAGCTGATGCGTAATCGCGCAAAAACTCTTCAAGCCACTCGACTGCGTTTACATCCAGATGGTTTGTTGGCTCGTCGAGCAGCAGAACGTCGGGCGCCGCGAGCAGCAGACACGCAAGGCCGAGACGGTTCTGTTGTCCACCGGAAAGTTTTTCAGTCTCCATCGACCACATCTCGCGATCGAAACCGAGTCCCTGGAGGATCGCCTCAGCACGCGCGGCATACTCGAATCCGCCTTCGTGTTCAAACTCTTGCTGGAGATCGCTGTACCGCTCGAGAATCTTTTCCAGGTCCTCGTCCATCTCGGCCATGCGATGCTCGAGCTCGTGCATCTCATGTTCGATCTGTTGCAGGCGACCAAAAGCCGCCAACGCAGATTCGTGCACGGTAGATCCAGGCTTGAAATGGACGTGCTGGTCCAACAAACCCAGCTTAGTGCCGCGCGCACGGATCACCTCGCCGCGATCCGCTGTCTCTTCACCTCTAACAAGTCGGAAGATCGTAGTCTTGCCGGCGCCGTTCCGCCCGACGAGTCCCACATGTTCGCCGGGATTAACTTGTAGCGACGCGCCGCGCAACACGTCCTGCGTTCCATACGACTTATGAACTTCTGAAAGACGGAACAACATGAAGGTAGATTGTGTCTCCGCTTAGAGGAAACGGAGACACGAAGGGCAACGAATAATTTACGAACTACTTGGTACTAGCCGGCGATGCGGCTGGTCTAACCTGAACCGGGGAGCTCGCTGCTGCCGGAGTCGAGGTCGATTGCTGGGCCGGACTTGCCGCGGGACTTGCTTCAGGACTTGCCGCGGGACTTGCTTCAGGACTTGCGGCAGGTGACCCGCTTGAACCCGCCGGACGCAAACCCAGGTTACTCGGATTATTCAACATGTTCGAAGCGAGATTGTTGACAATCTTCGCCTCGTTGAGCGCCGTCTCCAACAACGCTGCATTGAGAATCTGTTTACGTTGATTGGTCAGGCCCTGGGTGATCTGCTGTCGCACTCCCGGACTGTCCAACGTAAGGTTTTCAGTTTGCAGACGTCTTTCCGCAAGTTTGAAAATGTACCACTTGCCATCGGGCAAGCGGGTCGGCTGCGTGTAGTCGCCAATTTGCATTGAGCCAAAGAAGCTGGAAATAAGTTCCGGCGAAAAGTTGTTGCGTCGAAGATCCTCTTCAGTGGCAAACCCAATGTCGCCGCCGGACCGCACGCTGTTCGGATCCTCGCTCTTGGCACGTGCGACGGTGGCAAAGTCGGCTTTGCCCTGAAGTTGCTGATAGACGTTATCGATCTTCAACTTGGCGTCGGTATCGTTCTTAGCGTCGTCCCTGACACCCTGTGAACTGTTGTCAGCCGGGTCGACCACGATCATCGCCAGCGCGACGCCGCGGGCACTGACAAACTGCTGGCGGTTGGCGTTGTAATAGTCTTCGACTTCACGGTCACTGATATTGATCTTTCCGCTGTACTTTTCTTGCAGCGCAGTGATCGCAAGATCCTTGCGCGCCTCTTCGCGCAGACGCTCCATGCTGAGATTCTCAGCTTGCAGACTCTTCTCGAAGTCCTCGGAAGTCATGCCGCTTTGTTGTTTTTGATTGGCGATGACGCCGTCGATCTGCGTTTCCGTCGGCAGTAGCTTCTCTCGTTCGGCGCGCTGATACAGCACTTCGCGTTGGATGAGGCTGTCGAGAATCTGAAGCCGGGCTGAGGCCAACTGAAGCTGGTTCAATTGCTCCGGCTTGCCACCAGTCTGCTTACTGAGGTTTCGCTCAATCTCCTGAAGCATAATGTTGCGGCCGTTGACCGTGGCCGCAATTGTATTGTCTTTCGCTTCAGACCCGCCGGAGGCGCATCCACTCAGGAGGAGACCCGACAACGCCAAACAACTCACAGCAACAAGTTTTCCAATTTTGCCCACTTTTAGATGTACTCCTTCAACTCGCACTTTTATGCGTAAAAACCCGCGTTCCGGGCGGTGGTGTCTAATTTGATTTGTTCTTCTTTGATCGATGTTCCTACGTCGTCGAACAAAAGCTAAATTCCCGGGCTTAGAGAAACACGGATAACACGGAATTTCACCACCGTTCCGGGGCCGCAGCTTGACGATCCAGAAACTGCTTTGCTATAAACCTTAGTTTTCTATTACGGAGGTAGCAAAAACTGTTATGGCCAAACGTTGTGAAATCTGCGGCAAGGGCCCTCAATTCGGTAACAATGTCTCGCACGCGAACAATCGTACCCCACGTCGTTTCGATCCAAACCTGCAGTCGATTCGCGTAAAGTCGCCCCAGGGTGGCGCACGCAGGATGAAGGTCTGCACGACCTGTATCAAGGCCGGTAAAGTCGCCAAAGCCGCTTGAGCTTCAACTCCGTTAATTTGTCAAACTAACAATTTGTCGACCAGCAACCGGCTCATTGCCGGTTGTTTCATTTTGCAATCAGCGCTACCGCCTCAATCTCAATTCGCGCGTCCTTCGGCAAACGTGCTGCCTGAACCGTGGAACGGGCCGGCGGCGCCGCTGTAAAAAATTTGCCGTAAACTTCGTTCATTTCCGAAAAGTCGTCCATATCGGCAAGAAACACCAGCGTTTTCACAACCTGATCAAGACTGCTTCCGGCAGCCTCAAGCACGGCCGCCACGTTCTTTAGGACGCGCTCCGTCTGCTCGGCGATGCCTCCGCCAATCAACTCACCGGTCGCTGGATCAATGGCAACCTGTCCCGATGTGTAGACAAAATCACCGACCTTGATTGCCTGCGAGTAAGGGCCAAGAGCCGCCGGAGCATTACTGGTTTTTATTGGTTCTCGACGCAAAGGCGGGATTCTAACAGATAGGCTACAACAAGGGCAAAATCAGACCGCCCCCTGCATGCGTTCAACGTCCAGCACGCCCGGGACGCCTTTAATCGATCCGATTACCCGGTCGAGGTGCTTAACGTCGAAAACCTCCACGGTAACCTCGATGTGGCCACGTTCGTCATTTGCTACGGATGCCCGCGCATCGCGGATCCCAGTCTTCATATCGGAGATCGCCCCCGTGATTCCGGCGATCATGCCGGTGCGATTCTCGGTGATTGCCAGGAGCTTGACCGCGTACGCCGTCTTTTCAGGACGTCCCGCCCACTCGACTTCCACAATTCGCTCTCGGTTGACCATCAACTGTTTGACGTTCTTGCAGCGCGTGGTATGGACCGCAACGCCCTTACCGCGCGTAACGTAACCAATGATGTCTTCGCCGTGAAGCGGATTGCAGCACCGCGCGCGCGTAACCATCAAATCATCGATGCCTCGCACGACGATCGAATCGTCACCGAGACGAATCAGACGTTTGACCGCGCGGACACCGCTCCGAAGCCGCGACTCTTTTTGTTTGTCGAGCTGCTCGAACTGTTCCTGCCCCAGGTATTTGGCAATGACATTGCGCGGGACCAGCTTGCCGTAACCGATCGCCGCCAGGATGTCGTCAACCCGGCCATAACCGTATTCGCTCGCGACGCGTTTCATGTCCTCATCCGAATCAGTGAGAATCTTCTTCGGCGATAACTGGAACCGGCCGGCTTCCTTCTCGAAAAGCTTGCGACCGATCTCGATCGACTCTGCACGCTGTTGTTCAGACACCCAGTGGCGCACACGGTTGCGCGCGCGCGACGTGACAATGAAGTTCAACCAGTCGCGAGACGGATGTGAGTTTGCTGTGGTGATGATCTCAACTACGTCGCCATTCTGAATCTGCGTCCGCAACGGCACCATGCGCCCATTGATACGCGCGCCGGTACAGGTGTTACCGACTTCCGAGTGGATCATGTACGCGAAATCGACGGGGGTCGCGCCGCGCGGCAACTGAATGACCTTACCCATCGGCGTAAACGCGTAGACGTCCTTGGGATAGAGATCGAGTTTCAGCGAATCGAGAAAATCCTTTGAATCCTTTACTTCCTGCGTCCACTCGACCAATGATCGCAACGCCTGCAATGCCTGATCGTCTTCGCGCGCGCCGCGTTTCCCTTCCTTATATTTCCAATGGGCCGCAACGCCTTCCTCGGCGATGTGGTGCATGTCTTCGGTGCGTATCTGCACTTCAAACGATTGGAGGTTTGATCCGATGACGGAAGTGTGCAGCGACTGGTACAGGTTGTCCCGCGGCGTTGCAATCCAGTCCTTGATACGGCCGGGTACGGGTTTCCAGTTGTTATGGACCACGCCGAGCGCCGCGTAACAGTGCCGAATCTCGTTGGGAGTAATGATGCGAACGGCTATCAGATCATAAACCTGATCGAGTGTGATCTTCTGGCGTCGCAGTTTTTTCCAGATGGAATACAAACGTTTTACCCGGCCTTCGACGAGGACAAAAGGCACCTCCGCGTCATTCATCTTCTCTTCAATCTCGGCCGTGACCGTGTTAACGAACGCTTCGTTCTCGGGACGCCGTTTTTCGAGTTGCTCGGCGAGCTCGCGGTAATCTTCGGGATGAAGATGACGAAACGCGAGATCTTCCAGTTCACCGCGCAGTTTGCCCATGCCCAGGCGGTGCGCAATGGGCGCGAAGATCTCCATCGTCTCTTCGGCGATTCGCTTGCGCTTCTCTGGATTGAGATAGTGAAGCGTGCGCATGTTGTGCAGGCGGTCAGCGAGTTTCACGAGCACGACGCGAACGTCGTCGATCATCGCCAGCAGCATCTTGCGCACGTTCTCAGCCTGCTGATCTTCACGAGAGATGTTGCTGATCTGCGCGATCTTCGTCAGACCATCGACAAGGTGAGTGATCTCTTCGCCAAAATAGCGCCGAATGGTGTCAAGGTCGACGAGCGTGTCTTCAACGACGTCATGCAACAAGCCCGTTGCGACGGAGACTTCGTCAAGCTTCATGTCGGCAAGAATGTTGGCTACTTCGAGCGGGTGTACGAGATACGACTCGCCCGAAGCACGCTTCTGACCCTTGTGTTCCTTGGCGGAAAACAGATAAGCCCGCCGCAACAGATCCAAGTCGGCCTGAGCGTGATTTGCCGCAACTTTCTCGACGATGTCTTCGATCCGGATCATTGAAAGTGAAGAAATTATAACAAAAGGTGATGCCGCTAACCGGAGCCGGCATCACCTTCAAGTTTTGTGGAGTTGAAGCTGAGGCTTAACCCTTGGGTGGCGACGCTGCCTGCTGCGCCTCTTCTTCCTTTCGTTTCTTAGCGGCGGCGCTGAGTTCAGTCGTCCGTTTTAAAGCGACTTCGTATTCCTTCGTAAACTGCGCCTTCTGGTCAGGTTTGCCGTCCATTTCGGCGAGTTTGGAAGCTTCGAGCAGTAGGTTTGTCTTGTAAGACCAGGCGGATGCGTTATTCGGATCAAACCGGATGGCGCTTTCGGCTTCAGCCAAGCCCTGCTTCACGCACATCTGGGCTTGATTAAACTCTTTCGCGTCCTGCGGCTTCCGATAACTGACGGTGGCTTTGTTTGTCGAATCTACAGTCGTCACCTTAACATTCGGCGCTTCGGTGATATTGAACGAACACTGCCAATCCTTGCTGGCAAGCACGATGTAAGCTTCGGCGCGCTTGGTCGCCTCGATACTGTCGTTGTTCGCGCGCGTAGTGATCCAGTCGCGCAGTTTTCCCTCTTCCTTAATCGACCCATAGAGGTAAGCGATCGCTTTGTACGCTTCCTCGTCCTGCGGATTCTTCTGGAGAAGCGCCTGATAGGCGCTGATTGCTTCCTGAGCTTTCTGAATGTTCTCAGGCGACTGCACACCCGGGCGATACTGGGCGTGAATCGTGCGCGCGATAAACATCGGGGCTGTTTTGTTGTTGGGATCCAGTTCGGCCGCTTGTCGTGAGTGCTGTTCCGCCTCTACGTATCGGCCTTCACGGAATGCGCGGGCTGCCTCATTCAACTGGTTCTTTGATCTGATTCGATTGATAACGCCGCAACCGGAGGCGGTGGCAACAAGGACGGCCAAAACAACAAGGCCCGCCATAACAGACGCGACCCTGAGCTGAGCGAGTTTCATTTATACGTGACTCCAATTTGACGAGACTGGAATTCAGGCCAGTCCCCTTTTTCATTAAGGCAGATCGTCCACTTGCAACCCGACAGGATTTGCGCCGGCGCCCTTGATGGCGTCGATCACCTTTACGACGTCGCCGTACTTGGTGGCTCTGGGTGCCTTCACGAAGACCGTTTTCTCGATGCGATCCTCTTCTTTCACGTCGGTACGGGCCTCATATCCAACCCTGTAAGCGCGCTGATCTTTGCGTTGTTGAAACACGGCTGACAAGCGCTGCGCCAGCGGGGCGACATCGTTTACCGAACCGAGCGAATCCTGGTTTAGTTTGAGCTGAAGATCGGATCCAATCGACACGACCAGAGTCAAAGGATTCGGCTTGAGTTTGCTCAAGTCTTCGTTGGGATCTCTCTGGGTCGGAATGTCAGCCTTGAACCGGCTTGGCTTCAGCGGCGTAACGACCATGAAGATGATCAGCAGCACCAGCAAAACGTCAATCAACGGCGTAACATTGATATATGGTTCGGCTGTTGTACTACCCTTTTTTGGAGCTCCACCCATCGACATCTTAAGTTTCTCCTCGTATTTCTATGTCTCTTAATCCGGTGGCGATACGGCTTTAGTCCGTGGTGGCCGCCGGCGGCGTATCGCTCGCGCCCTTCTTCTTCTTATCGGCGACGAGTCCGATCTTGTCGACTCCCAGCTTGCGAACTTCATTGATAACGTTCACAACATCGCCATATTGCACGCCGACACCACTCTTGATATAGACGATGCGATCCTGCTCATTCTTGATGTTCTGCAACATCGTATCGACTTTTTCCGTCAACTGTTCGCGCGCCACAGGGATTTTGCCGAGGTAATACTGACCATCATTCGGTATGGAGATTACGATCGACGATTCCTTGATGATATTTTGATCGACTTCCGGGTTGTCGAGGCCCTTCGGCAGCGCCACCGTGATGCCCTGCTGCAAAAACGGTGTGACCACCATGAAGATGATCAGCAACACCAGCATGATGTCGACCATCGGCGTGACGTTGATTTCCGATTGCATGCCGCCGCTATTGCCACCAGCTTGCATTGACATAACTCAATCTCCTTTTACTCTACCTTTACCGGTAAACGCGGGTGCGGCGCCGGCCGCACCCTCAGGGTTCACCACAGCATTCACGTCGCGTGCTTGTTAAGGCTTCAACTGCTTCGTGCGGTTCTTAATGAAGTAGTCGACTAATTCCGATGCCGAGTTGTCCATCTCGACGACGAAGCCGTCGACTTTACCCGTGAAGTAATTGAACAGCCACACAGCGGGGACGGCCACCAACAGACCAAGAGCGGTGGTAAACAACGCTTCCGAAATTCCGCCGGCCACGGCCGCGATCCCAGCTGTCTCCGCGTTCTTCATTCCCCGGAAAGCGTTGATGATGCCGAACACAGTTCCGAACAGACCCACGAACGGGGCGGTCGAACCGATGGTCGCAAGGCCGGAGAGACCACGCTTGAACTCAGCAGTCTTAATCGCGATGGCGCGTTGCAATGCACGCTTCGAAGCTTCGATTTCATCGCCCGAGATATCAGACGACCCTTCGTGAGCGCGAAACTCCTGGAGGCCGCTGCTTACGACCATGGCCAGGTGTGACTTGCGATGCTTGTCACTGATATTGATCGCTTCTTCAATGCGATCGTTCTTTAGCGCCTGGGCCACGCGCGGCGCAAACTCGCGCGACTGCTTCTTGGCGGCGGAGTACGTCAGGTAGCGCTCAACCATGATGGCGATCGAGTAGACCGACATAATCAGAAGCACGACGACGACGGAGATAGCCACGCCGCCCATGCTCTTGACCATCTCCGTCAAGCTGAAGTGATCGGCACCCGATGACTCTGTACTCGCTGCGGCATCCTGCAACAGCATCAAGAAACCGAGAGCCTTGGTTCCAAAAAGACTAATTAGCATTGTCACGGTGAACCCTCCAAAAGGTTTATTTAGTTTGATAGCAAGCAGAGAAGCCGGGACGGCCTACGGGAACCGCGGCGACACGACATAAAATCTCCGCAGTTACTGAGCCACGAAGTTGTACTGGATTACTCCAGTAACTTTGACTGGCTGTCCCGATAGCTTGGTTGGGGAGAACCTTGCCTGACGCGCAGCGTTCACTGCTGCCTGGGTCAGTAATGGATGCCCCGAAACCGCGGTCGCTGAAACGACCGAACCGTTCTCGTCGATGAGCACTTGTACTACCACAGTGCCGGAAGCGTGGGCCGCCCTGGCAATCGGTGGATACGACGGTTTCGGCAAGTTGATCGCTTTACCATTCAGAACGCCTCCGGAGATCGGGGCGCGAGGCTTTGGTTTTTCCTCTGGTGGTGGCGGTGGTTCGTCGGCGATCTTCACCGGCGCCTGGGTCACGACAGTGCCCGTGCCCGGTCCCGAGGGCATGGCCACCGCGGCATTTGAATCGGAGGATCCTAAGACTGTAGTCACGCCTCGTCGCACCGGCGGCACGTCGCTGGCTTTGGCCGAAACCTCCTTCGGTACTAACTGAGGCGTGTCGACGGACGAGATTAGCTCCTTACGAACGTCGACATTCTGGTCGTCCTTGACGGGCTTCGCTTCCTGCTTCTGTTGGACTTCTTCTTTTTGTTGCTGCGGTACCGGCACAGGAGCAACGAGCGTCGTCAGCTCCATTTCCATCTCTGAGAGATGAGCGTCGTACATGAAAATACCTGCGATGACGAAGGCCACAATAAGCACGCCATACACCGCCAAGGTAATGCCGATGAACGAGCCTTTTCGCGCTAAATCTTCCTTATGCGAACTGGACTCAACGAGATTATCGAACATTGAAATTTATCCTCCGATTCCGGCGCCAAATGGATCAGGGGTTATTTACTAAAATAAGCAGTATTGCTGCTCACAAACGTCGATTTAAGCCGCTTAAATTCCGTCATTGAAGAAGGGGAAACAGCAGCTTCTGCGATATTGAGCACACCGTATAGATTTGGAAAGCCGCTGCGCGAGAAACTCGCCGGCCCGCTCAACACACCGCCGCCGCGCCCAACCTCTTATTTCACAAAACGCGGGGTCGACTTTGAGACTATTTAATTGGCCAGCAACGGTCGCAGTCTAGTCCTCATGCCGTTTCAAAGTCAAGCGCAAACGTGAAACCCTCGTGATATGTGTCCTGTTTTCACGCGCGACCAGCGCCAGTTGACCGCTTGCCGGTTCTCGGTGCCATCGCTTCCCGACCCGCAGTTTTCGCAGGTGTGCGTACGCCACCTCTAACTGGCTGACTGAAACTTAATGCTGCCTGTTTGTTTGACGCCTCGATGCGCTGCTCCCACCACACCATGATCGGGCTCGCAATCGCGATCGATGAATACGTACCGAAGATCACGCCAATGAACAGCGCGAGAGAAAATCCCCGCAACACGTCACCGCCAAATAACACCAGCGCCAGCACCGACAGAAACACGAGTCCATTCGTGATGACCGTGCGAGAAAGCGTCTGATTGATAGCGTCGTTCGTGATCTTGTAGAGCGAGTCGCGCCGGTGAAGCTTGCGGTTTTCACGCACGCGATCGAAAACCACGATTGTATCGTTCACGGAGAAACCGACCAGTGTAAGCAAGGCCGCGATCACGTTGAGACTGATTTCGATCTGTAAGAGCGAGAAGAAACCCAAGGTAACGAGCACATCGTGAAAGACTGCGATTACAGCCGCGGCGCCGTAGGTCCACTCGAAACGGAAAGCGATGTACATCAGGATACCAACGAGTGCAGCTAGCGTGACGGCGATGGCCTTGTTACGCAGTTGCACGCCGGCGATTGCGCCTACCGCATCGGTACCGATGATCTTGTAGGCCGCACTCTGATCCGCTTCGAGTTCACTGTTGGGCGCCGCTTCAGCCCCGAAAGTATTCAAGGCGTCGCGTACCTGTGATCTTCCGTCTTTGCCTTCTTCGAGCGGAACCTTAATAAGGACAGTATCGTTCCGGTCGGTGACTGGCTGCACAACTGCGTCGTGAATACCTTTGCCGGCAAGAGCTGCACGAATTGTCTCGTCCGCCGGCATTTGCTTGAACCGCGCGGTGACAACCGTTCCGCCTTTAAAATCGACTCCCATGTTGAACGCCTGACGGCCGGTCCACTGCCGAAAAACAGCCGAACCCAGGCCGGCCAACATCAGCACGACCGAGATCAGGATGAACAAGCGCCGGCGACCCAGCCAATCAACATTAATATCGTGAAGGATTTGCAGCATGATGAATCTCTAAATACTCAGCGACTCCACTCTTTCCTTGCGGCTCAACAGCCAGATGAAGATCGTCTTTGATACGTAAACGGCCGAGAACAGATTGACCAGCAATCCAATCACAAGCGTCACGGCGAAACCTCGAATTGGTCCGGTGCCAAACACGAACAGAAACAGCGACGAGACGATCGTGGTGACGTGAGTGTCGATAATGGTAATGAATGCGCGTGAAAACCCCTGCTCGACGGCCGAGGGAATCGTCTTTCCGGATTTTATTTCCTCGCGTATGCGTTCAAATATCAGCACGTTCGAGTCGACGGCCATGCCAATCGTCAAAATCATGCCCGCGATACCCGGCAGCGTGAGTGTCGCTCCGAAGACGATCAGTCCCGCGAGCATCAGGATCATGTTAAGTATCAGTGCCACCACCGCGTTTACTCCGGAGCCGCGATAGTAAATGAGCATGAAGACGACAACGAAAGCGAGGCCATACAACGAAGCTCGAACACCAGCGCGAATTGAATCCGCACCGAGACTCGGACCGACCGTGCGTTCTTCAAGGTATTCGATTGGGGCCGGCAACGCGCCCGAGCGGAGTGTCAGCGCCAAATCCTCAGCCCGGGTTTGCGTAAAGTCACCAGTGATCTGACCACTCTCATAAATTGGCGACTTGATGAAAGCAATCGAGCTCACTTCATCGTTAAGGACAACACCCATGTAATTGTTAACGTTGGCAGTCGTCCATGCTCCAAACTTCTCGGCGCCGGATCTCTTTAACGTGAAGTTGATTTCCCAGTCTTTAACTCCACCGCCCTGCGACTGACCAGCCGTAGCACGGCTCAATTGATCGCCGGTTATAACAGCCGGAGCCTCTACGATGACATATTGGGTCACGCCCTCTTGATTTTGATCTTTGGTTGGGTCGTCGCCTTTGTCCTTATTTTCCTTATAAGGCAAAACTTTTCGGTTGGCGGGAATCGTGCCGCCGAGAGACTCGATCGCAGCTTCTCGCGTCGGGTAGGTAGTTGGCGGCGCCGGACTCCCTGGACCAATCACGTGAACGAGTTCGAGGCGCGACTGCCCCTTCAGAATCTCCTTCACACGCTCAGGATCCGAGACGCCCGGCATTTGCAGCAGAATCTGGTGCGCACTCTGCGCGCCGTGCGATTGCAAGGTTGGTTCAACGACGCCAAGGGCGTTGATGCGGCGATCGATGATCGTCATCGCCTGGTTCGTCGCTTCATCCGCAAGCACTCGTTGAGCGGTACCCGTCATCGTCCAAACCATCTGCCCGCCGGACGAGGAGTATGACCAGACTGTCGAGTCGGCGAGTTCTACCTTTTGATCAATCGCTTCCTTAATCTGGGTGATTTTTGACGGGTCAGCTGGTGTGAGAATGACTCGAAAATTGTTATTACCAATTTCAGCCTTGCCGTCCTTGATCTCGTGTCCTGCGTCTTTCGCCGAATTTTGTGCTGAGACGTAAGCTTCTTCAGTAACACGCTTTAGATACTCTTCGGTTTTCACTCGCATAACGAGATGCGAGCCGCCCTGGAGGTCGAGACCAAGGTGAATATTCGACGCCATCGTCGCCTTGATGCCCGACCAGGTGAAGTCCTTAAGCGTTGGCCAACGGCGCGGGCCGATCACGAGATACAGACCGACTAGAGTTACCAAAACAATAATGATTGTGCGGTGAAGGAGGTGCTGTTTCTTCATTTTGAAAAACTTGTCTTACCCGGGTTGTTTCTGTTCCTCGTCGATTCCCGCGATGGCTGTCCTCGCGATTTCCAGAATCGTCTTATCGGCGCTCCGGATCATAAAACTCGTGTCGCGCACCGCGGTGATCACTCCAATGATGCCACCCGTCGTGATTACACGGTCGCCGGTTTTAAGACTCGCAATCGTCTCTTGCAGTTGTCGCTGTCGCTTTTGCTGTGGCCTTATTAATAGGACGTAGAAGATGCCGATAATGAGAACGATTGGCAGGAGCTGCGCTAATCCGCCTAAGCCGTTCTGAAAGAAGATCAGGAGAGTGTGCATTTAGTTTTTAAGTTGTTAGCAACAAACAAGCGGCGAGGTAGCGAACTACTATTCACCATTCGCCCTCAGCCGCTCGGTGAAATCTCGCCGAAATTTAGGGAAATCGCCAGACCGGATAGATTGCCTCACGCCTCGCATGGTGTCAAGGAAGAACGCCAGATTGTGGTGGGTCAAGAGGATACTCGCCAGCATTTCCCCGCTCATATATAAATGCCTCAGATACGCACGGGAATGACGGCGGCAAACCGAGCACGGGCATGATTCGTCCAGCGGGCGATTGTCTTTCGCCCATTGGGAGTTTTTGATGTTCAACTTGCCGCGTGCGGTGAATGCCTGACCCGTGCGTCCGTTGCGCGTCGGCAAGACGCAGTCAAACATGTCCACGCCCCGAGCGACCGACTCGACCAGGTCTTCAGGAGTGCCGACTCCCATCAAATACCGTGGAGATTCCTTTGGCATTTTGGGCGCGATCTCGTCGATTACCTCAAACATCACGGATTTCTCTTCGCCAACGCTCAAACCGCCAATAGCATAGCCATCAAAGCCGATCTCCACCGTCTGATCGAGACTTTGTCGCCTCAAATCCAGATGGCCCGCACCTTGAACAATGCCAAACAGTGCTTGCGCGCCGTTGAGTCCTTCAGCATCGACACGTCCAGTGTCTGCGGCCGTCGCTTGCAGTTGATCGAACGCCATTTTCGAGCGTCGCGCCCAGCGACCGGTCAGTTGCATGCTGCGCTCGGTGTCTTCGTGACTCGCTTCGCCGGGTGCACACTCGTCAAACACCATCACGATGTCTGAGCCCAGCGCCGCCTGCACTTCCATCGAAACTTCGGGCGAAAGAAA
>Ga0209486_10000493_pt1 | contig 17559 bp, 16 predicted proteins | sample NCCompost_FD_187518 | JGI IMG/M metagenome (GOLD analysis project Ga0209486, IMG submission 187518) | Agricultural soil microbial communities from Utah to study Nitrogen management - NC Compost (SPAdes) (version 2) | ecosystem: Environmental > Terrestrial > Soil > Agricultural land | place...
GGCTGGAAGTTCACCGGCCCCTTCGGCGGGTCCATCCTGATGACCTGCCGCACACCCTTCACGGTCAGCGCGCCGCTGTCGTCCAGGCTCCTGATCGTTCCACGCACGACCGGCGGGTGCTCGATCGACGCGTACACCATGCCCTCGCGGAAGGTGTCGAGCCCGAACGCCGCCTTGCCCGTGGTGATGTCGCGCAGGTCGTAGATCTCGCGCTCCTGGCCCACGAACTTCCAGTCGGCCTTGTTCTTGAACGTGAGATCCGCGTCCTTCGGTACCGGCAGCTTGGCGGCGTCGGCGACGACGGCGGCAAACGCCAGACGGCGATTGCTCGGGGCGTGGATCAGGGTGCTGTTCTGGACGGTGATCTCGGACGCCGGCACCTTCCAGCGCGCGGCGGCGGCGCTGACCAGCATCGAGCGCGCGGCGGCGCCGGCGCGCCGGAACGCGTCGTAGAAGTCGCGGATCGAGCGCGAGCCGTCGGTGTTCTGGTCGCCGTACTTCGGGTCGCCGAGCCCCTGCTCGATGCGGACGACGCTCCAGTCGGCGTCGAGCTCGTCGGCGGCCACGAGCGGCAGCGTCGTGCGGATGCCGGTGCCCATCTCGGACCGGTGCGTGATGATGTAGATCGTGCCGTCGGTCTCGATGCCGAGATAGACGCTCGGGTTGAGCGGCGCGCCCTGGGCGCGCGTGCGCACGGCCGCGTCCTGCGCGAACGCGGACTTCGGCAGCACCTGCGCGGCCAGCACGAAGGCGCCGGTCGAGAGCGTGGCGCCGAGGAAGTGGCGGCGGCTGACGTTTTCGATGAGATTCACGCCCGGCCTCCCTTCCGCAGGTTCGCCGCCGTCTTGATGGCGGCGCGAATGCGCTGGTAGGTGCCGCAGCGGCAGATGTTGCCGGCCATGGCGCGGTCGATGTCCGCATCGGCCGGGTTGGGCGTGCGCGCCAGCAGATCGGCGGCCTGCATGATCTGGCCGCTCTGGCAGTAGCCGCACTGCGGCACGTTGTGCTGCGCCCAGGCCTGCTGCACCGGGTGCGAGCCGTCGGCGCTCAGCCCCTCGATGGTCGTGACGTTCTTGTTCTGGGCCGTGCGCATCGGCGTCTGGCACGACCGCACCGCGCGTCCATCCACGTGCACGGTGCACGCGCCGCACAGGCCGGCGCCACAGCCGAAGCGGGTGCCGATGAGCCGCAGCTCATCGCGGAGGTACCACAACAGCGGCATGTCGTCATCGCCGTCGAACGACCGCGACGTTCCGTTGACTTTCAAACTGACCATCGATATGTCCTCACTCGGGCTCACGGCGCCGTGCTTGAATTGCCCGCCCTGCGGGCAGGGCGCGCCGGCTCATCATTCTATTCCACGCGGAAGAACCGGATGACCACCTCGCTGGGATAGCGCTCGCCCAGGCCGACGAACAGCGCACGCGTCAGCCACTGCAGGTCCGGCGCGGAGGTCTCGAACTTCGGCTGCGTGCGGAAGTAGACGAGCGCGGGGTCCACCGCCTCGCCGGCCAGCAGCTTCTTCATCACGTCCGGCGGGGCGTGACGCATCCCCGGATTCTGCACGTAGATCAGTTGCCCCTTGTCGGTCTCGATCGTGTACCGCGTGTCGAGCTCGGTGAACCCGTCGCCACGCACGATCTGCCAGTCGGCGCCGCCCGCCCGCACCTTGCCCTTGAACCCGGGGCCTTCCACCGTGCCGCCGGTGATGTCGATGATGCGCCGCCGCCCGTTGGCGACCTGTCCGAGCTCGGTGGGCGTGGCCACGGTGGCACGCAGCTCGAACGCGAACGTCAGTTTCGGCGCCGAGGGCGCCGCCCCCCTGGCGGGCGCCTGCGACGCGCGCACGATCAGCGCGTCGCCGTTCACGCAACAGAGCGAAAGGCCAAACGCCGCAATCAGAACGCGAGTCACCGTCAGATGCCGCATCGGTTCTCCTCAGGGCGGCCTGAAGGCCGCCCTCTACGTACGTGGTTGCGGGTCTTCAGACCCGCCTACTCGTAATACTGCGGCGACTTCTTCAGTCTGGCAATGGCCGCCCACTCGTGCTCGATCCAGATCGTGGCCTTCGTCCTGGCCAGGTACTCCTCGATTGTCGCGCGCGACGCCGCCGACTGCGGCACGTTGAACTCGTTGTCGGGCGGCGCACGACGAAACTCGCGCTCGGCCGGATAGTGATACAGGTCGCCCGCAATCATCACCTTCCCCACCGACGCGAGGTCCAGCACCAGCACCTGATGCCCCGGCGTGTGGCCCGGCGCCGCCTTGATGATCGCCTTGCCGTCGCCGAACACGTCGTACTCGTCCTTGTCCACCGGGATCCACTTGCTCTTCTCGAGCGCCGAGAAGAAGCGCGGCTCGACTCGCTCGTTGTTCCGCCGCCACATGAACTCGCGCTCGGCGGGCGGCGTGAGCCACGTCGAGGCGGCGAACTGATTCAGGTTGGCGGTGTGGTCCTTGTGCGCGTGCGAGATCGCCACGTAGGTGATGTCGGCCGGACGGTAGCCGATGGAGGCGAGCTGGCCGCGCAACGTGCGGGAGACCACGGCGGCCGCCGTGCTGTTCACGTCGTAGCGCGCGCCACCGGCGCCAGCCTTCTCGACGTCGTCGTCGGGGATCACGCCGACGTCCCAGATGAGCGTGCCCTTTGGATGCGCCACCAGGAAGCACGGCACGGGCATGCGCGTCTCGCCCACTTCGGCGGTCGTGACGTGATAGCGCTCGACGCCCTCCCGCGAGATGTTGAGGATCCCGCAGTCGAGAACGTAGAGCCGCATGGCCGTGGGCGGCAAGGCCCTGGGCGCCTGAGCCTGCGCGGCCAGCATCGTGCCGGCGGTCAACAATAGTCCGACGAGCGCGATCCTTCGCATGGCGGCCTCCTGTGCCGCACGAAGGTACGGCGCGCCCTGATGGAACGCAAGTACGTAGAAGGCGGTCTTCAGACCGCCCTGTGACTCGTCGGGGACAGGTAGGTCGGGTGGGAGTCGGGGTGGGTTATTTGCCTATGTACCCGGGGCGCGCTTTGACCGTGGCGCGCCGGTTCTTGAGCCGCACCTCGAGCCGGTGCCAGCCGGGCCCTGCCACACCCGTCGGCGAGTAGCTGAGGAGGTAGCGGTGGCGGAACTCCTCGAGGATGGCCACGAAGCGCGCCGACAGCTCGCGCAGCGATTCGACTTCGATCGCCGACCCCGCCGTCTGGTGCGTCAAATCCCGCAGGAACGGTGCCGAGCCGGCGCCCTTCGGCGACAAGGCGTACACCACCGCGTCGCTGCGCTTGCCGGTCTCGATGATCTGCTCGGCGGCGAGCCAGCTCGCGGTGTCCACGCCATCGCTGAAGACGAGCACCAGGTTGCGCGCGGCGTCGTTGACGCCCACGAGCAGCCCCGCGTAGACGCCGTCGAAGAGCGACGTCTCGCCGTCGGGCTGCGCCGCCGCCACCGCGTCCACGACCAGCCGGCTGTCGTGCGTCAGCGGCTGCCGCAGTTCCACGCGATGGCTGAAGGTGACGAGCGCGGCCTGATCGCGCGGCGTCAGCGCGCCGAGCACCGCACGGGCCGCGTCCTGCAGCCGCGCCAGCCGATCGCCGGTGACGCTGCGGCTGTGGTCGAACGCCAGGATCACGTTGACGGGCAGCGTCTCGAAGCTCGCGAGATCGACAGTCTGCGGCGCGCCGTTGTCGAGGATGACGAAATCCCCCGGGCCCAGCCCGCGCACCGGCCGGCCGTTGTCGGTGACCAGCACGTCCACGCGCACGGCCTCGAGCCGGCTCGAGAACGTCGGCTGCTGTGCAACCGTCACGGCGCTCGTGCCCACCGCGAGCGCGCCGGCGGCCACGCAGCGGCACCACGGCATCACTTCGGCATCTCCGCCCGCAGCGTGTCCACGATGTCCTGCCTCGACCCGGGGAAGAACCGCCCGGCCGAGGTGTTGTACGTCCACCACGGGTCGTCGCCGTCGAGCGCGGGCAGGTCCGCGACGCGGGCCAGGAGAGCGGCCGCTTCCGCCGGGTTGCCGCGGCTGTAGGCGAGCTGGCTCAGGGCGAGCAGCGGCGTCTGCGCGGCGGGCTGCTGCGCCGCCGCGCGCTCGAACGCGGCGCGTGCGGCGGTACCATCGCCGAGTGCCGCGTGGGAGCGGCCGGCAAACAGGTGCCCGTAATACAGCAGCCTCTGGTTCTGAAGCGACGCCAGCGCCTGCGAGAGCTCCGGCACGGCGTCTTTGTGCCGATCGAGCTCGGCGAGCACATGGCCGAGGTGAAGCCGCGCCTCGACGAACGCGGGGCTCAGTTTGACCGCGCGGCGCAGCAGGTCCTCGGCGGCGTTGAGCTCGCCTTTCCGCGGAGACACGCCGACCGATGTCCGCAGATAGAAATCGGCCTCCCGCAGCGCCTCCTGGACGGCCGGCGACGCCAGCGTCTCGTGCATCGTGCCGCGGAGAAAGAGCAGCTCGGGATCGTTTCTGAAGATCTCGAGCCCCCGGTTCGCGACGCGGACGTTGAACTGCATCCGTGCCAGCTGGTAGGTGAGCGCGGTGCGGTACCACCGGCGCACCCAGTCGTCGCTGGCCGGGTTGGGACCGACGTCGCTCTTGCCCGACTGCACCCGGTCCAACATGAAACGGGCCGCCTCCCAATGACCGATCGCGTCCTGGCTGTCCAATTCCTGGCCGTCGCTGAAGCGGAACACGAAGAAGTCGCTGCGGCGCGCCCTGCCGGTGGAGTCGGCGGGCGATTCCAGCGCGGCATCGGTGTGCAGCATGGCCGCGCGTTTGAGCACGTGGTTGCCGCCGAGCGGCCCGAGGCGCGCCGCGAGGGCCAGGAGCTGCCGTATCTCCTCGAGGCTGTAGAAGATCTGCACCGCCCGGCCAGAGCCGGACGGCGGAGGACGCATGAAGATGCGCGTCGTCGGATCGCGGATCAGTCGAAGCGTCGACTGGAAATGGACTTTGAGCTCGTCGAGATCGCGCGACGTCCATCCGTCGAGCGTGCCCAACGCCTCGTCCGCCTCGCCCGGCGTGTGGCGCAGCAGGGCATCGGTCCACTGCAGCAGGTTCCAGAGGCGCGAGCCCTTCTGGGGCATGGCCACCTGCGCGTCGATCGCAGGCACGGCCAGGGTGATCAGGCACACGACGAGCGTGATGGCGAGCAAGCGGCGGCCGGCGGCGGGCCGCGTCACTCCGCGAACGCTATGCGTCTCGTGGCCCGAACATCCGCCGGTTGCTGATCGCATAGCGGTCGCAGGCGCGCGAAGCGCGCCCAGAAATAGGGGGATTGATCAGCCACGGCATCGATCGCGATTTCATGAACAAGCCGTGGCTGATCAATCCCAGGGTGCGGCCGGGCGGCCGAACCAGATCCAGGCGATAAAGTCCACGAGCGGCGGATCGGCGCCAACCGCTCGCAGCCGCGTGTTGGCCTGCGCCCGATGGTGCGTAGAGTGGCTCGCCACCTGGAACGCCGTCTCGGCAACGGTAGCGACGTCGAACGTGCGCCCGAGCTGTTTCTCGTACTGCGCGACCCACGGCATGACGAGCGGCCGGGCCAGCACGTCGGGCGTGGCAGACTCCAGGAAGGCGCGCGCCTGCGCGTAGTAGGGCTGCGCCCAGGCGCACAGCTCCGGCAGCGTGAACTCCGACGGCTGCCGCCGCGCGATCGGCTCGGCAGGCGTGCCGGTCCAGAACGCGAGAAAGAGCTGCTGCGTCAGGTGCATGTGGTGCAGATAGTTTCGCAGCGTTTCGTCCACCTGGGCACTTGGGCTCGCGAGCGCGGCGCGCCACAACGTGGCGTCGGCCCACTCCATGTGCTTGTAGAGCTCGCTGAACAGCGCCGGCGAATAGTGGCTCACGAGGGCACTCCGCCTACTTGAGAATCACCGCCATCAGGCCGCGTCCCACCACCGCGGCGGCCACGCACGACACCACGCTCAGCACCACGTTGGCCAGCGCCACCGCCGCGGCGCCGGACCGCCACACGGCCACCGTCTCGTTGGCGAAGGCCGAGAACGTCGTGAACCCGCCGAGAAAGCCCACCATCAGCAGCGCGCGCGTTTCCGGCGACAGCGCCCCGCGCCGGTCGGCAATCCCGGCCAGCGCGCCGACCAGCAGGCACCCGAGCAGGTTCACCGCCAGCGTCCCGACCGGAAAGAGCGACCACGCGCCGGTGGCGGGCGCCAGGCGCTGCGCCACGCCGGACATCCAGTAGCGCAGCACCGATCCCGCCGCACCGCCGAGGGCGACGAGCAGGGCGTTCACGCCTGATCGAAGAGCTTCAGCGCGAGCGTGCCGTGCATGGCCGCCGACCCGGCGCGCAGCGCCGCCGCCAGGAGCGCCGCCTCGGCCACCTCGGCCCGGGTGGCGCCGGCGGCTTTTGCCGCCCGCGCGTGGGCGTCGAGGCAGTACGGACACTGCGTCGTGCACGACACCGCGAGGGCAATCAGCTCGCGGTACTTCCTCGGAATGGCGCCGTCCTCGCGCTTGACGATGTTGTTGAGGCCCAGCCAGGCCTCGAAATCGGCGGGCGCCAGCGTGCGCATCTCGCGCAGCAGCTTGGCGTCGCCCGGGTCGTGGTAATGATCCGCCATCTGTTCTCCCGCTCCGCCTACTCTGCCCACTCCGCCCACTCTGCCTATTTGCCCACCATGTGTGGGAGGTCGCGGTTGTTCTCCTCGCAGATGCTCTCGATCAGCTCCCAGTCCGGCTGCAGCGTCCACGACAGCTGCACGTTCCACGGGCGCGTGTAGGCCTTGGGGTCGTCGATGGTGACGTCGATGATGATGTTACCGATCGAGGGACGGCGATAGCGCTCGGTCACCTTCAGCGCATCGGTGGCCGGGTGACCAAGCATGTCGAGCCACGTCTTGCCGTTCTGGTTGATCGTCTCCACCACGAACGTGTCGCCTTCCCACCGGCCGACCGAATAACCCATCCACGCCGGCTGCGCGTCCTTCGTCGGCAGCGGCCGTCCATCGGTGAAGACCTGGCGATAGATCGTGCGCGACTCGTGCAGGAAGATCATCACGTCGGGTGTCTGCACCAGCTTGAGACCGTCCGGAATACTCAGCTTCTCCGGAATGCCCGACGGCCAGCAGCGCACGCCCGGATGATCCTTGCCGTTGGTTTCGATGCGCTCCGCGAGCACCTTCTGGGCCCACGGCTGCAGCGGCACCTCGCCCGGCTTCAGATCGGCCGCGATGTTCAGCAGGTGCTTCACGGGGTTGGTGGGCAGCCAGAACCCCTGGAGGTCGATCTTGCCGTCGGCCGTCCGTCGCGGCGGCGCCTTCATGTCTACCTTGCCGTTGGCCAGGCGCGGCACGTTCTTCATCGGCCAGTTGTCCCACTGCGCCGACACCGGCACCGTGACGAGCGAGGCCAGGGCGAACGCAACCGCGGCACCGGCCGCCGCGCGCATGGTCAATCGTGATGTCGTCATCGAGCAGAGTCCCCCGCCCGGCATTTTAGTGCGAACCGAACGCCGCAGCGCCTACGGGATGTAGGCGATGCAGTCGATCTCGACGCGCAGGCCGTCAACCGGGAGCGCCGCCGCCTGTACCGTCGTCCGCGCCGGCTTGTGGCCCGCGAACATACGCTCGTAGACGCGGTTCATCCGGCTGAACTCGCCCATGTCGATCAGGAACACGCCGCACCGGAGCACGTGCTGCAGGCTCGAACCGGCGGCGACGAGGATCGTCTCGACGTTCCGCAGGCACTGCTCCGTCTGCGCTTCGATGTCGAGACTGGCGAGCGTGCCGGTCGCCGGCACCCGCGCGCCCTGACCCGCCACGAAGACCAGACGCTCGAAGACCGTGGCCGGCGAGTAAGGACCGGCCGGAGCCGGCAGGTTGCCGGCCTGCACGATGCGATGTGTCATGTGTAGTTGCGGGTCTTCAGACCCGCCCGCATCATAGCGCGCGGCGGACCCTGAGCATCTCGAAGCCGCCGCGCTGAAATTCATAGCTGACACGCTCGATCGACGCCTGGCAGCCGTCGGCCGCCAGCGCCTCGCGCGCCGCGGCGAGATGCGGCGACGGCTGTCCGCCGAGCGCGAGGAGCGGGAACACGCGCACCTCGTGTGCGACGCGACAGAGCTCGCGCAGCGACTGCACGTGGAAGGCTTCGTCGAGCTGCTGGCTGTAGAGAAACAGGAAGTGCGAGCACAGCGCGAGGTCGAAGGCGCCATCCCCGAACGGCAGCGACGGCAGGCCGGCCTCGAGATAGCGGCCTTCGGCACGCCCCTGGTCGTAGTCGTCGAGAAACGCCGTCATTGCCGCCATGCGGACGCGCTTCAACGCCTCGATGTCGGGGATAGCGTCATCCCACACGAATTCGTGCGCGTTCCGGCGCGCCTGCTCGAGCACCTCGGCGCTGGTCTCGTCGATGCGGTGACGGATCTGCGCGGCTTCGAACTGGTAGAGCGGGTCGCACGACACCACGCGACCCCCGCGCCGCGTGAGCTCGGCGTTGAAGCTGGCGGGGCCGTCGCCGCCGCCAAGGATTCGGCTTTGCAGATCGCCGTCCGTCAGCGCGAACATCCGCACGTACTCGTCGTACGAACGTCCCCACGGAACAACAGAGGCGAGGGTGAACATTCAGGGCCGGGCCCGGGCTCCGGGTGTTCGAACGGTCGCCAGCACGTCTTCGATCGCTTCGATGACGGCGGCCGGCTGGAACAGCTGAATCTCGTGTCCAGCGTTGGGGATGACGGCATGGCGGCCCTTGGCCGAAGCGGCCGCCAACTCGGCGTGCGCGCTCCGGAGCGCCTCGGGCGTGTTCGCACCGCGCGTCAGGGCCACGAGCGGCCGGCCCGAGAATTCGGTGGGACGATCTCGCCTCGCCTGTTGCAGTTCCGCAAACGCAGCCCGCTGCCCTTCAACCGCCTCCATCACCGTGGCGCGTGGGACCGGCTGCGAAGAATCGGACGCGATCAGCCGGCGCTCGAGCTCGACCCGCAGTGTGTAGAGGTTCTCGGGCAGCTGGTTGAACGGCTCGCCGGTCTGCGCCGGCCGCACCGGGACCCTGACGTCGCCGGGCGGCAAGGTCTCCAGGATCTGCTCGGAAGTGAGCGACCCGATCGTCACGCCACGCCCACGGAAAAGCGTAAAGAGCTGATCCTCGTGCGACGCGTCCACGAGGACCATGCCGGCCACTTCGCCGGGGTATCGGCGCTCGTAGATGCGCACGTAGATCCCGCCCATGGAATGTCCCACCAGGACGTACGGCGGGCGTTCTCCAGCTGCGCCGAGGAGCGCGTGAAGGTCGCGGACCACGGCTGCCGGCATTTCCGCTGTCGGAGACGGATCGCTCCACGCATGACGGGCGCGGTCGTACGAGCAGGCTCTGGTCGTGCGGGCGATTGCGGGCTGCACGAGGGCCCAGTCGATCGAGAAGGCGCCGCCACCGTTTTCGAAGACCACCGTGGGCAAGCCCTGACCGGTGCAATTGAGATGGAGCCGCCGTCCGCCGATATCGATCAGCCGGCCGGGCGGGGACCCGAGGTCGATGGCCTGCGCCTGTACGAGCGCCGCGCCGAGCGCCCCCGCTACGGCGGTCGCCCCCAACACGACGTTGAGCCAAGGTCCGAACGTGAAAGCGATGCCAAGCATAGCCTGCCCTCACTGAGTACACACGATCTCGTACTTGATGCCGTCCGGATCCTTGAAATACAGCGCGTAATAGCCGGCCGGCGTGTATTCGGGGTACTCCCGTGGCGGGCTCACGATCGTGGCGCCGATGGCCTCGAGCTCCCGATGCAGCCGATCGACCTCGGCCCTGGACGTGGCCCTGAACGCCAGATGATGCAGCGCCCCGGGTTTCCGGCGATTGATGGTGTCGCCAGCGAAGGCTCGCCGCGACGAGGTGATCGCAAACCCCAGTCGCGGATGTTCGTACGACACGACGCGCTTCTCGTGGCGCTCGATGACGACATCGCTTCGCTTCCCCAGGTCGAAACCCAGGAGCGGCAGCATCCGGTCGTAGAAGGGCACGGCCGTGCCCATGTCTCTGACAGTGATCTCGATGTGGTCGATGAACGGTTCCATCGCTATCCGTCCTCGCGTGACCGAATAGTCCTACGATTCACCCGTTCTGGTCGAGAGGCCGAAAGGCGCCTACGCGGGGCACCAGCTGACCAGGCTTGTCAGCACAAAGGCCTCGGCCACGATGCCTGAGAGCACAGCCACCGTGCCACTGATCTGCCCGCCAAGGTACAGGGCGAGGATCACCACGGCACCAGCCGTGCGAAGAATCCGATCGGTCGTTCCCATGTTCTTTTTCAAGGAGCGCGCCTCCAGCGAACCGCAGTGTACGCGCACAGGCTCCCGGCTTCTGGCTTCAGGCTTCGGGGCTTGGGAAGCCGCCGCGACAGCGCAAAAGAAAAGGGCGCTGGTTGTTCAACCAGCGCCCTTCTCATTTTCCGTGCTGATCTAGGCAGCCTTTTGGCTGGCGTGGCCGTCGAGCGTGGGGCCGAGAATGCGACCAAAGATTCGTCGAAGACGACTCTGCTACCCGCCATTACGATACTTGAACGCATATCTCGCGATGCGATCGAGTAGTACTCCGCTCAGTGCAAGGCGACCTGTTCGTCGATCCACAGCCTGAGCGAGGGTCACTATAAGCGACTGCCAGCCCCCGTTCGACTTCGTCTGCGGCAGTTGGCGATCAAGTTCGGCGATTTCCGATCCATTTAGAAAGACAACCATGGTGATTGCGTCTCCTGCGGCGCCGGTCCCGCTGCGGGGCCGCCATTGCAAAGCCAAGCGGCCAACGCCGCCGTGCGGGCAAAGTTGTATGCGCAGGAGATGAGGTCGGAAAGACCGTCTGATGCGCCCCCGGGGATCTGGTAATGGCCCGGTAGCGGCGGCTCCGCAAAGGTGCCGCCAGTTCTCCAATCGTTCTGACCGTCGTTCAGCGCTCTTTCGAGTGAACTCGGTCCTCTTACGCTCGCCGGGCTCAATCTGAGCCCGGCGTAAATCCAGATATCAGGCGGGTCTAAAGACCCGCCTCTACGAAAGCCCTCCAGGCCTAGAGCCCAAAGCCGAGAGCCTAGAGCCTTCTGTCTATGCGCAGCCTGACGTCGTGCCGCAGTTCGAGCACTTGTAGCAGCTGCCGCTGCGGATCATGATCGACCCGCACGTGCTGCACGGCGGCGCGTCCGTCTGGTTCTGCATCGCCGCGAACGAGCTCGGCTTCGCTGGCCTGGCCTCGGGAGCCGCCATGGCCGCCGGAGCTGGAGTCGTCACCGTGACCTTGGCCACCGGCACTTCCGCCGCCGGCTCCTCGCGCATGTTCACGCCGGCGCGGAACTGCGCCTCGCTGGAGAGGAACTTGGACGCCATCCACCGGAAGATGTAGTCCACGATCGACTTCGCGAACCGCACCTCGGGGTTCTTGGTCATCCCCGACGGCTCGAATCGCGCGTGGCTGAACTTGTCTACCAGCACCTGCAGCGGCACACCGTACTGCAGCGAATAGGAGATCGCCTGCGCGAACGCGTCGGCAAAGCCCGAGATGGTCGAACCTTCCTTCGCCATCGTCAGGAAGATTTCTCCCGGCGTGCCGTCGTCGAAGAGGCCGACGGTGATGTAACCCTCGTGTCCAGCGATGTCGAACTTGTGCGTGATGGCCTGACGCTCATCTGGCAACTTGCGCCGCTTCGGCGTCTCGACGATCTTGACGACTTCCTTCACCACTTCCCGCACCTCGAACGCGGCCCCCGCGTTGCGCGTGTCCGCCACGCCGGCCTTCGACGTGTTGAGCGGCTGCGTGCGCTTGCTGCCATCACGGTAGATCGACACGGCCTTGGCGCCAAGCCGCCACGACTCGAGGTAGGCCTGCTCGATGTCCTCGACCGAGGCCTCGGTGGGCACGTTCACCGTCTTGCTGATGGCGCCCGAGATGAAGGGCTGCGTGGCGCCCATCATCTTGATGTGGCCCATGTAGTGGATGGAGCGCTCGCCCTGCGTGGCCTTGAACGCGCAGTCGAACACCGGCAGGTGCTCGTCCTTGAGGAACGGCGCCCCTTCGATGGTCTCGTGCTCGTCGATGAAGTGGATGATCGCTTCGATCTCGGGCTTGGTGTAGCCGAGCTTCTCGAGCGCCATCGGCACGGTGCCGTTGACGATCTTCATGAGACCGCCGCCCACCAGCTTCTTGTACTTCACGAGCGCGATGTCCGGCTCCACACCGGTCGTGTCGCAGTCCATCATGAAGCCGATGGTCCCAGTGGGCGCCAGCACGGTGGCCTGGGCGTTGCGATACCCGAAGTCCTCGCCCAGCTCCACCGCCTCGTCCCACGCCTGCTTGGCGCCGGCATAGAGATCGGCCGGCACGTGCTTCGCGTTGATCTCGCCCACCGCTTCGCGGTGCTTGCGCATCACGCGCAGGAACGAGTCGCGGTTCCGCTCGAAGCCGCCGAACGGGCCGCCGTGGTCGCGCGCGATCCGCGCCGACTGCGCGTAGGCCTCGCCGGTCATCACCGCGGTGATGGCGCCGGCATAGGCACGACCCTCGTCGCTGTCGTACGGCAGGCCGCGCGACATGAGGAGCGCACCCAGGTTGGCGTAGCCGAGGCCGAGCGGGCGGTACTCGTGGCTGTTCTTCTCGATCGCCTTGGTCGGATAGCTCGAGTTCGGGACGATGATCTCCTGCGCCGTGATCATCACGCGGCACGCCGCCTTGAACCCGGCCACGTCGAACTCACCGTCCTCGCGCACGAACTTCATCAGGTTGATCGACGACAGGTTGCACGCCGAGTCGTCCAGGAACATGTACTCGGAGCACGGGTTGCTGGCGTTGATGCGCGCGGTCTCGGGGCAGGTGTGCCACTCGTTGACCGTGGTATCGAACTGCATCCCGGGATCACCACACACCCAGGTGCCCTCGGCGATCTGCCGCATCAGGTCGCGCGCCTTGTAGGTGTGCACCGGCGCCCCGCCCACCACCGCTTTCGTCGTCCAGTCGCCGTCGTCGAGCACCGACCGCATGAAGTCGTCGGTCACGCGCACGCTGTTGTTGGAGTTCTGGAAGAAGACCGAGGTGTAGGCCGTGCCCGTGAACGAGCCGTCGTAGCCGGCGTCGATGAGCGCCCACGCCTTCTTCTCTTCCTCGACCTTGCAGTTGATGAACTCGACGATGTCCGGGTGCTCGGCGTTGAGGATCACCATCTTCGCCGCGCGGCGCGTCTTGCCGCCCGACTTGATGACGCCGGCAAACGCGTCGTAGCCCTTCATGAACGACACCGGCCCCGACGCCGTGCCGCCGCCAGCCAGCAGCTCCTGCGACGAGCGGATCGCCGACAGGTTGCTGCCGGTGCCCGAGCCGAACTTGAACAGCATGCCCTCGGTCCTCGCGAGCGTGAGGATCGAGTCCATGGTGTCCTGCACGGCGTTGATGAAGCAGGCCGAGCACTGCGGCGCCTTCTCGAAGCCGCAGTTGAACCACACGGGGCTGTTGAAGGCGGCCTTCTGGTAGACGAGCAGGTGCTTGAGCTCGTGCGAGAAGCTCTGGAGCGCCTCCTCGCTGGCGAAGTATTTCTGCGCGCGGGCCCAGCCGGTGATGGTGTCCACCACGCGGCCAATGAGCTGGCGCACGCTGCGCTCCCGCTCGGGCGATTCCATCTGACCGCGGAAGTACTTCGAGACGACGATGTTGGTCGCCTGCTGCGACCACGACTTGGGAATCTCGACGTCGCGCTGCTCGAAGACCACCTTGCCCTTCTCGTTGCCGATCACCGCGGAGCGGTTCTCCCACTCCACCTCGTCGAAGGGGTCCACCCCGGCCAGCGTGAAGTAGCGCGGGAACTCGAGCCCGAGCGCCTTGGTATCCGGCGCCTTGGCGGGTTCAACCTGCTTCTTCGCGCGCGTCCCGGACTCGACCCCTCCACCGTGGGATGCGGCCTGCTGGCCGGCGGCGACGGCTTCGCGAGCTGGGCCTGTTTCCATCATTTCCTCCGAACTCAGGACGCAGCTACCCCTGGACTGCTGTCCTGGACGCGTAATGTTGTTGTTGCGCCCGTACTCTGGCGGGCTTGGCTTACCGGACGCTGGGAGGAGCCGGTCTCAAACCTTTCGAGCGCAGGGCGCAATTGTTGGCGCGTGTGACGGCTTTGTCAAGCTGTAAACCACAAGATGTTGCGCTTTTCTTCTAGGGCAATCGCAATATCTAGACGCAATTGTACTAGGAAGGACACCAGGGCGCGAGCCCGCGGCGGGTCTGAAGACCCACACTACATACCTCAGCGGCGCGGCCCATAGTGCGGTGGCGGCTGCCCTACCTCGAGCGCGCCGATGTCCGGCGCGCGGCCCGTGAAGCCCTCGGTGACGGTCGGCAGAGCCACGCCTCGGTCCACGGCCGCCGACCCGGGCTTGAGGCGGAAATCGAACTCGTCGGCCCGGTAGATCCGCTGGATGGTGGTCGCGTCGCGCGCGTCCAACCGGCGGACGTTCTCGAAGATGTCGTAGTCCACCACCACGCTGTGCTGGTCCTGTCCCGTCGCCTTGCTGTACTCCGCGAGCGTGCGGAACTCGTGCTTCTGCAGCGCGGCCTCGTGGCCGGGGCCGGTCATGTCCGCCAGCGCGAACGGCGGCGGCGCCGCCCACAGGAACGAGGCGTCCACGCCGGCATTGGGCCGGAACGCGTTGTAGTCCGACGACGAGTAGTTGGTCATCGTCGACACGTTGAAGATGGCGGGCGCCGCGTTCTGCCCGAGCATCAGATTGTTGCGCCAGTGAACGTTGGAGGCGAGCGCCGCCTGCGTCTCCGACAGGATGGTGTTGTTGTAGAACACCGCGCCGGCCGAGCCGTTGGTCAGCCGCGTGGAACCGCCCGGCAGGTTGTAGGCGATGTTGCGGATCCAGTAGACGGGGCCGCCGAGCGCCGGCTGGTTGCAGAAGGCGTGCGACGCGTGGTTGAGAAAGAGGTTCCGCAGCACGCGGATGTTGTGCATGCCGCCGTCGGCCTCGATCGGGTTGTCGTGCGAGCTGGAGATGTAGTTGTTGTAGAAGTCGATCGCCACCGGCCGGCGGTCGAAGAACTCGCGCGGCGGGTAGTGCGGGCCCGCCGGAATGCCGGGGCCGGTGGCCACCGACCCGTCCGGGTTGCCGTAGGTCTCGATGTTGATGCCGTCGTGGAAGTCGATGATGTGGTTGTAGGCCACCACGTGGCCGGGCCCATACAGCTTCACCGCTACGTACGACGCCATCTTCGGCGGGAACACCTGCCCCTCCACGCCGTTGAACTTCGCCCACAGCGCATCGCCCGCCCAGCCGATCAGGTGCTTGGGATCGTTGCGCCCGAGGAATGTGCTGTCGGCGATGTAGAAGTTGGACGAGCCGGCGAAATTGGTGAAGACGCCGGAGCCCACGTTCTCGAAGCGTGTCCGCTTCACCGTGAGCCCCTTGGCGCCGGCGATGAACTGGGTGCCGGCCAAAATGCCGTACTCGGCGTTGCGGATGGTGAGCCCCTCGAAATAGGTGTAGTCGGCGGCGCGCACGTCGAACACCGCGAAGCCGCCGTCGCCGTCGAAGATCACCTCGCCGTCGCCGGCGGCCTTGATGGCGATCGGCTTCTCGGCGGTGCCCTTCGCGGTGAGGTAATACGTGCCGTCGAGCGGCACGGTGCGGTTCACCGCGGCGTTGTTCGTGTACTCGAAGCGGTTGTACTTGTAGGTGCCCGCGTGCACCAGAACGGTGTCTCCCGGCTGAACCCGCGGCCGGCCCGACGTGGCCCAGTCGGTGCCGGCGCACCAGAAGTTGTAGGCGCACATCAGCCCTTCGAACGACGGCTCGGCCTTCGTGCCCTTGAAGCCGTGCGGGTAGACGTGAAACACGCGGCCGCCGGCCGCCGGCATCGGCTCGGCACGCGTGCGCACCGTGACCACGCGGCGCCCGTCGCCGCTGACGCCGTCGGGATCCGACAGCAGCAGCCGCACTTCGTACGGCGTGTCGGGCTCGAGGTCGAGCACGCTGCCGGCGAACATCGGCGGCAGCACGACGTCCACGCGTGATTCCGCGTAGATGCGCTCGCCGCCGATGCGCAGCAGCGGCAGCGCCGTGCGCCACTCCGTGGTGCCCGCCTTGCGGAATGCCACCGTCACGCTGGCGTTGCGGTTGGCGTCGCCGCTGATGAACCACTCGAAGCCGAGATTGATGAGCGTGGCCGGCTCGACGACGAGCTCGCCGGCGCTCACGCCGTTCGCCGGCCGTGGCTGTGCCGTCAGAACAGCGCCGAGGATCACGACGAGAATCGCTGCTGGGGTGTTACGCACGACCCAGAGTATAGGGGCCCCTCTGCTTAGTCTGCCTTCTTAGCCGCCGAGCTGAGAGGCGAGCATGGCCGCCTTGTCGGCGAGCGTCGACGCGAAGACGAAGTTGCGCTCCTTGAGCGCCTGCTCCGCCTGCTCGGCGAAGCGCTTCGCCTGGTCGTACTGCGAGCGGCCTTCGTTGCTCAACCGGCGGTAGTCCACGCGATTGAGGTCGCGCGACGCGCGCGTCAGGAGATCTTTCACCTGGCGCTCGGCGGTCGCGTCGGCGGCCGACGGCGCGGCGCGCAGCTCGCGCGCCGGTTCCGGCGCGGGTGAGGCGGCCACCGGCGGCGGCTCGGGCTCGGGTTTTGCCGCTTCGGCCGGCGGCGGGGGCGACCGGCGGGCGGGCGGCCGCGCCGCGGGCTTGGGCGGCTCGGCGTCGGCGATTTCCGGCGGCGGCGCCTGGACGGGAATCGGCTCCTCCGGTGGCGCGAACACGCGCGCCGGCGGCAGCGGCATCGCCAGCGGCGGACCGTCGGCCACGACGAGTGGCTTGGTCTTGGCGCAGCCGCTGGCGGCCCCCGCGGCGATCGCCACGGCCGCCAGGAACCGGCCCGCACGTCTCATTCGAGCGCTCACCTGCTCATACCTCTGCGGCCTGCGGCAGCAGCACGCGGAAGGTCGTGCCGCGTCCCTGCGTGGACTCTACTTCGATTTCACCGTCATGCAACTGCACGATCCGGTACACCATCGACAGGCCGATGCCGGTCCCATGATCCTTCGTCGTGAAGTACAAATCAAAGATCTTCGGCAGGTGCTCCTTGGCGATGCCGACGCCGGTGTCCTCCACGCGAATCTCGACACGCTGGTGTGACAACGGCGCGCACTTGATGCGCAGGGATCCGCCCTGCGGCATGGCCTGACAGGCGTTGATCGCCAGGTTCAGGAACACCTGCCGCAGCATCCCGGCATCGCCGTTGACCGCTGGAATCGACGCCGGGCACTCCATCGAGACCTTCACGCCGTTCTTCCTCGCCTCCGGCTCGACGATCGGCTGGATGGCCGCCAGCAGATCCGGCACGCGCACCGGCGCCAGCCGCAGGTCCTCAGGACGCGTGAACTTGAGGAAGCCCTGCACCACGCCGTCGAGCCGCCGGATTTCGTTCTCGATGACTTCGACGTGCTCGAGCGCGCTTTGGGCGGCGGGCGGCAGCGCGGCGGCCACCGGGGCCACTCCCGCCAGCCCGAGCGTGCCGGTTCCCGCCGCGGCCACCGCCTGCGGCTGAGCGGCCTGGGCGGCGCTGCGGATCTTGGTCCGCAGCAGCTCGAGG
>Ga0209486_10000494_pt1 | contig 17489 bp, 17 predicted proteins | sample NCCompost_FD_187518 | JGI IMG/M metagenome (GOLD analysis project Ga0209486, IMG submission 187518) | Agricultural soil microbial communities from Utah to study Nitrogen management - NC Compost (SPAdes) (version 2) | ecosystem: Environmental > Terrestrial > Soil > Agricultural land | place...
TGAAAGTCGGTTTGATGGGACGTCCGGTCGATCGACTGATCGTGGGCGTAGTCGCCGATACGAGGCACGCGCGACTCGACGCCGAACCAGAAACCGGCGTGTTCATTCCGTGGCAGCAGATGCCACTGGCATCGCTCACGTTCATTGTGCGGACGAGCGTTGAGCCGGGCACGCTGATACCCGCGGTCACGCGCAGGCTGTACGAGGTGGACCCGCGCGTCGGCATCGCCCGAACCGCGACGCTCGAGTCGCTGCTCGATCAGCGATTGCGCGAGCGGCGGTTTCTGCTCGTATTGCTGGCTGCATTCTCGTTGAGCGCCGTCGCGATCGGTGCGGTGGGTGTCTTCGGCGTCATGAGCCAGGCCGCGACCGAGCGTGGGCGGGAGATTGCGGTGCGGATGGCGTTAGGGGCAGCGCCGCGCACGATCCTGGGCGAGTTCGTCGCCGAGGCGGGGTGGATGACTGCTGCCGGGTTGCTGTTCGGACTTGCTGTGGCGTGGGTCGCTACGCGCGCGTTGACCCGGTTCCTGTACCAGGTCGCGCCGTTCGATCCGGCGTCTGTGGCGAGCGCGATCGGGATCGTGGTGCTACTGGCTATGTTCGCTGCGTTGCTGCCGGGCTGGCGCGCCGCAAAGACAAATCCGGCGAGGGTGCTTCAGGACTCGTGATTCTATCACACTGAGTCACGCGTTCCTGTCACAATCGCTTAATCTCCTGACTCGCGCCTTACCCGCCTAACAGTGACTTGATGAACAACCACTTATTGTCGAAGACAAATGCAGGGGTCCACTCGCCCGCGGTCGCATTCGGGTCCCCGCAGCTGGCACTCTCGTCCAGGAGATGCGTGCCGGCCTAAATCGAAGCGTCGCGGGCCACGCGGCACATGAATCGCACGTCGAACTCGCTCCGATGGCGCGTGATCACGGCGTACCTGAGCGCAACTTCCTCGCGAAGTACGCCGGCACCGTTTTGGAAAGGCTTGCTCCTGCGCAACACAGCCCGCACGACGATTTTGTTCCTCCATTACTCGCCGGGCAGTCCGGGTTCTGCTATCACGTCACGTCCGCAGTTGGTCCAGTCGATTTCCGGGTGACTTCATGTGCCACCTCCGCCCCGAAATTAGGGCGAGTATGGAGTCAACCAAATCGGGTCAATCTTGTCTCGCCCCCAACGCTCGCCTCAATGACGTAGAGCATCGACAAGTTGGTATCCAGAGCAGCTAGCCCGAAGAGCTGATAAGGGCTGGCAGTGCTCTTGCTGGGAACCCTTCGCGTCGTACCAGCCAGGCTCCAAGTAGAGCATGGGAAATTGGAGTGACTTGACTAGGAAGTTGGCGCCACGTTAGTTACGCGCCGCGTTAGGCAACGTTGGTTCATGACTAGAAAATCAACGAAACACGGAGCGAGTTTGTGCAGACATACGTTAGATTCGTCTTTAAACCTAGGGTGATGGCGGGGATACTGTTTCTCGGAACCGCAGCCGGCTGTGAGCATCCGACCAGCACGCTTGGCAATTCAAATGCGCCTGCAAGCACATCGTTCGCAGCCGCCACAGCGTGGTTACCCGTTGGAACAAAAGTGCCAGTTGGCGACTCAATTTTTGCTGCTCCAGAACCTTACGATCCGAGCAAACACGGCCCGCTGCTTTTAAGTCCAGGTTCCGACCGCGGTGCAAACGGCGTTTCGGCGCCGCGAAATTTCGGTTCAAGGAACGCTACTGAGGCTAATCCGCTTCCTGGCGACGGCGATCGGGGGTTTTACTGGGACCAGATCACAAGACCATGGTACGGAGCTGCCGCCGTTTACGACGTTAACATGAGTCTGGCATTGCCCACGGTGTGGAGTGGCACTTCAACTTGGGTTTATGCCCCTACGATGTTGCCGCCGGGTGGTTCCTGCCTAGAAGCAACGCAGGTTTACAAGAGGAACGCAGGTGGCTCAACGACCGGAAAATTCTTCGGGATCTGGGATTTTTGTGAGTCGGGTACGCCGGGACAATTCGACGTATGGGAGTCTCAAGATCCAGCGTGGCACAACAAGCATGTTAGAACGTATCAGGGCAAGCCCACCTATTCGGTGTCCATTACTACGGTCAATACCGGTTCCACAATGGGGCAGTGCTGGTATGGTAGTATTTACGATTACCTTGCTGGCGGATGGGTCCAAAAACTCTCGCGTTGCGGCTTCCCCACACATTATTGGGCGTACACAGGATGGACTATGTGGGAATCGCATTTCCTAATGCATTCCACGTTCTGTCCTACGCTTGCACTTCCAAGTATCAGGTCCCTCGACATCGTACTGTACGATCCTTACACCGCCAGCCCTACGCCCTTCACGGATTACCCCTCAGATCTTCGGCAGAACGGTCCAAAGGGATCATGCTGGGAGAACGGTATCTACACCTTTGATTCTCCCGTACCAGGTCTGTCCGCTAACAGTTGGCGAGCCAATACTCCCAATCCTTGATGAGACTTAGAACAACATGTTTGAGCGCAGAAACGTCCAGGCGATTTTCATCGCGAGCGCCGCGTTAGTTCTCAGCTCATGTGAGAACTCGACAGCGCCGCCCCTCGTAACTGGCCTGTACAAAATGGTTCGATACGATGGACACTCTTTGCCATACGAAATCGGGGGTAGTAATCCCAAGGGCAACAGTAGTGGCGGGTGTCCTGTTTCCATCGCGCAGGGACGTCTGTCGATCTTCGCGGACGCCGGCACCTTCGCACTGACCTACGATTATCAAAACGGTTGTACGCAGGAGCTAATGAGTCAGGTGGGCGTGCAAGGAAAGTATATCGCCGACGGCGCTAACCTCACATTCATAGTTACGCGAACCGATGGTGTCAGAATCGAAAGCCGTGGTCATTTGACCTCATCTACGATTTCTTACGAAAATGAGGGATTAGTATTGCTTTTCGAGCGACGTTAGAGAGCGCTTTGGCTTCGCCTTTCTTCTCACCGCGTCTCGGAAAGAACAAATCCGAAGAAGCACCAAGCGCGAGTCGCGCGGAATACCTCACCAAACTCTTGGATCGTAGTGACAGGACTGCTGCTGGTCCGCCTTGTCTTTCACCTTCCTGACCTTTTCATCAGGGTCGCCCAACCCGCTTCAAGCAATTCCCCGTTTTTCAAAGCCAAGCACAACACGTCGGAGTCCTGCGCCGCCATCCGAAGAGCTACCACTTTGAACTAAGCCTCCTCATACTTCGTCGAGGCAGACTTCGGAGTGATCGCCTAACGTCACTTCGCCCCGGACGCCCGCCACGAATACCTCATCGCCGATGAGCGAGTTGGTGAGCTGCGAGCGTACGATCCGGCAGCCCTTACCGGCGATCGTGTCGCGGAGCGTGGAATGCTCAACGATTGACCCGGCACCGAGCGACACGTTAGGCCCGACTTTCGAGTTGGCGATCTTTACGCCGTCCTCGATGTACACCGGCTCGATGATCTGCGACCGGTCGATTCCCTCGGGGACGCGAGCACGTCCCTTCTCGAGCATGACACGGTTCGTGTCCAGCAGCGTGTCGATCTTCCCGGCGTCGTACCACCCTTCGACGTCGATCACCTGGATCTTCGCGCCCTTGTCGATCATGTACTGGAACGCGTCGGTCAGGAAGAACTCACCCTGGTTTTTCGGCTGACTGAGGACGTGGGTGATGCCTTCGTAGAGCAGCTTCCAGTTCTTGATGTAGTAGAGACCGATGTTGGCGCGCTTCGAGATTGGCGTCTTCGGCTTCTCGACGATCTTCGTCATGTTGCCGTCAGAATCCGTGACGACTACACCGAACCGCTGGTAGTCCTCGACGGTCTTCACCCAGATGATCCCGTCGGCGTCGGTCCGGTTGATCACCGAGAGATCGGCGTCGAAGATCGTATCGACGAAGATGATCAGGACCGGCTGGTCGACGTACGGCCGCGCGAGATCGACAGCGCCTGCCGTGCCGTCCTGGACCTTCTGTTCAATGAAGACCGCTGGAATTTTGAAGGCTTCGCGCGTGTACTGTTCGACCTTTTCCTTCAGGTGTCCGGTGATGTAGACGACCTGCTCGACGTTGCCTAACCGCTCCAGGTCCTCGAGGATGTACGCCATGACCGGCTTACCGGCGACCTTCAGCATCGGCTTCGGCGTGATGTGGGTGTGCGGCCTGAGCCGCGTTCCCTTCCCCGCCAGCGGAATGATCACCTTCATGGCGCGTTCGTCCCCTCGCGACCATAACGATCCTTCAGCCTGACGACATCATCCAGCTCCGGCGTGGACACCTCGAGGATATCACAGTCCGTGACGGCTTCCATGTAGTGGATCGTGCCCGCCGTTATGCGGAACGCTTCGCCAACCTTGAGGCGCACATCAGCCATGTCGGGAATCGGGCTCCGTCCGGCAACGGGCGTTTCACCGGTACCGGCGGTCCTGTGGGGGCCCGGGGCATGGGGCATGGGGCTTTGTGAATGTGAACTCTGCACCCAGTACTTCAACTCTCCGGACAGCAGATACACCGTTTCGTCTTTCCGATTGTGATACTGGACCGACAGTGCGTGTCCGGCTCTGATGTGAATGATCTTCCCGACGTAGCGATCAGTCTTGGCCCAGATGGTCTCATGACCCCAGGGCTTGGGAACAGTGGTGATCTCTACTCGACCGCTCATGACGAGTGACTCGTGGGGGTGTCCGTGCCCCATGCCCCATGCCCCATGCCCCGTACCTTCATCGCGCCGAAACGATTCGTGCCTTGAGCGTCTTCAGTCTCTTCCGTACCGACCCATCGAGCACGCGATCACCGACGCGCACGATGACGCCGCCGAGTATCGCCGGATTCACGTCCATGTGGGGCACAACAGTTTTCGAGAACGCACGCGTGAGCTGCGCAGCAATCACATTGCGATCGGTTTCCGATACTTCACGCGAGAGAGTGACCTGCGCGTGCACCCGATTGCTGGTCTCGTCCACGAGGTTGCCGTATTCGATCGCGATCTGCGGCAGCAACATCTGGCGGCGGTTCTGTACCAGCTTCTGGATGAACCGCACCATCAGCCTCGGCAAGCTGTCTGCGAAGGCCTTTCCGATTACGACGTTTTTTTCGGCAGCCGAAATCTGCGGCGCGGCGAGAAAGTTCCGCAGTCGTATGTCACTCTCCACGGCGCTCACCACGCCATTCAGCGCCGCACCCCAGCCCTCGAGTGCATCCGCCTTGCGAGCGAGAACTAGCAATGCCTCGGCGTAATTCCGCGCGATCGTCGTAGCGCGCATTTATGCTTTCCCGCCTATCGAGACCGAACTCAGGTAGTTCTCGACGAGCTTCCGGTTGGCGTCGCTGTCGAGGTTCCGCTCGATCACCTTGCCCGCGCCGGCGATTGCGAGATCGACCGCCTCGCGACGCAGCGCCGCGATGGCGTTGGTCTTCTCGGTCTCGATGGCGCGACGCGCACCTTCGAGCATTTCCTGTTGCTGTGTCTTCGTCTGTTCCAGCAGGTCGTTGCGCAGCTTTTCGGCGGTGGCGCGGCCATCGGCGATCATCTTCTGCGCCTCGGAACGCGCCTGCTCCAGCTGGGCGCGGTGGTCAGCAAGGACGCGAGCGGCTTCCTCACGATCACGCTTGGCATCGTCGATGGCTGCCTGCAGCGATCGCTCGCGCGCCTCCACCGCGGACAACATCGGCTTGAAGGCAAAACGCGACAGCACGACCAGCAGGATCGCGAAGATGACGATCGTCCAGAACATGAGGCCGCCGTTAGGCGAAAGCAAGTCCGCCTTCCCTTCCTGAAGGGCGACCGTCAACAGCGTGTATCCGTTCATAAACCGGATGGGGGATGTGGGATGTGGGACGTGAGAGAATTCAACCGACGGCCGACCCCGGGGCCAACCGCCGGCACATACTTAGAAGAGGACCTTCCCCTGGATAACGAACGCGATGACGGCGCCGAAGAGCGCGACGCCTTCGATGAGTGCGGCGAGAATCAGCGCGGCCGTCTGGATACGACCAGCGGCCTCGGGCTGACGGGCCATGCCTTCAACCGCCGACCCGCCGATTCGACCGATGCCGATACCGGCGCCGATCGTTGCGAGACCGGCACCGAGACCGGCACCGACCAGCGCGAGACCCTTGCTGTTGTCCGCTGCCGCCTGCGCAACCGCGGTGAGCATTGGAACGATTTCCATTGCGTGCTCCGAACAGTTTTTGTGAATCGTTTTCGCTCCGCGACGCCACGTCGGCCGTCGCTTCCCGTCACCGAGGCCCGGGCCTCAACGGGATTCCCGGATCATTCGATCCGGTACGTTATCGCACGGAGTAGAGCGAGGGTTCCGCGCGTTTGCATCAACTGGTGAATCGTGAATCGTTAGGTACCCGTTTACCCGTTTACCCGTTTACCCGTTTACCCGTTTACCCGCTTACCCGTTTACCCGAGTTAGTGATGCGCCACCCTCATCTGCCCGATGAACACGGAAGTGAGCAGCGTGAAGATGAACGCCTGCAAAAACGACACGAAGATTTCGAGCAGCATGATCGCCACTGCCATGAGCAGCGGCGCGAAACCAATTGGCAACTTGAATGCGAAGATCAGCCCGATGAACGCCAGCACGACGATGTGACCCGCCGTCATGTTCGCGAACAGACGGATCGCCAGCGCGAATGGCTTGGTGATCTTGGAGACCATTTCGACAGGCGACATGATCAGGAACATGATCACGCGCATCACGATGTTCATGTCCTTGTTCCAGTAGAACACAGTGTTCAGGTAGCCGAGGCCCTGCGCGCGTATGCCCGAGATCTCCGTCACCAGCAGCGACAGGACCGCCATCGTCGCCGTTACCGATACGTTGCCGGTCGCGGTCGAGCCATAGGGGATGAGGCCGAGCAGGTTCGCGAACAGGAGGAAGAAGAATACCGTCAATAAGTACGGCGCGTACCCTTCGCCGTGGGGGCCCACGTTAGGCACAATCACTTCGTTGCGGATGTACAGCACCATCGCTTCGAGTCCGGCCGCAAAGCCTTTCGGGCGGCCGACGGCGTGCGTGTGCTTCCTATGCGCCCGCGCGGTGCCGATCAGGACGATCATCGCCAGCGACGCCGCGATGAAGAGCATGAGCACGTGTTTCGTCGGCGAGAGCTGCAGCGCGAAACCGCCGATGTGCACCGGATCCCAGAGCGGACCGCAGGTGTGATCCGCATTCTGCCGGCCGAGACAGAAGTGTTTCGCGAACGGCGGCTTCCAGTACGGCACCTCGATGTCGTAGCTGTCCGTGATATGCGGCGTGATGATGTCGACTTCGGCCGGCGTCGCATGTTCGGCGGCCGGCGTCGCATGCTCCTGCGGGGCCGCGGCGGGCGGCGCCGCGTGCGTCGTGTCCTGTATCGCGGCCTGAGGAACCGGCGCGGGCTCATGGCCCTGCGCCTGAAGAGTCACGGCCGAAAGGGGAAGCGTCAGCGCGAGAAGCAGAGTCCGCAGGCGCGTCATGTTTTGAGAAAGAGTGGTTCGATCAGTGTCGACACGAACAGGAACATCGCCAGGCCCAGCAACGAGGAGGAAATCGGGAGTCCGAACGCCGGTACCGCGAACAGGCCGAAGGCCAGCAGCACCACGAAACGTAACCCGATCCCGATTCCCCACCCCGCCATCACGTTCTGCCGCCGCGCGAACTCGCGCGCGATGGCGAACGCCACCATCTGCACCACGAACGCGACCACCGCGGCGATGCCTAACGCGCGCCTCGACGTCGTGTCCCTGAACAGCAGCACCGCAATCACCCAGGCGGCGCCAATCGCCGCCGCGCAGGCCGCCGCAAAGAGGAATGAGCGTTTCATCGCTTCTTCCGGAGGTTCCGCGCTTCATCTTCACGCCGTTGCTGTTCCATCAGCTTGCGGTAGATGGAGTAGAAGCTGGCCCCGGCGCCAACGAAGACGAACACCATCAGGAAGAGCGGCTCGGTTCCCAGCTTCCTGTCCAGCCACTGACCGGCCAGCAGGAACAGGATGACCGAAATCGCAAACTGGAGACCCATGCCGGCCGCGGCCCCAGCGCCGGACACCTTGGGAACTGGCGAGGGGATTTCGGAGCCAGGCTCAGGGTCCAGCGGGCGCTCCGGGTCCATTGCGCGCGGGAATCTAGGACTTTGTGAAATTTTTCGCAAGCAACGCGAGTCCACACCAACTTTGTGACTGTAGACATTTCCGCGTCGCTCCGTCACCTAACGTATGAATCGTAGAACGTGGCCTCTGTCATAGAGTTATGTGATCTGCGTCCATTGACTCCGCTTCAGGTGATCACTAAGTTCGCTGAAGCTTTTGAAAACTTCCACAGCACCACTCTCTAATGAGGGTGGGTTTCCAGGGACTGCGCCGCCCGAATGAATCGCACTGTCGTATTAGCCCTGATTCTGCTAGCCACGGTCGCCTATGCCTGCGGCCCCCGGGCGCGGTCCGCTGAACCGGAACGGGCGCGGTCGAAGACGGTGGAGGGTCCACCCATCCTGTCCCAGCTCGACGTGAAGATCCGCGACGGGATCGAGTTTGCGTTCCGCGTCACAAACAACGAGCCGCGGAAAATCGAGCTGCTCTTCCCCTCCGGCCAAACCCACGACTTCGTCGTCGTCGACTCACTCGGCCGCACGGTCTGGCGCTGGAGCGAAGGGCGGATGTTCACCCAGGCGTACCAGAACAAGTTTCTGGCGTCCGGCGACTCGTTCACTATTGAAGGCGCGTGGCGCGCCGAAGTGCCGCCCGGGAAATACGTGGCCGTGGCCTCGCTCAAGAGCGAGAACAAGCCGGTCGAGCAGCGCGTAAGCTTCGAAGTGCGATAAGGACAGCTTACAGCGCCAACCGCAAAGCCCAGGACGCGTTGCGCTTGCGCTTTTCAACCAATTTGCGCCCTGACCAAGTCGGTACACGCCATTAGTTTCTCCCGCTTCCCCGCTTCGAAACGGACCGGCGCAATTGACTACCCAAGCGACCCCAACGCGCACGACCGATCACGACGTCGAGCTGCTGCAGAAACTTGCGGTGGCGCGGAAGGCGCTCATTCAACAGATCGGCCGCAAAATCGTCGGTCACCAGGAGGTCGTGGAGAATCTCGTCGCGGCGATCCTGGCCGGCGGCCACGTCATGATCGTCGGCGTGCCCGGTCTCGCGAAGACGTTGTTGGTGCAGACCGTGTCCGAAGCGCTCGACCTTCAGTTCTCGCGCGTGCAGTTCACGCCCGACCTGATGCCGAGCGACATCACCGGGGTGGAGCTGCTGGAAGAGGACCACGCGACCGGTCATCGCATCTTCAAGTTCGTAAAAGGGCCGATCTTCGGGAACGTGGTCCTGGCGGACGAGATCAACCGCGCCCCGCCAAAGACGCAGGCGGCGTTGCTGCAGGCGATGCAGGAGCGGACGGTCACCGTGTCGGGACAAACGTACAAGCTGCCGGCGCCGTTTTTCGTGCTCGCCACACAGAACCCGATCGAACAGGAAGCAACGTATCCGCTGCCCGAGGCGCAGCTCGACCGGTTCATGTTCGAGTTGCGCGTGCACTACCCCTCTATTGAAGAGGAAGAGCGCATCGTGTCGCTGACGACGACCGACATCGAGGCGCAGATCCAGCCGGTGTTGAGCGGTGAGGAGGTGCTGGCGTTGCAACATCTCGTCCGTCGGATCCCGGCCCCGCCGTCGCTGGTGAAGTACGCCGTGCAGATCGCCCGTTCCACACGTCCCGGCGACCCTAACGCGACGCCCGACATCAAGAAGTTCCTGAGTTACGGCGCAGGCCCGCGCGCGTCGCAGTACCTGGTGTTAGGCGCCAAGGCGCGAGCGGCGATGGATGGCCGGTCGGTTCCCGACTTCGACGACATCCGCGCGATCGCGATGGCCATCCTTCGTCACCGCGTGGTGGTCAACTTCCAGGCCGAAGCCGAAGGTATCGGTGCAGACGTGCTCGTGGAGCAGGTGCTGAAGGGCAAGTAGAACGGTCCGAATGCAACGCGGCCGGCGACAGTCAGCGAGTTGCTATCGCGCTCATCGAATGCTCGAAGCTACGCCGCTATCTTATGTCGAAACCGGCTGAGTAGTCGACGCCAATCGTGGCGCGCTCTTCGTCATTGATCCTGGAACGGTACGTTACGCTTACGCGATACGTTCCCGGACGCGATGCGCCCGCTACGTGCGCGATGAAATGGTATTCCTGGCCGGGACGGAGTAGCACGAAGCGCGTGCCTTCGATGGCGACAGCCGTTTCGACGGCAGCCCAGACATTTTCGCCGTTCTTTCGTTCGATCGCACCGTCGGAGCCGTATGCGATCAGCAACGGATCCTGCTCGAGGGAACTGTTGAACGCGTCGCCGATGCTGGAGTAGACCGGGCTACTCCCGGTATTCTTGATCTTCCCTCGAATGCCCTGCGTTTGCGCTTCTTCCCACGTGTACGTCGCTCTGTCCACCGTGACGACGACCGTACCGGGGGCGGTTATCGCGTTCGTCAACGGCAGCGTGTCGGTGGGCGCGTCGCAGGCCGTCACAGCGACGCCAGCGAACAACAGGGCGTGGATTCTCGACATACGACATCACTCCGGAGGGACTGTCTATACGGGAGACACGGCGGCGAGGTCGCACCCCGACCCTGAGCGACTACTCGCGTACGGGTGCGGAAAGCGACAACGGCGGCTGACTTCGGGATGAGAGGCCAAGGTGATAACGCAGGAACGCCAGGGTCTGCGCAATCACTTCCTTTGTGCGCTCCGAATGATGCTGGGTCTCGAATCCATGACCGCCCTCTGGGTGATTCACTATGGCAAACGGATAGTTTGCCGCCAATGCAGCCGGTACAAATTGATCGATCGACTTGTTCACGTCCGGGATTTCATCTTTTCCCGCGCGGACGATCAGCAGTGGCACCGGCCTGCGCGACGCTGATACCTGCAGGACAGGAGAAAACTCGTTCAGCGTCTCCGTTGTCTCCAATTGCTTGTGAAACTCCATCTCCCTCATGTCCATGAAGGGAACCACGCCAACGACACACTGGATGTGACGTGGAGCGTCGACCAGATAGGGCGTCATGAGTGGTCCGCCAGCGGAGTACACGACGAGGCACAGACGCTCTGGATCGACACCAAGTGTCGCGGCGTTCCGATGCACAAAATCAATCGCGGCGGCGACATCCTGAGCACCACGCTTCAGTCGCATGTCGGGAAATCCGACCCGATGCGTGAATACGATGCCAACGAAGCCGGACGCAGCCGCCAATCGGCCTCGCGCCTGGAATCCTCCCCAGTCTTTGGGACGATATTGGACGCCGGTGCCGCCATGAACATAGAGCACCGCCGGCCTGCGCTCGCCCCGGCGCGCATCGAGCGGCTCGTAGACGTCCATCCTCACCAGAGAGTCATCGGTCTGCGTGTAGGCGATGTTCTCGCGAACCCGCACGCGCTCCATGCCCGGCACCGACACCACCAGGGGACGCATGAGTTGACTCTCTCGCGCATCCTGCATGTTTACGCCAGGGTTCGGCCGCATCCAGGACGGAAGTGGAGCCTGCGCCGATGCGCTGGCCGAGACCGCAGCTGTGACGACGGCGATTCTGAGAAATTGGATCATGGGTGCGCCCGGATCGCAGGTTGACGCGGTTTGCGGCAGTTACTTTCCAAATCTGAAGCGACAGCCAAAGCACCTGCTAGCATGTTCTTGCTTTGTTCTGGCCGAATTGCGTCGTGTCGTTGCGCACCACAGCTGCTGCTACCTGAAATGAGCGGCATTCGCTGACTCGGTCACTCGGAACGTCTCTTGCCGGCGCCGAGACCAGCTTAGTGGCGGCGTTTATTCACGGTCGCATAATACCTAACGAGTTCGGGGAACATCGCCTCGAACGCTTCTTCAGGCCATTCCTTGCCTTTGGGCTTGTCGAGATCGATCATCGGCAGCTCCAGCGGTACGCCTGTTCGCTGCAGATGCGCCTCCTGGATCATCCAGACGCAGGCGCCATCCGGAAGCTCCGGGTCGGCAGGAACATGCAGGGCCGCCCGGGCGGGGTCCTTCACGGCGAGGTCGAGCAGCCCGGGATCGCCCTGCAGGATCAGCCAGGCGCGGAATTCTTCGAATGCATCGTCCGAACAACCGCCTCTCGCGGCGTAGGCGAGCGCCCACACGTTCCAGTGGTAAAGCTTCCTCATGTTCCTGGCATACAGGGAACCGAAGCGCTTGATGTCCGCGGCCTTGAAGGCGCGTAGTAACTCGCCGAGGACGGCAAGCTGTTCGGGCGTTGTCGGCCCTTCCGAAAGCGCCCGCGAGATGACTTCCCAGAAAACTTCCTCATCCATCCGGCGAAGGTCCGATGCGGGCGGCAGGGCGGCAAAGCGTTCTTCGCGCATCGCGTCCCGCTCCTCGGTGAGCTGCCGAATTGCGTCGAGGCGGCCGAGCCGGGTCATCCAGTCGATGGCGTGGTCATAGCCGTCGAGGGCCACATTCTTCTGCTGGTCGACCACGTATGGTCGCTGACCAGGGTCGCTTGAGTGACGCACGGAAAGGAATTCGGCTCGCGCAAGCCTAACGACCGAAATCCACAGCCGCTCGATCAGATCATGCCGCTGCGCCTTTTGGAGATGGTGGAGCAGCTCGTCAAACCTCCCTGCAACGCGGTATGCCTGGCTGCTTTTGATCCGGACGATCGGTTCCAGCGCACCCTTTTCGTAATAGCAATCGAGCACGAATTCTGCGGCCGGCGCATAGTAGCCCAGGCCGAGGATTCTCATGGCCGCGTGGAACGGTCGATCCCGATCATTGAGCAGCCAGTCCAGATCCTGGCGATAGTCGCGATAGCTGAAGGCCTCTTTCAGAGCCACCTTGTCTCTGTCCACTGCCTCCGGATCGACTTGCTGCGCGAGGTTCAAGAGGAAGTCGACGTTATCGGCGGCCAGACCATGTCTTTCAGTCAGCATCGAACGGAGCTCGCCGCTGTCTTTCGTTGCGGCGTGGAAGATCTCAGAAAACAGCTCGTCCAGCCTCTTTCGCGAAGTCGTCTGGATGGTGAGAACCTGGCGCTGCGTTTCGTTCAGGCCTGACAGCAGCTCGTCCTGGAGGTCTTTGACGGAATCCGGTGGCTCGACATCGCCTCGCATATCGCGCGTCTCCAGTTGCGACCAGGTGAAGCAAAGCTTTCCTTGTCACGCTCAACACTGTTCATGCCGGTCTCGCTCGGGAACCCGACTATGTTCGCGTTCTACGTGACGTGAAAGGTAAATAGATGCCGTAGGCAGCATCTGATTTGTCAGAGGCGATCGCGGTAGCAGGTAAGTATGCGGCACATATCGTCCGTTCAGACTTACCGATGGAGTGGCGCTCATCGACTTAACGTCCCTTCATCACTGCAGCGCAGACCGCGGATTTCTGCCGCGCAATGGGCAAGGAGAAAGAGTTTGGCATCGGTCAAGCCTACCATAATGTTGGCAGCCTTTTGTATCAGTGGATGTGGGTCTGAGCCCACTGTGTGCACCGCGGAGCCGCAATTCGCTGTGGTAGTGAAAGTACGGGACGCAGCGACCGGAGAACCGGCCGCGTTAGGTGCGACGCTAGTGATCCGCGAGGGTCAATACGCGGATTCGGCGACTGGTACTTATACCGGCGCAGATCAGGAATTCGCTGCATTTATCGGTGCCGCTGTAGAACGACCCGGCACTTACGATGTCACGGTCCGAAAAACCGGCTATCAGACCTGGACACGCCAACAGATCGCGGTCGGAATCGAGCGATGTGGCGTCAGCACTGTAGAACTGCCTGTAATGCTCGTACGCACATCTCCCTACGTCGTGCCCGTCGCGCGCTATTTGTTAGTCCAATCGAAGCGTAGTCGCGGGATCGACGCGTACAGCGCGCCGAGTTGGAATCCAGGCAGCAAGCGTCGCAACGATCGCCAGGACCGCGATAGTCATCGCGAGCAGACGCGGATCGCCGGTGGCCGTGTCATAGAGCATCGTCGCCAGGATTTGGCGCACCGTCCAGAACAGGAACAGCCCAACCGTCGATCCCGCCGCCACGACGAGGAAGGAACGACGCACGACGCCTAACGCGACGGAGGCACGACTGGCGCCGAGCGCGACGCGGATGCCGATCTCCTTCGTCCGCTGCTGCACCACCGACGCGATCACGCCGTAAATGCCGATGCCGGCCAGCAACAGCGCCGAGCCGGCGAATGTTCCGATCAGCAGCATCCGGAAGCGAGGCGCGGACACACTACGCCGAACGGCTGCATTCAACGGCTCCACCGTCGGCACAAGCTGCGGATCGTCGGCCTTCACTGCCCCGAGGACAACGTTCGCCATGCCGGGAGATGTACTCCGGATCAGCAGCACCGGAGTTCCGTCGCTCGACTGTGTTCGCGGCAGCAGGACCGTTGGGCGCGGCGCGCGATCGAGGCCGATCTCGTGAATGTTTGCCGCGACACCGATGACGCGTGTCTGTTTCTCCAGCTGTGGACGCAGCCAGCGGTCCTTGTAGTGACCGATCTGAATGGTGCGACCGACTGGAGTAGTATCGCCCCAGAAATGTTGCGCGAACGCCTGGTTCACGATCGCGACCGGTTCGGCCCCCGCGACATCGTCACGTCCAAAGTCGCGGCCCGCGATGAGTGGAATGCCCAGCGTCGCAAAGTAGTCGGCTGAGACGAAGCGCAACTCTACGGCTCCGATGGCAAGATCTGGACGTTCGCGTGTGTCTACCGGAAAATTCCGGCCGCGCTCCAGGGGAAGGTTCGGCGCGGCCGAAGCGTATTCAATGCCGGGCACTCCACGCATCCGCTCGAGCAATCGATCGACGAGTTGATCCCGGCGCGAAGGATCGTAACCCGGAGGAAGACGTCCGAGTTTGACCGCGAGCACTTTGTCGGTATCGAAACCGGGATCCACTCTCACGAGACGGACAAAACTCGTTATGAGAATTGTTGCACCGGCGAGAAGAACAACCGCTGCTGCCGTCTCCAGAAAGATGAGCGCGTCTCGCGCGCGCGTTCCGCCGCCGGTTGCGCCCCTCGAGCTTCCAAGAATCCCGGACTGCAATCGCAGGCGGAACGAAGGCACCGCGGCCGCGAGACCGAACAGAAGACCGGTGGCAATGGAGACGACGATCGCATACGTGAGCACGCGTCCGTCGATTTGCGGATTCATGCCGGCTGGCAGAGCCGACGGCGCGGCGGCCAGGAAAACACGGAGGGCAAGCACGCCCGCGATCACGCCAAGCGTAGCCGAGAGCACCGATAGCACGAGACCTTCCGTGAGCAACTGCTGGAGGATTCGTCCCGGACCGGCCCCGATGGACGCGCGTACGGCGATCTCCCGCTTCCGCACCGACGCCCTGACGAGCATCAGGGTCGCCGTGTTGGCGCTCGCGATGAGCAGCAGGAGTGAAACGGCGCCGAAGAGAAGCAGGAGTGTACGGCGAATGCTGCCGGCATGGACATCGCGATGTGTGAAAAGCTTGAACGATTCACCGGCCTCGGCGAGCGTCGGATGTGCGGCGCGGAACGACTGCGTCAGCGCCTGAATGTCCGCCACCCGCTCCGTCTCGCTTGTACCGCGGCGGAAGCGACCGAGCGCTTCGGTGTTGTGTCCGTCATCGGCGGGATTCACTTCCACCGCGAATGGCACGAGGTACCCATCGTGAGAACTCTCCGGCGGGAAGCGGAACTCGGCGGGCATCACACCGACCACAGTGCGTGACTCGTTGTTCAACCGCACTTGCCGTCCTACGATCGATTGATCAGCGCCGAATCGCGTGCGCCAGACCGCATCGCCGAGTATCAGAACTGATGGCCCACCAGGCTGCAATTCACTCGCATCGAATTCTCGTCCGAGGCGTGGCGAGAAGCCGAGCGCACGGAAGAAATCGTTGCTGACACGCAGGCCGCGAACAGGCGTCGAGTTCTCGTCGCCAATCGCGGCCTCGTCCGTGCGATAGCTTGTGAGCGCGTCGAGGGTGCGGCTGTTTTCACGCACGTATTCGTATTGCAACGACGTCAGCGAGGGGATGTCGTTGCCTTTCTTCCATATCCACCCCAGGTAAGTGAAGTCATTGGGACGCGGAATGGGGAGCGGCCGGAGGAGCACCGCATCGACGACTGAGAAGATTGCGGTACTGGCGCCGATCCCGATTGCGACGGTCAGAATGGCGGTCAGCGCGAACGACGGTGACCGCCGAAAGCCACGAATCGCGAACCGTACGTCGGCAATGACGTTTTCCAGGAAGCGTGCTCGGTATGCGTCGCGCGCTTCCTCCCTGACCGCGTCAGCGCTTCCAAACGTCGCTTTTGCATGTCGCGTCGCTTCCTCCGCTGACATGCCGCGACTGACGTTGCGTTGTGTGGCCATGTCGAGGTGAAACGCCATCTCGCGTTCCATCTCCTGATCGAGCGTATCGTCGCGCCGCATCGTACCGCGCAGACGCGACCACCAGGCACGGAGGCTCATGAGTTGGCCGTCCCCAGGATCAGGTTCACGCCCAGGGAGAGTTTTTCCCATTGGGCGCGTTCTGCCGCGAGCTGTTTCCGTCCTGCACGCGTGAGGGTGTAGTAGCGCGCGCTGCGGTTGTTTTCACTGGGGCGCCAGTCGGAGGAAACCCACCCACGCGCGACGAGTCTATAGAGCGCCGGATAGAGCGACCCCTGGTTGATGCTGAGGTGGCCGTGCGAGCGCCGTTCGATGCGTTCAGTAATGCCCCAGCCGTGCATGGGTTCATGCTGCAGGATTTCGAGGACGATCATCTCCAACGTCCCCTTGATCACTTCGCCGCCACGTTCAGTGCCCATGTTATTCCCTCCGCCGGTACTATCTCGGCTCTCCTTTCGTTTTGTCAAGGGTCGGAGGTTCGACAAAGTGGAGTGCCACCAGGTTTGAACTCATCGGGTGGTGATTCCCGCGGCCGAAGTCGTTTTTGGTAAACGGCTTGGCATCGCTTCTTGCGCCCACCCCGCGACGGCGTTCACATAGCTGAAAGCTCATGTGACGCTGACGTGACGCTTGCGCTGAAGGGTTAGCGCTCAACTCAGAGGACCCGTTCCGGGATCTGTGTCGCTCTCAACGGTACGATGTCGCATACTCGGCCAATCCGAGATCCACACGCGTGGGATCCGGCTGACGCCCGAGTCCGAACTTCAGTTCGGGCTCGCGCTGTACTTCTGCGTGCAGGCGGGGCGCGAGGTTCCGCGCGACGAGATCGCGCATCTCTTCTGGCCGACACATGACGCCGAAGCAGGTCGGCATTGTCTCCGGCAGGCGATCTATCGGCTGAGGGTCCTGGGTATCGCGGTGCGAAGCAGTGCCAAGGCGTCTGTACTCGACCCGCATTTCATTGATGCCGACTATGCCCCCGCCGTAGTAGATGGGGCGCCGGCGTCCGCGTATCTCAGACTGGAAGACGTGGCCGTGCTCCCCGGATACGCGCCGAGATTCTCACGTGTCTTTGCCCGATGGGTCGAGGATTTCCGCGACGAACTCGCTGCACGCATGCGCCGTGGACTCGTTCGCGCCATCAGTGAG
>Ga0209486_10000495_pt1 | contig 17483 bp, 17 predicted proteins | sample NCCompost_FD_187518 | JGI IMG/M metagenome (GOLD analysis project Ga0209486, IMG submission 187518) | Agricultural soil microbial communities from Utah to study Nitrogen management - NC Compost (SPAdes) (version 2) | ecosystem: Environmental > Terrestrial > Soil > Agricultural land | place...
GAAGTTTGTGAGTGGAAAGTCCGCGCGGCGGATCCATTTCCACGGAGATCGCAAATCTGCCGGCGGTCAGTTTTTGCGCCAATTGAGTCGGCGGTTCTGCAACCGATATTTCGGAAGTTTCCGGCACATCTACAGTTTGGATATAGGTCGAAGAATGCGCTGAAGAGTTCAATGCTTTTCGCATGGCGGCGATATGTTGTGGAGTGGTGCCACAACAGCCGCCAACAACGCAGGCGCCAGCGTCACGAAATGATAGTGCGTAATCACCAAAGTAATCATCGTCTGCAGGGTACATGATGCGGCCGCCAACCTGTTCAGGCCAGCCTGCATTCGGCTTCACCCAGAATTTTCCATTGGGCACCGCCTGACGCATTTGTTTTAGGATGCGCAAAAGTTGGGCAGGGCCGCCTGAGCAGTTTACGCCAATAACATCCACACCTGCATCGCGAAGCAGGCGTGCCACTTTCATTGGGTCGTCGCCAAGCAGAGTGCGGTCATCGCGTGTGAAAGTTACAGAGGCTACCACCGGCAACTGACACGTCTCTTTCGCAGCCCTAATGGCTTCACGGATCTCATAAAGATCACTGAAGGTTTCGATGACGATCAAGTCTGCACCTGCCTCTGTGAGCGCGCTGATCTGCTCTGCAAACGCAGCACGTGCCTGTTCGGGTTGTACTCGTCCAAAGGGTGCGATGCGAACACCCAAAGGGCCAACATCCCCGGCGATGAGCACATCCCTGAATGAGGCGGACACAATCCGTTTCGCCAGTTCTACGCCTTTTCGATTGATCTCCATCACATCATCCTGCAAGCCATGTTTGCTCAATTTGAATCTGTTTGCGCCAAATGTATTGGTGATGATCAACTGTGCGCCCGCTTCAATATATTCGCGATGGATCTCAGCCACTGCAGCAGGGTTTGTGAGATTGAGCTCGTCGAAGCAGCGGTCAAAGCCCACGCCGCGAGCGTGCAGCATGGTCCCCATGGCGCCGTCGATGAGCAGTGTGGATGATTCGAGAAGTTCCAAAAAATTTAGTTTCATATCTACCTTGTTCATGGTTTTTTGATCACTGCCAGTATCGCCCCATCGCGAGTCACTGAGAAGATCACGGGCGCGTCCGGGTATACAAGTTGGTCTGCTTGAAGGCGCGAGAGTGTGACAACATAATCATAATGGTCGGCACGCTCGGCCTCGTAAGTGGAGTAAAGTCTCAGGTCTTGGCGGGCGTATGTATCCAGAAGGTGCGTAGGTCCTTCGACCCACACAGTGCTTTTTGGTGAAGCAATGCGGTTCAGTTCCAGTGCCAGCTCGTGATACGAGGTGCCCCAATAATCCAATTCAAATTTGCGGAACGCGCCGCCTATGCCGCCGACCAGGGAATTGTAATAGGAGTACTCATATGGATGCAGTTTGATGATGCTCATAATGCCCGAAGCGATCAATAACAAAATCAGGATTCCCTGGCTCAATGGTCGCTGTATTTGATCGAATACAACCCCTGCCAGCACGAAGACCATTGGCAGGATGAAGAATGCCTGACGGAAATTATCATACATAGTGGGGCGTCGGATAATGAATGTCGCGACGGGCAGGATGAACCAGATGAGGGTCAACGCGAGCAAATCGACGCTGCCTGCCCGCTTCTTTCTCAAGCCGACCACTGTCACCGTCAAACCAAGCGCGAACAACGCCCAAACCGGTTCCGTCAATTGGATCGCCAGTAGAGTCGGCATATAGGAGGATGGCAGATCTGTGGCCGCGTAGGTGACACCGTTGAAGAGTACCAGACCATTCCAGGGATGGTGCGACATAATCAAGACAGTTTCCACCAGATGGCCGATTGGGTCAGTCCACAAATATGGCCAAGTGGCATACATTACGAAGATGGCAAAAGTTGAATAGACGGCAAGTACCAGAATGGACTTTTTCCCGGCATGGCGTATCAGATGTTGTGCAACGAGAATCCCTGCGAGCGGTCCAAAGATACGGATGGAACTTGTTAAACCCAGCGCAATCGAAGCAGGCAGGATGATCGCCAGAACTTTTAAGGCGGAAGGCAACCGTTGCGAGTATAGCCATAACAATGTCAGCGTGAATGACCAGAAAATGAGCGCGCGTATCTGGATGAATGCGCCAAGGAATTTTTGAACATATATCTCGGGTGGAACTTCATGAATATTTTCTGCAATTCGAAGAATGAGTGGGCCGAGCAATGTGCTCTGCCCGCCTGCCGCGGCACGCACGGATGAATCGAGCCAGACGCTCCAGAATAAAGTTCCGCCGAAGAGGGTGAGGATCATTATCAGCCAGAGGATGGTTGCTCCGATAAGTAGTCGACGCGTGGATTCAGTAGTGTTTGCCCAGGCGGAGGTCAACGCATCAAACGCGGAACCCGCCTGAGGTCCAAAAAGAGAGTCGTGCATCTTCAATCCAAGGTACACGCTGAACAACATCATCGCCAGCAGAGTCGTATCTTTGGGATTAATGAAAGCGTGTCCCCACATAAGTGGTTGTGTTGCGAAGAGTAGTGTTGCGCCCAGTGCGGCATTGATACTCATCCAGCGTTTACAAATTTCAAAGAATGACCAGACTCCCAGCAGAAATGTAAGAAAATAGAGAAAGTGGCGCGCCTCCACTGAATGGAGTCCCAGACTTGTGATGACTGGTGTGGCAAGCGCGGAAAACATCATAAAGGCAGGGCCGTAATTTTCGAACCAGTCGCCTGTGACGGGAATTTCGCCTGTGCGCGGCCAAGTGGAATAAGCCGCCAGGGAGTTGTCGGCGTATTTGTAGAGTTGCAGCTCATCCCATGATTCGCCGTAGTTACGAATCGTGATCACCCCGATGAGCAAAGCAATAGTCATCAGGATAATCAGGGGAAAGCGTTCAGAGTGAATCAGTTTTTGCATTTATCTCATTGATTGCCATACAGGCGATTCACACCATCAGCCCTATTCCACACCGGCATTTTTTGGGGCTTTCGCAGTTGCCAGCACCGCGCCATCGCGTTCAATAATGACCACATCCTCTAATTCAGGATATCTATCCCAAGCCTTCCCGCGCGCCAACTGGACAACGTAATCGTAGCCACTGTCCGGGCCCAGAATGCTATTTATCACTTTATCTATAACCAGATCCGGTCTTGCATATCTTGCAAAAAGACCTGCCGAGCGTGTGACGATAATTGTCGCTTCGTGTGGAGCAAGCTCGTTTAATTCGATTGCCGCCTCGCGCAGGGAGATGCGCCAGTAATCCAGTTCATAACGATTGCGCGCGCCAGCCGGGCCGCCCACTAAGGAGTTGTAATAGATATATTGATATGGATACAGTTTTACACTGGCATAAAGGCCGGGCAGGGCGATAAGCCCGATCAATAACACACGTGTCCAGATGACAGGCATTTTGCTGAAAACCAGCTCCAGAGCAAACGCGGCCAGGATAAACATTGCAGGGATCAGAAATAGCGTCTGGCGGAAGTTATGGTACAGAGGTGAGTTTAGGATTATCAGCCCAAACAAGGGAAAGGCAAACCCCAGGGCTATATAAAGCAGAAGGTCTGTTCGCAGCCAGCCATGCAGTATTCGCCAGGCTAACACGCCAAGCCCAACATAGACGCTCAAAAGTAGCGGCTCAGTAAATTGGATATTTAGCAGAGTCGGCAAATACGATCGAGGCAACTCACTGGCGCTATACAAGCGACCGTCGAACAACACCTGCCCGGGATAATTGGAGAAGTTGGAAAGAATGCCCAGACCTTCCAAATAACGCGGGATGGGTGCTCCCCAGAGACGAGGCCATGTCAGATAAGTGACGATTCCGGCAATCAGAAAATACGCGATAGATGTTGTCCATACTTTTGAGCGCACTCTTACGAACAGGTAAAGGAAAATAATCGATCCAGCTATTGGACCAATGGCACGCAAGGCAGTTGCCAGCCCCAAAGCGCTGCCAGCGAGAATGACGTGTGGGTTGCGTAATGCTCGCAAGAATTCAGCGGACCAGGTTTTCAGCACGCCTAACTTTAGAGAGCTTCGAAAAGATCTGGCTAAACTCATGATCGATTCCCCAGTCTTGTGACGTTGCCTCCACATCTTTTGAATGAAATTTGATAAGGTTGTGTTATTTATCAAAAGAGCAAAATAGGCCAGAAAGAAACATACCCCTGTGATCAAAAAGACGCTTTCGGCGCGTTGCAACAATTTCAGCGCCTTGGTCACATAATCCGCTGCTGAGACTGTGGGTGAGTGAGTAGCGAGAGAGCCAAAGATTTGGCCAGCCCACATCTCTGGGCTGGCTGTATAGAAGAATGTCACGATCTGTTCTGTCAGAGAATTGATTTGCTGTGAAAGTAAAACAACAGTCAGTGCTATTGCCAATGCCAAAGCAAGGTGAATGAGAAACTTCCTTCTGCGCCCAGGCTCAGCTTCGTGGAATTTGCTGGTTAAGGTCTGGATGGGTTTTTCCAATGAAACAAATGATTCTTGCGTTTCCATACTATCCACCAGACGAAACCCAGTCAAGACGCTTAGAGTGAGGAAAAACATGAAAGGTATATCTTTCGGATTGATGAAAGCGTGCCCCAACAGCAGTGGCTGAGTGCTAAAAAGGATGAGGATTCCCCAGGCTGTCCATGTGTTAAACCAGCGTCTGGTCAGCCAGTACAGGCACAGGCACGTCAATTGGAACGTAATGAAATAAGAGAAATGCCAGAGATCTGGAGCAAATAGATTTGGAAATATACCCTGAATGATTTTTATCAGGATGGCCGCAATCGTTACGAAAGCCGGGCCATGACCATCAAAGGATGAATCATATTTTGGCTCGTAAAGTATCCCAAAAAAGGAAGGATAGGCTTTCAGTGTTTCATCTGCGTACCGGTAATTATTCGGCTCATCAATGCTCATACCATATTCATGAACGGTCACCGCTCCTATGCCCAGATTTACGATAAACCAAAGGGTCAGCAAGACCTTCTCGAGGCGTATCGCCTTAGAGTCGGTCACGCTAAAGTCTCCACGCAACCTGAAGCGGTGGGACATATTGTGTACATCGATCATGAATCCTCAAATTGTACTATTGGCTTGAAGTTATCATTCAAGCCGGATGAGTCAATTTATATATTCTGGCCTTATGATTACCGCATTAATTGTTCAACGCGCGATTCGCCGACCGAATAATATTTCGCTTGCGGGTGGTGGACGATGATTGCAGCGGTCGATTGTTCGGGAATCAACTGATATGACGGGCTGAGGGTTATTCCCAACTCTGTTGTGACCGCAGGCAGTAACTCAAAGACTTTTTTGTGATCTTCCAATTCCGGGATGGCGGGATAGCCCCATGAATAACGCTTGCCCTGATTTTCGGCGATTCCCATTTCACGTTTGATGTGTTCGTGCAAATAATTTGCCGTGGCTTCAGCAGTTTGAACACCAAGACCGTGCGTGAAGTAGGCCTCGGTGTAATCATGCGCGGACTGGAGTTTATCAAAGCGTTCTGAGGCCTCCTGCCCAACTGTGACCACCTGAAAAGCGACCACATCCATCTGACCTGATTCAACAGGTGCAAAATAATCTGACAGCGCAAGATGCTCATCGTAAGGTTGGCGCGGGAACGAGAAGCGTGTTAATACTTCATCAAGATTATCAGGGTTATAGATGATAAGTTCATCTCCTTCAGCCTGGCAGGGAAAGAGTCCGTAGACGGCTTGTGGGTTGAGCCATTTTTCGCGCAGGGCTTCACGCTTCATACTGTCGAGACGTGCATCAAACTCTGCCTTCAACTTGGTCCATTCGTCTCCGTGTGTGTTCTTGGCACCCCATGAGAGGCGATAAAGTTCGTTGATGTTGAGATGTTGAAGCACCATTTCGAGTGGCATGTATTTGACAACCCGCATCCCAAATTTGGAGGGCGGAAGGGTGAGAGGCGCGGGGATTATGTTTGAGCGCTGGAAAGTTGGAATGTTGGCAGGTTTCGCGCTGGCGCGACCCAATTCCATATCCGCTTCTTTGCGGACTTGTTCGAGCAGGGCAGGCTTGCGATTCGAGTCGATCAATTGATCCATCATTTCGAGACCTTCGAACGCGTCCTTACAGTAGAAGACGCCAGGGTCGTAGAAGTCTCCGCTTTCCGTCTGGAGGATACGGCGTCCGAAGCGACGGTTAATTGCTGCGCCGCCAATGAGCACAGGGATTTTGTGCCCGCGGCGATGAAGTTCGTTGACGATAAGCGGCATTTGCTTGGATGTAGACACCAGCAACGCAGACAAACCTATAGCAGTCGCGTTAACTTCAACGGCTTTGGTGATAATCGTTTCAGCGGGAACCTGTTTCCCAAGGTCGATGACGGTGTAACCATTGTTGGCGAGAATGGTTTTGACGAGATTCTTGCCAATGTCATGTACATCGCCATAAACCGTGGCAATGACGACCGTACCTTTGGTGACGCCTTCCATCTTTTCAAGATAATTCTCGAGGTGGGCAACTGTCTTCTTCATCACCTCGGCAGATTGAAGCACAAAGGGCAGGATCAATTCACCCGCGCCGAATTTGTCGCCGACTTCTTTCATGGCAGGGAGTAGAATGTTGTTCAGGGTATGAACGGCGGTTTCATGCTTGGTTGGGAAATCACCACGGTTGATGATCTCATCAATATCCGCTTCGACGCCTTCCTTATGGCGGTGGACGATCTTCCAGTGCAGGCGTTGTTCGGGCGTCATGCCTTCGGTGGGGTCAACCAGAGATGACTCAGTAGTCGGTGTGACATTCTCAAAGTGTTCGATAAAACGCTGCAATGCATCTGCGCGACGATTGAAGATCAGGTCTTCGCAGAGTTCTTTTTCTTCGGCTGGGATGTCTGCATACGCGGTGACATGTGCTGGATTCACGATCGCCATGTCCAGACCTGCCTGCACGCAGTGATACAACATGATTGAGTTCAGAGCAGGACGGGCTTGCGGTGCAAAGCCAAATGATAAGTTGCTTACACCAAGCGAAGCCATTACGCCTGGCAGGTTTTGTTTGATGAGACGAATGCCTTCAATGGTCTCAATGGCAGAGTCAATGAATTCCTGGTCGCCAGTTGCAAGTGTGAATGTCAGTGCGTCGTAGACCAGATCCTCAGGCTTGAGTCCATGATCATTGACGGCGATGTCGTAGATGCGTTTGGCGACTTCGAGTTTTTTATCGCGCGTCTTTGCCATTCCGTTTTCGTCAATTGTCAAAACGATGACAGCCGCGTTATGCGTTTTTGCAAGTGTGAAAGTTTTGTCTGCTTTGTCGCGCCCTGATTCGAGATGCGTTGAGTTGATGAGACAACGCCCCGGTGCGGTTTTGAGGGCGACTTCGAGCACATCAAGTTCGGTTGTGTCGATCACGAGCGGAACGTCCACACCCATCTCAAGTTTTTTGACGACCTTACGCATAAGTTCCACTTCGTCTGGCCGTTCGGTAACGGCGCAGGAAATATCTAGGGCATGTGCGCCGAAATTTACCTGTTCGCGGGCGATCTCAAGAATTGAGTCATAATCTTCTTCAAGCAGGAGACGCTTGAACTTGCGCGAGCCTTGCGCGTTGAGTCGTTCGCCGAGCAGGGTTGGTGGAGGGTCTTGTCTCATGTCCAGGGCGGACATGGCGGAAGCAAGCTGAGGCGTGGAATGAAGCGGGCGATTCGGCGCAGGGCGCGCATCCAGTTTTTGGATCAAGAGTCGCAAGTGTTCGGGGGTCGTCCCACAACATCCCCCAACCACAGAGATGTTGTGCTTGGTCACAAATTCATAGAGGTCATTCGCAAACGGTTCAGGCTCAAGCGGATACACGGCCTGGCCATCCACGTTGAGCGGCAGACCCGCGTTGGGGATGCACGAAACGGGCAGCGTGGAATTTTCGCCGAGGATGCGGATGGGCTCGCGCATATGCTCGGGACCGGTGGAACAGTTGAGACCGATGACGTCGATGCCCATGCCTTCGAGGATGGCGAGTGATGCGTTGATGTCAGTGCCAAGCAGCATACGGCCGGTCGTATCAAGCGTGACCTGTGCCTGGATCGGCAAATAGACTTGAGTCTCGTCGAATGCTTTGTGGATACCCGTGATGGCGGCTTTGACTTCGAGGATGTCCTGCGAGGTTTCAATGAGGAGCACATCCACGCCGCCGCGGATCAGACCAACAGCCTGTTCGCGGAAGGTTTCGGCGAGGTCATCGAAGCTGACATTGGACAGCTCAGGGTCATTGGCGGAGGGCAATTTGCCTGAGGGTCCGATGGAACCCGCGACGAAGCGAGGCTGACCTGTTTTCTCGGCATATTCATCTGCGAGTCGACGCGCAAGACGCGCAGCGGTTTCATTGATCTCGATCACGCGGTCACCCAGTTTATACTCTGCCATCGTGATGCGATTGGAACGGAAGGTGTCCGTTTCGAGCACATCCACACCGACTTCGAGGAACGAGCGATGGACTTTTTCCACGGCTTCGGGATAAGAGATGACAAGATAATCGTTGCATCCGTTGTATTGTTCGCCGCCGAAATGTTCGGCAGTCAGGTTTTGGTTTTGCAGGCTCGTGCCCATTGCACCGTCGAAAACAAGGACTTTCTTTTCGAGGGCGTCGAGATAGCGGCGGTTTGTGTATTTGCGATTCATGTTGCTCCTAAATTCTTTTTCTCTCTTCAATAAACTTGTTTACCGCAGACATCATTACTTGGTACTCGTCTGGGGAATCTACAAACCCTGACCATATTTCACGATTTTGCTTGCCTTTTTTGTGAAACACGTCAATGCGGTTTGTAAGATTTGCATATCTACTCATGAGAATATACTCGACTAACTTCCCAGCGTTATATTCGGTAGACTTTTCGAGCCTGTACATGTAGATACTTAGTTCTGGATTGCTCCATCCGTTGTCGAGAATCCATTTATCTTGTTCTCTAACATATTTGTCAAAATCATCGTTGTTAGTGAAGTTTTTTTGCATATTCAAACTTCCAATCTTTGCGCATCTTCCAACACGGACCTTGCCCAGGCGGTCACATCCGCACAATAATCTTCCGCGCTCTCCGTGCGGACATCTAGAATCGTTTTCGTCCATGTGGTTTTGTTAATGATCGGCAAACCGTCTCTGGATTTGATCTTGAATTTGCGTTTGCCGCTGTCCACTGTATCTTTCATTTGCTTTCGCACCAACTGGGGCGGCTTATTTTCAATAAGAAATTCTTTTAATAACTCTCTCTCATACAGCCAGCCTTCGCGCGTCATTTTGCTGGAATGCTGAATCATGAAGGTGGCAACAGTTAAATGGTGAACTGCGCCGTAACCTGCATCTGTGAATTCCAATATGAGAAATTCATCGAAGCGCGTCTGGCATAAACCATCTGTTGCGCCACATTCCGGACAGTTCATAGTTAAGCCCAGCTTTCTATTTCAACCGAATACGCAATCTTGTTCTCGTCCAGCCAACTCTTGATACCAAAGTAACTCTGAAACTTCTCTGCCATCCATGGAATGAAAGACTTTCCGTTTTGCTCTACCTTCAAGAATACTTTATCCATCTCGTTGACAGTGATCGTATAGGCAATATCGTTGCCAAACATCCGCTGCGCCAACTCACTGAAATCATAAAACTCAACCTTTAGCTGATCACCCTCCAGCCAGATCCATGTGACGGTTTTCTCGAATCCGCCCGTCAGTTTGGTTCTTTCGCCCATTGCTTACTTCGCGCCTTGGTGAATGGAAGAAGTCCCTTCATTCCACAAAACTTTTTGCGTGATGCCACTGAGCTTCCACTCCGAATCATGCTTTACCAGCTGGAAGATATAGACGCAGTGAGACGTAAATTCTTCCTCATCCGTTTTTCGCCAGACGACCATCGAAGCTCGGCATGTGGCAGAGTTTGAATCAGTGAAATCCACTTCATAATTGCTGACCAGATGATGTAGTTTCAAATGATCCAATGACTCGCGGCGTTGGCGGATGTATTCAGCCGCGCTGATCGTCTGTGGGGGAGTGCCGCGCAACTCGGAGTAATCTGTGTAAAGCCAGGCGGCGAAGCAGGACTTGAGTCCATCCCAATCTTTCACGTCAAAGCTATTGGCGAAACAGGCGATCAATTCCTGTACGGCAAATTTATCTTCAATACTCATCGTCTCATTACCTACTTCACATCCGGTGGAAGCGCGGCGCGGCCTGCCTGAGTCATCCGGCCTTCCGCGATCATCCTGCGGGCGCGATCCTTGTTCGTGTTCGTCCAGTTCGATTTCGGTCTGCGTGGCGAAAAGCGCAGTGCATACCGTTCGGCATCCATGCCTTTTTCCAATCCATCGATCCAGCCAAAGCACAGCGCTTCCTCCACTGCCTCCACATAATTGATCGAAGGCTTCTTCGTGGCTTTCTTATATTGGATCAGCCAGATCTCTTTTTTGGTCTGGTGGTTCTGGAGCAGCCACTTGCGAAATTCATCGCTGGTCGTTACATAAATTGTTTCGCCGATTTCCATAAAAAATGCCTCTCATAATGAGAGGCGACATTCCAACATGAAGTCATCTCTCATCTCCCAGACAAATCTGTCTGCCGAAATTGGCACCGCTTGAACGGTTGCCGAGGCGTCAAAGGGTCGGTCCCTCAGCCTCTCTGGATGAGCACAGCACACTAAATTGTTTTGGGAATATAACATGCCAGTCAAGGGATGTCAAATAAAAATCATATTAACACGACAAGTATAATTGTCTATATGAGACAGATCGCGTTAATCTTACTGGCATGCATTCTGCTTGGATGCTCATCACAGCCGACTCAATTCGAATTAATTCTTGCAACCACAACCTCCACACAAGACTCAGGATTGCTCGATGTGTTGATTCCGCTTTTCGAAGCGGAATCCGGCTACAAGGTCCAGACTGTTGCGGTGGGGAGTGGCCAGGCAATGAAGATGGGTGAGGAGGGGAACACGGATGTGCTGCTTGTCCACGCGCCAGCCTCGGAAGCCGCATTCATGGAAAATGGATTCGGCAAAGACCGCGCGCTCGTGATGCATAATGACTTTGTGATCGTTGGCCCTGCTGCCGACCCGGCAGGCATTATGGGTAAGCCTGTGGTGGATGCGTTGAAATTGATCAGCGCGAGCAGTGAAACATTTGTTTCGCGCGGCGATGATTCTGGTACATACAAAGCCGAACTCGCGCTGTGGAAGAAAGCGGAGTTCGAACCCAAAGCCGCTGTGCCAGCCTGGTATCTGGAATCAGGCCAGGGCATGGGCGCAACCCTAACGATCGCGTCTGAGAAGAACGCATACACATTGACAGACCGCGCCACATATTTGGCAAACAACGCCCACCTGCAATTGGAAATTTTGGTTGAAGGTGATAATGCCTTGCTAAATGTCTATCACGTCATCTCGGTAAACCCTGATAAGTGGCCCAAAGCCAATTACGATGGCGCGCTAGCTTTCATCGAGTTCATCACCTCTTCATCCATGCAGAAAATCATTGCCCAATTTGGCGTGGATAAATATGGCCAGCAATTGTTCATTCCAGATGCTGATAAAACCGATGCAGAACTGGGTCTATAATCAAAGCGGTAAAACGGGATGGAAAGCCAGTCGCGTTATATTTTGGAACTGAGTCATGAAAAAAATATTTGCTGTATTGCTGCTAGCCTCAATTATTACTGCATCCTGTGGCGCTTCGTCATCTCAAAATACAAATTTGTTGCTCGTTTCCACAACCTCCACACAGGATTCCGGATTGTTGGATGTGATCCTGCCAGCCTTTACTGAGAAGACCGGCTATACCGTTCAACTTGTTGCGGTGGGTTCTGGGCAGGCGCTGAAGATTGGTGCCGAAGGGAATGCAGATGTTATCCTGCTTCATTCGCCAGCCGCTGAAAAACAATTTATGTCAGATGGCTTTGGTATTGATCGCCGCCTGGTGATGCACAATGACTTCGTCCTTGTTGGGCCTCCATCGGACCCGGCTGAGATTCGCGGCAAAAGTCCTGTGGAGGCGCTGGAGGAAATTTTCGCTTCACGCGTGACTTTTGTATCACGCGGTGACGAATCAGGGACGCATGTCAAGGAGTTGGCTCTGTGGGAGAACACCGGGCTTGAGCCTGCGGGTGAAGATTGGTATCTCGAAACAGGGCAGGGGCAGGGACCTACGCTTTCGATCGCTTCTGAAAAGGCTGGTTATGCCATCACTGACCGCGGCACGTACCTCACTTACAAGGCAAATGTGGATCTGGAGATTTTGGTGGAGGGTGACCCTTTCCTGTTGAACGTTTATCATGTCATTACAGTCAACCCGGAGAGGTGGCCAAATGTGAATCTTGAAGGCGCAAAGGCTTTCGCAGATTTTGTCACTTCGCCTGAAGGTCAGAAGATTATCGGAGAATTCGGCATGGACAAATATGGACAGCAATTATTCATCCCTGATGCCAATAAGACTGATGAAGAGTTGGGTTTGCCATAAAGCCTGATAAATACTTAAAGATTTTCTTCGTTACGCAGTGGTTTATCTTATACTATTCCCATGTTCGATTCTGAAATCGCCCAGATCACATTTCTCTCGCTGCAGGTTTCGGCAATTGCAACGATCATCAGCCTGCTGATAGGCTTGCCGTTTGGGACATGGCTTGCGCTGGGTGATTTTCGCGGGCGTTCATTTATTCTGAGCATCATTAATACGGGCATGGCGCTGCCACCGGTCGTTGTTGGACTCGTGGTTGCGATCATGCTATGGCGTTCTGGTCCGCTTGGGGATCTGCGACTGATCTATACGCCGATCGCCATTATCATCGCGCAGACAGTCATTGCTGCACCAGTCGTTACAGGATTAACCGCCGCCGCGCTCGAAGCTTTGGATCCGCGCCTTCAACAGCAACTCCTTGGCCTTGGTGCCTCACGCGGACAAATGATCTGGTACCTATGGCGGGAGGCGCGTCTGCCCCTGCTTGCCGCGCTCATGGCTGGATTTGGTTCCGTGATCTCAGAAGTTGGCGCGTCCATGATGGTGGGAGGAAATATCCGCGGTCAGACGCGGGTGTTGACGACAGCCATTGTTCTCGAGACGAGCAAAGGTGAGTTTGGCAGCGCGCTTGCATTAAGCACACTATTGCTGGTACTCACATATCTGATCAATCTCGCGTTGACGTGGATACAACAGAGGGGTGCGAAAAAATAGAAAATAACATGATAGAAATTCGTAATCTGCTTATTCAACGGAACAAACGCGATGTGCTTAAAATTGATTCGCTCGATATCCAACGAGGTGAAACACTGGCTGTTGTGGGCCCTAACGGCGCAGGCAAGAGTACCTTGTTACTTGCGCTGGCAAGATTATTGAAACCGGCCGCGGGGGATATTACTTTTAATGGAAACTCTTTGGAAAGATTGGGCGACCTTGAATATCGTCGCAGGATTTCGTTCGTGTTTCAGGACCCTCTTCTTTTGAATATGACCGTTGAGCAGAATATTGCCCTGGGTTTGAAGTTTCGCAAGGCACCAAAAGATGAGATGCAAACGCAGGTGTGGAAGTGGATCAAACAGTTGGGTATAGAGTTGCTTGCGAAACGGCGGGCCAGCCAACTATCCGGAGGAGAGGCGCAAAGGGTTAGTCTGGCGCGGGCATTTGTGTTGGAGCCAGAATTATTGTTATTGGATGAACCATTTGCAGCGCTTGACCCGCCTACGCGCGCAAAGTTGATTGAAGATCTATCTGCTTTGCTGGCTGAGGATCATTGCACGGCAGTCTTCGTTACGCATAATTTGAACGAGGCCGCGAAGTTGAGTCATCGGGTGGCGGTGATCGTCGATGGAATGTTACGACAGGTGGGTACGGCGAAACAGATCAAATCTCAGCCTGCTGATGAAACGGTAAAAGCGTTTTTGCAGGAGTTACCTCAATGATATAATCCCTCAAAATTGCGGAGGGATGATGTTGAAAATCGAAATTGTTTATTGCGCGGTCTGACATTACACAGGTCGGGCCGTGAGCCTGGCAGAGGAATTGCTCAAGAATTACGAGCATATGCTTGAGGAATTGACCCTTGTTCCATCTGATGGCGGTCGTTTTGAAGTAACTGTCAATGGGCAGTTATTATTTTCAAAACTCTCAACGCATCGTCACGCTGAAGCTGGTGAAGTGTTGGGTTTGGTGAGGAAATTGGTTGGAGAGTAAGCACCGATGGTTGAGTAGTGCGAAGCATATTTTGAGACCAATAATAAAAACTAAATTTGAAATGCGTGGTCTCGACTGCTTGCGTCTCGACCACCGAATTATGAGGATAATTAATGCCTAAAAAAGGACGCGTGTTTTCGGGAGCTCGGCCAACGGGGAGACAACATCTGGGCAACTATCTGGGTGCGATCCAGAACTATGTCGCGTTGCAGGATGACTATGATTGTGTCTACTGCATCGTGGATGTCCACGCGCTGACAACAGTTGAGACAACACAAGAGCTCAGGCAGAACACATTTGAAATGGCCATCGACTGGCTGGCTGCAGGCATTCGCCCTGAAGAGTCTATCTTGTTTGTGCAATCGAATGTCCCTGAAGTGATGGAGCTGCATACCTATCTTTCAATGGTAACTCAATTGGGGAAATTAACAGACCTGCCAACGTTCAAGGAAAAGGTGGCGCAGCAGCCCGAAAATGTCAATTACGGTTTGTTGGGATATCCGATTTTAATGACCGCGGACATTGTTCTTTATAAGACAGATGTGGTTCCCGTGGGCGTGGACCAGGCCCCGCACCTCGAGTTCGCGCGTGAGATCGTGCGCTCATTCAACTATCGCTACAAGACAAAAGTATTGATCGAGCCACAGGTGAAGCATACCGAAGTTCTTAAAGTGTTGGGCATTGATGGCAAAGCCAAGATGAGCAAGAGCCTGAACAATCACATTGAACTCGCATTAACGCCAGAAGAGACAGTTGCGCGCGTGAAGGAAATGGTAACCGACCCGGCGCGTATCAAACGTACCGACCCCGGCAACCCTGATATCTGCAATGTCTTTACGATGCATAAGATCTTTTCCCCACAGGCTGATATTGAGATGGTCAATGTTGAATGCCGCACAGCCGGGATCGGATGCGTGGACTGTAAAAAACTGTTCGCGAAAAACTTGAACGCGCATCTTGAGCCATTCCGTGCCAGACGCGCCGAGCTTGAATCACAACCTGGTTATGTGCAGGACATATTGGATGACGGTGGGAAGCGTGCGCGAGTCATCGCGCAGAAAACAATGACAGAAGTACGAGAGGCGATGGCGTTACCATAAGCCATTTAAACACAAAGGACACGATCCCGCACGATACGCGGAGAGATTTGAAAGATTCGAGCGGGACGAAGTAATCAAGGTAAAACCTTCTTTCCCTTTGTGTCATTTGTATTTGGAAAATGCGCATACTTATCCAACGAGTTGCCAAGGCAAGCGTGTCTGTGGACGACAAGGTCATTTCTCAGATTGGGAAGGGCCTTGTCGTTTTGCTTGGCATTGGGCATGGAGATGGTGAGGAACAGGTAGCATTCCTGGCCGAGAAAACGGCCAACCTTCGCATCTTTGAAGATGACCAGGGTAAGACGAACTTATCGATCCTGGACGTAAAAGGTGAAGTGCTGGTTGTTTCTCAATTTACCTTATATGCAGATACGCGCAAGGGACGCCGTCCCTCATTTATTGACGCGGCCTTACCAGATATCGCTGAACCCCTGGTAAGGCGATTCATTGAGTTGTTGGGGGCCCGTGGAATCCCAACTCAAACTGGGAAGTTTGGCGCGCACATGCTGGTGGAAATTCATAATGACGGACCGGTGACGATCTGGCTGGAAAAATAAATGAACGTCAAACCAAACGCCTTGCAAAGATTAATACATCAGTTCATCATGCTTCGGCCTGTTACAGCGTTTTTTGCGAATAAAGTTCACGTTCTAGATAAACTTATTCTCAAGCTGACCGGTGGCAGATATACCGCATCTGGTTTGGCGGGTTGGACAATGATTCAGTTGACAACGACAGGTGCGAAGACGGGGCAGATGCGTATGAGTCCGTTGGTTGGATTGATCGACAGGGAAAAGATCGCTATTGTTGCATCCAGTTTCGGGCGGGTGCATAACCCAAATTGGTATTACAACTTGAAAGCGCATCCTGAATGCAAGGTGGAATGGAATGGAGGTTCGGGGATATTTATTGCGCGTGAGTTAAGTGGGAATGAATATAAAAATTACTGGCAGCTAGCTCTCTCGTATTATGCGGGATATGAAAAGTATAAGGAACGTGCCGTCCACCGGCACATCCCTGTCATGCTGTTGGAGCCGCGAAAGTAAAGTTAGGATTCCACAACGCAGCATCCACCTGTACAGCCAGCGCGCCGACTGAGAGAATTGCGTCGGCGTTTTCTTTTGACCAAACGCCGCCCGAGCCAATGACCGCAAGCCCTATCCTGGCGGCTGAATGAACAGTTTCAAGCGTCTGTGGGAAGAGAGAGGGGCCGTAGAGGCGACCAGTGATTAGTTCTCCTCTCCCATCGGGAGAGGGGTTAGGGGTGAGGGGGAGTGCCCCGCGCGGCGCGGCGATGCTGATGGCTTGCGCGCCGCCCTGAATCAGACGTGGACCGAGTGATAACACTTGTTCAACAGGCAATGAGAAAATCAAAGGCAATTCACCTACACACATTTCAAGTGTGAGCAAAATAATATCATCCGCAAGCAGGGGTGCAAAACCGAGTTCAGCAGCCATCACATTCTCTTGTGATTCCAACATTCGCACCATGCGTTGAGTCTCTTCCGGGCGATCAGCCATCAAATGGACGATGATGGGTAAATCTGCGCGAGACCATTTTGCTGAATATTTTTTCAACCCCGCGTTCAATCCAGGGTTTGGCAAACCTGTGTGTAAAAGAAATCCACCTGGATATTCGACCACTTCTGGTTTGGTGGCAGGCAGGCGTGGACGCAGGGAAAACGGGTTCGTCACAAACGCGCCGAATGGTTCCAGCGAAATCCCCGTGCGCGTATCTGGTGTGAATCCCAATGATCCTGCCGCGTTCATCAATGGTTTGCTAAAATAAATATCACGTTTCATAAGGAATAGTTGCGCAGTAATCGAATCGAATTCGCGTGCACACTTAAAGAAGTGAAGAGTTAAGCTAAACTGTTTCCTTCAATCCCATCGCCTGCAACATCTCATCATTATTATCAAACCTGAATTCTTCCACGCCGCGCTTCTGGGTTTCGGCTGTTTCTATGGATTCCAATTTTTTGATATCTTCCTTTAGAACAATGGGTTTGCCGAGACCCTTGAGTTTCGCAGTAACGGCTTCCAAATTTACTTCACCCGGCTGTTTGGTTTGCAGATATTGCCAGACCACCTTGGATGCGTTCGTGCCATCCTTGCGGGCAATGCCCACCAGGCCAGAACTTGCCTGCCGCGACCAGCCACCAACGAAAACATCTTCGAAAGGCGATTCATAGGATTTGCCATCAATCGGGAAGCGCGGTGTT
>Ga0209486_10000496_pt1 | contig 17475 bp, 15 predicted proteins | sample NCCompost_FD_187518 | JGI IMG/M metagenome (GOLD analysis project Ga0209486, IMG submission 187518) | Agricultural soil microbial communities from Utah to study Nitrogen management - NC Compost (SPAdes) (version 2) | ecosystem: Environmental > Terrestrial > Soil > Agricultural land | place...
CGGTAGATTCCTTCCATAACAATGTCTTTCAAGGGTTTTATATCAGTTAATTTTTCCTTTTCTTGAAGTTCAGGGGAAAGGTTCTCCCTGGGGCCTTTTTTTCCAATCGCAATCATAGCCATCACTTCAAAATCAGTAGGTATTTCCAACTCAATTCTAGCTTTATCATAGTCAAAACCCTGCATGCCATGAGCTACAATGCCTCTAGAAAATGCTTCTAATGCCAAATTCTCCCAAGCAGAACCCGCGTCGAATTGATGTGTTCTTGCAGGTTTTTCATTATATTCAAAGTTTTTTCTAGATATCACTACAACTAGTAACGCAGAGTTTTTAGCCCATGCCCTGTTGCCTTCCACCAACAAATTAAACAATCTGTCCCAATGTTCTGTATTTCTCTTGGCGTAGATAAATCTCCATGGCTGATTATTATATGATGAAGGAGCCCATCTTGCAGCCTCAAAAAGTGACATGATTTCTTCATTATCAAGTTCTTCGCCCGTCATGGACCTTGGTGACCATCTATTAAGAATGAAAGGATTAATTGGATAAGTTGATTTTCTTGATCTCTCAGTTTCTGATTCTTGCATACTCTACATAAGACTGTACTTCATCCTTTATAAGAGAAGGCTCGAATACGCGTGAGTCACTTCCAGTAGACAATTATATAAAAATCAAAAATCGATATATTCATCGCATATTTCATCTAAATAAATATTCAATTTTTAAATAAGCATGATAGTAGCATCTATAGATCTTGAGTGAATCTATATTGAAGTTAAAAGAGCTGCTGGATAAGAACTGTAAGATAGAAAAGATATATCCCAGTGTGCTTGGGTCGGATGCAGAAATAAACATAGTAACGGTAGAGGTAAGATGTCCTGATAAAAATATTCACAAGATTAGAGCTTACAGAGAGGAAGCTACGAATTTAAGAGAATTTATACGAACCAAAAATTTGGATATCAAATAAAATATCTCCAGATAAATAACTTGAATCAAGAGTTTTCCATCATTAGGTTTTATATATTCTAAGGATCAAGTATTAAACGAAATGCCAGGATTGGGTTCAGTATCTCGTTTTGACTTTTTAAAAATGGTAGGAACAGCCGGAACGGCATTTATGTTACTTCCCCTAGTACCGTTTGGTAGGACATTTGGTTCTAATGTTCCTTTAGCTAGTAAGCCTGTAATAATCAAAAGGATTAATAAGGTTGGACCTGATGGAGTGGCTTTTTTGTACCCTACTAAACAAAAGGGGTTTGTCTGGTACATGAACCATGATGAACCATTCGATTCGCATTTTGAAATAGGTGGTGGCTCTACCTATCGCAAATTAGTAAAGAATGAAGACGGTTCTTGGACTGCTGACGACAATAAGAGAGTCAAATTTAACTTGAACGTAGATCCAGACTATGAGGATGCGATAGGAGGTTGCAATATGAGTTTTAAAGACTCAATGTCACGAGGCTACACTTATGATAAGAGCGATCTTGACCACGTTGAGTTGACTGGATTTTTCAATGTACACAAACCGACAGAAAATGATGGAATTTATCTCAGGGGGCCATGTAATCACCATGATGAAGCAGATCATCTTTGCTGTGAAGAATTCAACTACGATTGCGAAACAGATTGCAATTCTACCAAACTAAGATCCAATGTTAAATTCACCAAACAAAGTCCAAATAAATATCATAATGACCCTGCTGGGGTTAAACCCATAGTTCCGCGAATTGTATTAGCAGGTCATGGTTGGTTTGGCATCAAGTATATTCACATAATTCTATCTCATGATATGAACAATCCGAAAGTGAAATTAGAGCAATGGATGAATTTTAATGGAGATGGTAAAACTTGGATAAAAGTGAATGAAGTCATAGACAGTAGGTCCTATAAATGGGGACCAAAGGCCATATGTGAAGGCGAAGATTATGAAGTTGGGGCCTGGGGAGCACCGCGTATGGTTTACAAGTGGTATCGGGGAGACGTGGATTTTAAATGGTTTTCATGCAGGCAAATCGAACCTAGTTTAATCCAAACCTGACAATATTGATATTTGTTAGAAAAATTCAGATAACCAAATTAAGAATCTAGAAGTTTTTAAATAAAATATTGAAAAAATTTTTATTTTTTATGTGGAGTTTTGCAAGACTTTAAATAGTTTGGACCCCAATTTAGAATAATGAAATCATCAATGGAGAAATCTCCAGGATGGCTTCGAGGCGTACAAATTGGTCTTGGAATTATTACGGTCATACTAGCAATCTATGCACTTGCATTCCCAACTGTTACTTTTCTTGCTGTAATAGTAATCCTTGCTATAATTTTGTTCATTGTAGGTATTGAGAAAATCATTACTGGGATCTTTCTTCCTGTAAAGGGAAGATGGGCTACAATAGGGTTTGGCATACTCGTACTAATATTTGCTGGTCTCGCTATTTCATTCCCGGAAGCAACAGCACTGGTAGTAACGGTCTTTGTTGGGATTGGACTTATCTTCAATGGATGTGCACGAATTGTGGAAGGTATATTTGGAAAACATTCTGGTTGGGCAAAGTTTTTCCTAATTGGTGTAGGAATATTGTCAATAATAATAGGAGCTGTTGTTCTCGTGTCTCCTCTGTTCGGAGCAGTGTTTATTGGAACCATTATAGCAGTTGGGCTATTGATAACAGGAATTCAAATGATAGTAGTAGGCGTAGCAGGTAGAAAAATGTTACCTGATTCGTCTGTTACTACTTAGTAGTCTCTAACCATATAGAGACATCTTTACCATACTCAATTTCGCCGTAATCAACGAGTTAAGACAATTAATGAACTAGATGACTAGCTGATTTATTGTTTCGTCCCGCCAGGTATCAAGAAGTCAACGGCAGTAAACAATCCTTCAAGTTCCTTTGAGATCTGATCTGAAAAGACTCCTAATACTTCAAAGTCCGCTGCCTGCATTCTTCGTGTGCTAAACATTGCCAGAACCCCAATTACTTTATTTCCGTGAGTAATTGGATAACCAGCAAATGATTGTAGTTTTTCCTTTTTGGCCCATTCGGGATGTCTGATTCTCTTGTCATTGACAACATCGTTTGTTACTGTTGGCTTTCGAGTCAATACAATATTCCCTATCTTGTTCGAGTCAGCCGGAACCTTTGAAAACTCACCATTTATGTTCTTGTACTTTCCAGCACTAAACTTTAAAATAAGATTTTTACGTTCTCTGTCCAGTAACCATATTCGGGCGAACTTTGCTCCAAAATGTTTTATTAAACTCTCAACAATAAACTGTAACTTTTCGTTTAGATTGTGATATTTTTTCAATGAATTGAGAACCCTGTAGGCACGCCATTTTTGATCTCTTATTTCATGATCATCAAACAAAGTATAAGGTGTAACCTTAACCATGTTGGATTCGTAAGACCGGAAATCATCAATAAGATCGATAAACCGGTTTAAGAAATTGGAACTTTCAAATTCATATTGTTCTATGGAATCAAAAACGAAATGACAAATCCAGTCAAAATCACCTGTCATCCTTGCTGAATAGACGCAAAAATATGATTCACCACAATATTTCTCTAATCTGGAAATCATTACAGACGTATCGGCACGAAATTTGAATTTCAGTAGAATTGTACGATTAATCTTTTCTGATAGTAAAGCAGGATTAAGAAGCAGAGAATATGCTAAAATTATGTTAGATTTCTCCAATTTCTTCAGTCTATGTCGAACGGTTCTATCGGTGATTTTGTAACCCATTTCTTGTAGATATCTTGACATTTCGTATGAAGATGTACGTGAATTTTTCCCAAGCTGGGATAACAAGAATCTGTCAATTTCATCTACCATTATATAAAGAAATTTATTATCATTATTATGTATTGCCAATTAGGAAATTCTTGAAAAACTAATCTGATTTTCCTGAGGGGTATTGACTAGAGAATTGCCTAATCGGCAAACCTGTATGATATTTTCTTCCGTAGTAAATATAACATATTTTTACCTAAATAAGGATATGAAAATGGACTATTTTGAAATAGAACGTGTAGTAGAAGAACTAGCAAAAAACTATGCTGCTCCGTGTACCACGACGTGGTTTAAAGTTACGAATAACAAGAAACCTTCAACGCAGGAGTATAGAGAAAAAGTAGTAGAATTTATGAAGCAATTTGAATCAATATTGTCACTACAATTGCCAACCGGAGAACAGGCAGCATCATGTCTAGACTATGTAAAGAAACTCTTGAATACACAAATCTTACTCATCAGAAGGGGAAATAACAAAGAAGTAGAGAGACGCTTTCAATACTATGTCAATTACAACTAGTTTTGACAATTACATTACATTGTTTATGTTGGGTAGACTGTTATTAAATAAGAGGGAAATGAGGTAGCGTGGTAAATTACGGTTTAATCGCTATTCCGCTTATAGTGATACTTGTTATAGGAGGGTTAATCAGTTTTTTTATCGTATTTTCCTTTTATCCAGAAAAACATGAAAACGTAAGCATTGATGGCAAGTGTTATGAGTTGGTAGGTGCGGCTCATGAAAAAATTACGAGTTTAACTGCAGAAATGAAAATAGCAAAAATGTTACTTCAGGTAAGTAAAATAGAATCCCAAAATGCAGTAATACCAATAATTTTCAATGGAAAGGAATCTGAAATAGAAAATTTCCTAGATGAATATAATCTTGCTGTGACATCAAATCAAAAAGTGATATATTTTCCAAATATCAATGGAAGTGTTGTTACCGCAAACATTACTAAAACTGATCTCCAAAATATAGTGGGAAATCTAAGTATATCAGATGTCATCCCATCATCAAAATCTGTCGCTGGTAGTATCGGTATTCAACCGAATAAATATATAACACATGACGAAGACAAGGATGTTTCCTTTCTATTAGACAAGATTCAGAAAAGTCGCTTGATGGACATAGTTTTTAACTCCGATGGTGTCAGCCGTGCTGAATGTCGTAATGAAACGTAACAAAGCAGTTCTATTTGGTGGAACAGAATTCAAAAGTTGAAAATTGTATAGTAGTCAGGATTAAGGATGATGATTTTGTTTACCGTAAAACATTATAGGTTTTTTCTTGACTTCTGATGAGCAACCAAAATTGCGGCTAAAATGAAATATGAAAAATTCATGGGATTCACGCTGTTGAATAGTTCATTGTTCATCCCCTCATATAGCTTGTTCATCCTCTAGAATGAAGTAGGAATGTTTTTTCAAAGCGATTAAGGTATAAATGCAAGAGTTATGGTGCGGTCACTACGATTTTGAAACCACCATAGACCATCCGCTTAGGATCGAAGGGCATGGATTTTGGATCCATATTTTTCATTCGCGAATCCTTCATCACTCTTGAATTAACCCCATCTCTATGAGCTCGAGATTTGTAAGTAATCCATGAGAAAATAACAGTCTCTTTAGGTTTGATTTTGATCATTTTTGGAAATGGAACTCCCATGCTTATCTTAAGATCTTCACCTACACATTCCCGATATTCGAGAGCCCCATGCTCAAGCCATATCTTGCCGCACATTCTTGCTAATCGGAGATATTCATTAATCTTATTCTTAGGAACAGCCAATACAAATCCATCAACATATTTTGGTTTAATTTCTCTTTTCATTATATTAATGGGTTTATCATCATATTTTAAATGTAGGTTGCAATATGAAAATGAATTCTTTAAGATATCAATCGATAGGATATAATAATTTTTGTTAGAATACATTAGAATCGAATAGTGTTTGAATCAACATCGCATAACAAAATTGATAAGAACGATGAACATATTATGCAATAACTCAAGATTTGGAACAAATTAGTCATGTCGCAATAGTAACTGGTGGAAATCGTGGGATTGGATATGAGGTATGTAAGGAACTTTCTATGTCTGGTTGTCGCGTCGTTCTCACAAGTAGGAATGAAGAAGAAGGGAAGAAGGCAATAGCTTCCTTACATGCTCATGACAATATCTCATATCACAAACTCGATGTGACGGACATTAGTGATATATTAGGTCTTAAGGAGTGGATACTAAAGAAATATGGAAGGCTTGATATTCTGATTAATAATGCTGGAATCTATTTGGATGAAGGTGTAAGCGTTTTTGAGGTAGATGAGAAAATCGTACAGGAAACATTGGCTGCTAATTTTTATGGAGCTTTTCACATGTGTAGAGCATTTGTTCCAATCATGAAAGAAAATGGATACGGCAGAATAGTAAACATTTCTTCAGGATATGGAGCAATGAATGAGATGGCAGGTTACCAAGCTGCTTATCGAATTTCAAAGGCATCGCTCAACGCCCTTACATTAATCATGGCCGATGAATTAAGAGATTTGAATATTAAAGTAAATGCAGTATGTCCTGGCTGGGTCAGCACCGAGATGGGTGGTAAAATGGCTCCTACAAATCCACAGAGAGCCGCCAAAGATATAGTGCATTTTGCATTAGTTGATGCAAGGGGACCCACAGGTAGCTTCTTCAGATACAAAAAAGCAATTCAATGGTGAAAGACTGGTTTTACTATGATATTACTTGATATGGGACTACAAATCATACTAGTATCAGCATCTGGGGTTCTTACACCAGGTCCACTTTTCTTTGCAAATTTAGCTCTCAGTAAATACGGTGGATTTTGGTCCGGGATAAAAATTGCAATTGGACATACAATTGTTGAGCTTCCGGTAATAATCCTTTATTCTTTACCGTTGATAGTACTTACTTCTTCAAGTACCATTTTCAACATGTTTAAGGCAATTAGTATCATTGGAGGAGTAAGTCTAATTATATTTGGGATCTTCTATGTGGTAAGGACTCTAAGAAAAAATGATAATCTTACTGCCACTGACAAACCATCCCGCATTGAAAATCCAATTCTTGCTGGAATATTATTCACTGGAGTTAACCCTTTTTTCTTTCTCTGGTGGATTTCAGTTGGTGGTAAATTAATTTCTGATTCTCTACAATTGCTTGGATATCCACTGGGGATAGTTTTTCTCTTTTTCGTACATATATGGATGGATTATGCGTGGTTAGGAGTGTCTTCATATTTTGCGTCAAGGGGTATTAAGATAATTGGATCTCACTATCACAAGTTCATAATTATACTGTTAACGCTTCCCCTTTTTTACTACGGTATCAATTTCATTGTAGCGGGATTAAGATAGTTGACTTGCACTAAATTATGAAATATGAAATGGATAGGGAAATAATTTAGTTGTAAAGGTCTCATATTCAACTATTAGAAATATTGCAGAGGCCAGCTTTATTGAGAAACAAAAGATTCTCTCAGTCTTTTATCAGTCTATTCAAACTCTGATTTGATAATCATAAATTGATCATCATAGTTTCCCGTTTCAATATTGAGAAACCCTCCCGCAAGCACATCTCGGTCTGTCTTGGTTATGTTAACATGCAAGAATCCGCTTTCTTGTAACTGAGATACCGTATATGGAGCCTGTCCCCTAAAATCATATAGATTGTTTCCCGCGGTCCCTACTACAAAATAAATGGGAACACCAGGCGAATTGTATTGACTGGCATTTACATCCTTAACTATCGGTTGGCGGGAGCTATCAATATTGTATATCAAAGGATAGGATCTTTGATAATTATGATTATGTGAAGTTATTACCATATCAACTCCATACTTTTCAAATAAAGGAGGATATGTTTCTCTCAAAATTTCATTTGCAGGATGAAGAGTGGGTGACGTGTAAAAGGGCCTGTATCCGTATACTATTATCCAGTCAATGTTTGGATTATTTGCTGCTTTAATCAGGTCATCTTGGATGAATTGGTATTGTTCAGATCCATTTACATATGGAATAACGGAACCCTTTCCTGTTGACATTGCCAGAAAATGCACATTTTGATAGTCAAATGAATAAAATGGATTTTCTAGATCAAAATGTCTAATGTAATCGCCGTATCTTGTTGACCCAGTATCATCGTCACCAAGAGAAACTTTAAACCTGCCATCATCATCTAAATTTGAAATAATATCGAAAAAGCAGTCAGCATCTTTAACTTCTGACAAATCTCCAAGAGCGAAGACCAAATCAGGATCTTCGTCTTCCATCCCTTCTATTGTTTGTCGGGTCTTTGAATCACAGCCATAGTCACCAGCAATTACAAAATCAAATTCAGATTTTCCATCAACTACGGTTTCATTTGAAACGGTATTGATTCCCGATGCTGATGAGGAATCCACAACGTCAAAAGAACTTGTTACTGAAGAGTCGGTACGGCCTTGACTTGATACATCTATCTCGATAGATAGTGGTCCCTCATCTCCATTCTCCCCGATAGTCCATGAATATACAAATTTGCCCTGAAGATCCGTTTGTCCATTAAATGTTTTCTCAAAGTTATCTCCGGGATATATCAATTTTCCATCGATATCGGCATTTGGAATTGCTATTGAATTTGAATCTGTTACTGTTATTGTAGTATTCTGTGTGTCACCTCTTGCAACAGGATTTTTCTGTGAAAAAACTGATACAAGCATCATGTTATTGTTACTATCTGTGTCTACAATATCTGATACATTCGCAGCGGGTGCAGTGGGTGCAGCGGATAAGTCTTGTTGTGGTTCAGATTGAACGGGAGCTAAGTCTTGCTGTGGTTCAGATGGAACAGTAGATGATATTTCTTGGTTACTAATATTAGGAACTCCAACGACAAATACACTATACCAGCGGGTAGGTGCAGTTGAACATAGCAGTTTTGCAGTTATCTTATTTTCACCGTCAATAATTTGAGTATAATTGGTGCGTAATACAAACTTCCACTGCGAAAAATCATCAGTGCCGGCTGTTCCACTCGCAACAGCGTTTTGGTAGGGCCTAACATCGTTGACTATCAGAGAGACGGAACAATTTTTCAGGGAGTTATCTGAAGATAGACCCGATATTGACAATTCTTGGCCTGTTGTTACATTTTGGGTTGTTATCGGCTTAACTATCTTTATTGTCTCCTGGGGAATTGGAGACGATAGTAATTCTTCCGTACTCTGACCATATAACATCTGATTTGGAAAAAACAACATGAGAATAAGCAAGATAATAGAACCTATAGTAAAATATGGAGCTTTTACCTCACCGGACATTTCTTACAAAATCGATGTTTGTCATATATATTCTGAAGCTTGGATTTTCAGATTTGATTTCTATTTGACAAGAGGCAGATAAATCTAGGTAGTAAAGGGGTTCATCATTTTATATCACAATTGCATCCAAATTGATGTACGGCAGTATTAGGAAACTATGTGAAGAGTTTGATTATTACTGATACTAGTGCCGCGACCGCCGCACTAGCTGGAATTGTGATAATCCATGCATAGACAATTCTCTTACCCACACCCCACCTGACGGCTGATAGCCTCTTTGTGGCGCCAACCCCCATAATACCGCCAGCAATTGCGTGAGTAGTACTTACAGGGATACCAAACCAGGCCATTGACGTGAGTATAACACCGCCTCCTGTTTCGGCACAAAATCCTTGGAACGGACGTAGATTTGTTAACCTAAACGCCATTGTTTTAACTATTCTCCAACCTCCAAAAAAAGTTCCTAGTGCAATAGCAAAAGCGGCTCCCAATACCACTTCAATCGGCACAACAAATGAACGAGAGTCAAGCATTCCTCCTGCAATTAGCAATGCAGTGATTACTCCCATAGTCTTTTGACCATCATTTGCACCATGAGTGAGCGAGAAAAAGATTGAAGAACAAATCTGAAGACGCCCGAAAATCCTGTTAACATGAGAAGACGTGTAGTTCCTGAAAAAATACATGACAAGTATCGCGATTCCAAATGCACAAACAAAACCCAAAGTAGGAGATACTACAATAAACGAAAGTGTTTTTTCTATGCCTGAAAATACTAAGGCCGAAGTTCCTCCTGCAAGTAACGCTGATCCTATTAGACCGCCTATTAACGCATGACTACTTGAAGACGGGAGTCCAAAGTACCATGTAATTAGATCCCAAATTATGGCACCAATTAATCCTGCAAAAATTACGTCCACAGTTGAAAATGAGGGTTGTATTATACCCTTACCAACCGTTGCAGCCACCGCAGTACCGAAAATGAATGGTCCGGCAAAATTTGCAACTGCTGCTATCGTTACTGCATATAGGGGTCTAAGGACTCTAGTACCAACAACGGTAGCTATTGAATTCGCCGAATCATGAAATCCATTCACAAAATCAAAAAAGAGCGCGGCTGAAATGGCTGAATAAACTGCAATTTCAATGGGTATCAATATTCAATCTCATCGATATTTTAAAGCGATGTCTTCAATAACGTCGGCAACATCTCTAGATCTATCAAGCCCACCTTCGAGCGTCTCGTAAACCTCTTTAGATTTTATTATTTCTATTGCATTGTCCGTCTCAAATAAATCTGCAATTGCAACACGATAAATGTTATCTCCCTCGTGTTCACATTGGCTTATCGCTTTGGTATATTGTATCAAGTCTTCCCGTTTTGCTTTTGGGAGTCCCTTAACCGCTTTATAGATTTCCTTGCATGCGTTCAATAATAGATTAGCTAGTTCCTGCATATGTACTGATGGTTTCTGAATCTTAAACAGTACCATTCTATCTGAAGTCCCATACGTGGCATCAAGGACCTGATCAATAGTACTAGTTAGCTCTGAAATATCCTCTTTGTCCAACGGTGTCACAAATGTCTTGTCAATTATAGTAAATAATTCATGAGTAAACTGATCTCCTTGGTGTTCTAACTTTTTTAGGATAGCGTTCTTTTCATTCAACGTGCTGTAATCGCTAATTGACTCTGCTAGGATCGTTGCTGCTTTTACAAGATTACTTGCTTGGTTTTCTAGCATAGTCATTATTTCAGCATCGTTGGCGCGTACCCAAGATAGCCAATCTCCTGTCAAGGCGAAATCATATTGTTATCATGATTATAGAAACCTTTCTGTTTTACTTTTGATTTTGATTACACCAACCTACGTGTTGCAAAGAATCTGCGATTATCTTTGCTGCGGGTTTTAAAATGTTACTGATAAAGACAAGAGCAGATAGATAAAAAGACTAATGGGATTGTAATTTATCTAATATCGGATTATATGCAATAGAATTCCAAGCCGGATCCAACTATTATATCAAATGAAAATGCAATATGATTTTTCATTCGATCTTCTTTTCCTTAGCATTTTTATTATGAACCAGATTACGAATCCCACAATGACACTACCCGTTACTATCTCCAGATATATTGAATAATTATCAATCTCCTGCCATTTACTTCCAAGTTGGATTCCAATATAGGTGAAAATCGTATTCCAAATTACTGATCCAATAAAAGTGTACATTGAATATTTTAAGAGATTCATCTTTGCTACTCCACAAGGTAAGGAAATATAGGTCCTTATTGCAGGTAATAACCTACCCAGAAATGAAATTTTGTCACCGTATTTCTGAAACAACCTTTCCGTATATTCTAGGTGATGTTCCTTGATAAAAAAATATTTACCAAATCGCTGTATGAATAACCTGCCGAATTTTAGACCAATATAGTATGTAATAATCGATCCTATCACATTCCCTAATGATCCCGCAAGAATGAGGCTAATCGGTTCAAATGTGCCTGTTGTGACCAGATATCCTGAAAAAACCAGAATAATTTCACTTGGAATCGGGATCATTGCGCTATCTAAAACCATCAAAAATATAACCCCAGGGTAACCTAGATTTGAAATGATCGAAGTAACAAAATCTACAAGAGGTTTAAGGATCTCAAAGAGAATTGACATTTATAAGATTTAGAACAAATGCGATAAATATCTCTTTTCAAAAATGAATGCACATTTCGACCAAACTTTATACTATTTATTAATATAATAGTCCTTTGCACTTCATGTTTTTATCTACCGTTTATTTTAGAGCGTAGATATAACCATTGCGCTATTTGTTACCGCCTATAATAACGCAAATTTTAGCAATAAGGAAAGCTTTTCACAAACTTTGAACTATTATTTTCTGATAGCAATAAGAGAATCAATTTTTCTAAATATCATTTGGAACCCTTTGAATGAACACGAGAATTTCAACCTTTGTGCGCTCTCGCTGATGATAGTAAATTCCAAAAATTGATTTTAAAAAATTAGTTTTTATTTATTATTCTCCATGCCAGTAGATGTTGCCCTTGCTGTCGCTTCTGTCGTTAATCCCTTTGATTTTCCCAGTAAGAGGCTCCTTGATCTTATGGTTTTCTTAAATAATACAAATCCCATTGCTGTAGTTGCTGATCCGAATAATATTCCCAGTAAATTCCCAGGACTGGTGGGAGCTATTACCACTGTATATACAAGACCCATGACCATCATAAGTACGCCTAGACCCGCAAATACAAGCATTACCTGAGGAATCTTCCCTGGTTTTTGGCCTGCTAACTTGTCAGGAATTGCCCCACTTAAGACTGCTTCATTACAAACCTTACAAAGATGTCTTTTTTGCTTTTCACTCAAATTCGTCTTTAGGAAATAGAAACCAACTTTGCATAGGTCACAATGCTTTTTTGATAATGTTATTCTTCCATACTGATCGAATTCCTTTCCAAGCTCCAGCATACATTCTTTACAATACGTTCCTTCAATTCGCCACATTCGATGGAATCTGTACTTCTTATGTCCTAGTATTTTACCGCAACCGTCACAAGCAGTCATGTCCCTTCCTCTCCGGCTCGCTTTGATTTTCGCTTTTCTTCAGTTTCCTCTACAATGATCTTTTTTCCAGTAACGATTTGTTTTATTCCACCTCTGGCCTGTATTATGGGCAAACCTACGATGAAGAACGTTGCTACTGACACCCACACAACGGCGATTCCTACCCAAAGGCCATAGAACGACAAATCAAATACATATCCAGAGAAGAATAGAGGCAAAGGCCAGAACACGATTAACGCAAGGGTCATCAAGCCGCCTCCTTTGAGACTAAACTTGAATGCTCTTGCAAGAGTTGCTTCATCTTGTGTTTCCACATCCGTTTTTTCTACCAAAGTAATTTTTTCTTTGAGCTTTTCCCAGTCATAGACCTTATTCTTGGCTAGGCTACCGATTGCTGTGATCGCACCACCTACCAGAATTCCAGCAACATTGCCATACAACATGGAGAAGTTGTCTCCTAGACTAGCCAATGACAATTGGCCTCCATACGCTGGTAAGGTAATTGCAGTTCCAATCCAGGCTGCAAGTGCAACAATCAAACCTCCTATTGCTCCAGCAACTGCAGCATTCTTGTCAGTCTTCTTCCAGGTAATTGTCAATGCAATTGGTATCACGGCAGATCCTATTAGCACACCCATCGCCAGATACACAAATCCTAGGCTAAGGCCCATAGCCAAGAGGAGTACAGCAAGGCCTCCCATTCCTAGACCAAATCCAATTATGGTCGCTCTAGATACTTTAAGGAGTTCCTTACCTGTAGCCTTTGGATTCTTGTAGGTTCTATATACATCATAAGTAATCAGTGAAGAAACAGCTATTAACTCTGCTGACCCGGCCGACGTTACTGCCATGAATAACATTACCAGAACCAATATCGCGCCAACTTCTCCCATTAGAGTGGCAGCTGCAGCAGGTACAGTCAGACCTAATTGTACTTGTTCTGGCGTCAGTTGAATCTGGAGTGCTACAGCGGTGAGACCCATTGTAGTAGCCAAGGTAAATGGAATTGCAAACCAGCACATTCCTCCCAACAAGAACCCTTTTACGGTAGAACTTGGTTTTGCAGCAATAGCTCTCTGCCAATAAGCTTGATCCACAAAGACCGTTCCGAAATTTCCGACTATATTGATAATTCCAAAAATAAGTCCACCCATAGATGCCATCGTCAAGTACGCGCCGGCCGCATTTCCTTCGACAGGATGAAGACTAGCTGCAGCTGTGAGCTTCTCAAACATTCCCTGTATTCCACCTGTTGTTGGACTGATAAAGTAGACAACTGAAACGAAGGTCAGTATGGTGATGAAAATTATTATAGTATGTAAATAGTCAGCGACAAACGTTGCTTTCAAACCCCCAACAAGAGTATAAATCATTACTCCAATGGGTATGAGGAACGCTGCAATAGAGATGTTCATACCCGTCAAGCCATTTACAACCGCTGCGCCTCCGAGTAACAACATGGCTGTAACAATCATGTTTGTCATTAAAGCAAAAACAAGAAAAACACGATGGGCGCCCTCTCCAAATCTTGCACGAATTATTTCCAAAAACGTATGGGCGTTTGGTGCCTTCCTCTTTAATTCAATAGCCAAGATACCAAATAACAATACCTGGATAGAAGCTCCAGCTGCATACCAAAATGGTCCACTTACCCCATATTGATATGCTACAGTAGATGACTGCAAAAGTGTTGCTGCCCAAGTCCACGCCGAAACTATTGCTGCCGCAGTAAGCCCCGTTTTAATGGTTCTTCCTGCGGTATTAAACCACTCTGAAGTTTCTTTAACACCTAGATATTTTTCTTCAAGTTTAATTTCGACTGAGATGACAACCGCAAAGATCGCTCCCAGTCCGACAACTATGAACCAACCCACATGCTCTGGAAGTGCCTTGCCGATTTCAAATCCCGATGTAGATATTTCACCTACTGCAAATACCTCTGGAATTGCCGAGAACCATCCATTTTGTGAAATGCATGCAGAGAGAAAAACAATCAAGCTAATACTAACTCCTAGCATTAATCTACTTGAACGCATGACAGTGAATATTTTTAGATTTATTTAAGCTTTTACAATTAACAATTATCATACAAATGCGAAATTATTATCAAAAAACATCAACACTCCAAGCTAGATATACTCTGAATAACGGACGGACGAGATCAATGCAAATTGTGAGACCTCGCCGGTGTTCTATATTATATCCTGTTATGGTAACTTGAGCATATCAAAATTTGAATTTCATTGACTAAGAAATGAATTTAAAATACTCGGATTTTTCTAGGATCGGAATCGGAATCAATAGAAATTAGAATTTCTTAATCCCATTCGTCTTTTTGCATAAGCATCTTCCATACTCTTGAGAATATTTAGAACCAGTCTTGCTAATTGAACTAAATATGTCTAACGCGTTAAAAGTCATTGAATCAAGCTACTCTGACATAGAGCTCGACAAAATCAGTAATGAATATTAAATCATATTGAGCTCTTATTTCTATTGTTTTGATTTTAGTAAGTCCCGTTCTAATTTTGTCTTTTTTTCAAGCTGTTGTAGTTACGAGCGCTATTTTCTTAAGCACGTATGCCTCGACTAGTGAACCGATTGTTAACGAACCCATCAATGGGGTTGTCATGAAAGGAGTTTTTGTTAGCATGAAACAGAATGACAATGTTTCTCCTTTAGCTCCTGACAATTACATTGAAGATAGCTTGAAAATGATTTCCAGCGCCGGTTTGAATCATGTTAGATTTGTATTCTATTGGGAGGCTTATGAAAAGGATCCCGACGGTTTTATGAATGAAATAAAATCCGTAGCAAATGCAGCAGACAAGTACGGACTAAAAATCATTTATGACAATCATCAGTGGCATACTTCTTCATGGTTTGAGGAGAGAGCAACAGGTTTTCCATGGTCTTTACTAGAACGCAATTCTGAATATACCAGAGGCGGTGGAGGTAATACTCATGATAAAGGCGCACAGGAATTTTGGGCAGACTGGTGGGACAGATCTGTGAAAGGTGATGATGGAAAAGATGGTTGGACACTGATGGCAGAATTTCTTGAGAAAATAGTGTTGACAGTTGATAATCATTCAAGTACTTTAGGATACGAGATCCTAAGTGAGCCTCATGTTGACAATAAAGGTCATTGGTCTAAGATAGGGAAATTTAACAGCTTCATTACTGCACAGTTGAGAAATATCACTGATAAAACTATAGTCTACAGCATGAATGTGCCGATTGATTTGAATAGCCATATTAATATCTCACCAAAAAACTTGGCAAAAATGGCACCCTCAGACAAGGATAATATCGCGTTCAAGGTAAGTGTGTACGCAGTTCCTGAGGGAGATGGTTACCAAGAAAAGAGATTTGACTTGTTTTTGGAAACAAGCGATCTAACTGGAGTACCACTTTACATAGGGGAGTGGAATAACGTTGTAAGGACAAAGGAAGACGGTATAACCAAACTCAATCCTGATTTGAGTGAGCTTACGAAAACTGATGCAAAAAAGATACTCGACTCACTGAAGAAAGCAGAGGTGTGGGGTACAGCTTTTTGGAGGTGGGATTATCAGAAGGTTGATACTGCCAATTTCAATTTGGTTTCAGACAAGAATGGTAAATTAGTGCCCACAAAGTACTTGGGTATCTTAGAAGAATCTGTGGAAGGAGTGTATGGTTCCCCTGTTGATAAATCAACTTCCGATACTAAAGAAAGTAATTTGGTAAATGCTCTTGCGAAAACAGGAAAGTTTACGAAAGATGAAGCCAAAGAATTCGTATCCGAAATGCAAAATGGAGTAGATGAGATATCATCTTCGGACAAGATCAAGTCGTCTAACGATCAATCCAATATTGATAACCAATCCTCTAATACAAACGCAAAGAAGCCTGAACAATATGATAATCTTAGCGAGCTAGTAGAAGATATTAAAAGCCACTTTATAGACATTGAAAACATTGCCTTGAGTGCCTTCCAAGATTCAGGAGCTTATCAAGGGGCAAATAAAGAAATTCAAGATTGTATAGACCTGGCAGGAAAGATAGGAGAGAAACTTGGTGACCAAGAAATTGTGCGCTGTTCTGAAGACGCAAACTATTTCGAAAATAAACTGTCCGATACTGACAACAGTAATAACATTGATAATACTGATAACTAGTAACGTACTTCAATTGATACTATTCAAATGCTTAGAAAAGTAATTCAACAACGCGTATTCATCTCGATTAGCTGGAAGGAATGGACCTTAGTATTATTTTTACAGTCGTAGATGGAGATAAGAGATTACGATATTGAGTACAATAATTGAACTCGATTCCATTAAGATTCAAAAATACTACTTGACTGTACCTAAAGAAATATGAAAACAACGCGATAGATCAGTAATACATATTACCATCAATTGAGAATTATTTTAGTATTGCATTGATTTTTGCTAGCAGAATAATTTTGACTTTTTTCCTAGGTTGCGCCTTAAGTAGCGCTACAGTTGTAGACTCATATGGGTCAACAAATTCGACAAATTCGACAAATTCGACAAATTCGACAAATTCGACAAGTCAACTGACTGGTAAACAACCCATCAATGGCGTTGTTATGAAAGGCGTATTTGTGAATATGAAACAGGATAAAAACGATCCAGATTCTGCTCCCGATAATTACATTGAAGATAGCCTTAAGGAGATATCTGAAGCAGGTTTGGATCATGCAAGATTCCTATTCTATTGGGAGGCTTATGAAAGAGACCCAGAGGCATTCA
>Ga0209486_10000497_pt1 | contig 17475 bp, 16 predicted proteins | sample NCCompost_FD_187518 | JGI IMG/M metagenome (GOLD analysis project Ga0209486, IMG submission 187518) | Agricultural soil microbial communities from Utah to study Nitrogen management - NC Compost (SPAdes) (version 2) | ecosystem: Environmental > Terrestrial > Soil > Agricultural land | place...
GTGCTGGCGCTCTTTCTGAACGCACGCTTTCAGGTTACGGAGCAGACGATCGGATACTTCTTCATGTACATCGGATCGATCTCCGTCTTCACGCGCGTTCTGTTGCTCGGGCGGATGGTCGACTGGCTGGGTGAAGCGAAACTCTCGCGACTCGGTTTGGTGTTACTGGCGTCGGGTGTTGCCGCGATGCCGCTAGCACATAATCTCTGGACGCTCGGCCTCGCGGTCGCACTGATCCCGCTCGGAACCGCGTTTACGTTTCCCTGTGTGACCGCGTTGTTATCGCGCGTGATCTCGCCGCGCGAACGCGGGCTTTACATGGGAATGCAGCAGACGTATGGCGGCGTGGCCAGGATCATTGCGCCGCTATTCTTTGGCTGGTCCTTCGATACGCTCGGCATCTCATCGCCCTACTTCTTCGCCTCAGCATTCATCGTCGCGACGATCTTTCTCGGCCTCGGACTCGATAAGTACGCGAAACACGAAGAGCCGAAGCCGGAGATCGTCCCTGCGCCGGAGATCGCGCCAGTGGAACCGCCTGCACCGGTTGCTACCGCCGGATCAAAATGAGAATCCCGGCAACGATTGCCAGCACCGCTAAACCCATCGTCACCGTTGAAGAGATCGGAACCTTAAGTAGCGGCAACAGCCCGGTCAGAATCAACCACAGACCGAGTAGGATCATTCCGATGTCTCTGCCTGCAAGAGCATTCGCCATAAGAACCTCACTTTGCAATGATCGGCGCTGAATCGTCGAAGTCGACCTTGTTGCGCGGATCGGGAATGTGGACCGGCGTCTGGACTACGTTTCCGTATCTGTTTGTGCCTTCGTCGAACGTGCCGGCAGTGTTGATTGAGACGCGTACGATGTAGTCGCCTTCAGGAACGCCGGTGATGTCGATCCATTGGCCAGTTAACTGTTTGAAGTACCAGTCGCCCCAACCCGACGTGATCCCCTGGAAGCCACAGTTGTAACCGTTGCTCTTGCCGCCGTCGTATTTGAGTGAGTCTTCCATGCAGAAGCCCTGCTTGTGGCCCGCGACGACTACCGTGCCGGTCTCGTCCAGCAATTCGTAAACAGAGAAGTCGCGAATGTGGAAGTGACCGTGGCACGGCGCAAACTCAAACCACTCGGCGAAAGGATTGTCGGGATCGCTTCGATCGCCAACGATCAGATCAGCGTCGCCACTGTTCATCACGACCGTATCGAAGCGAAGTACACGACGAACACCCGGCGCACCGACGACGCCTTCTTCAAGCGCGCACCGGTCTTTATCGAAATCACGATCGACAATCTCCATCTGCGACACAAACCGTTGCGGATCGACGACGAGATCGGGTTTGCCGCCGTTGTTATAAACAGGAAATAGCTTGCTGACGCTGCTGCGTTGCGATAACGCCGAAGGCGTGAGCACGACGAGCAGAGCGATAGTTGCGATGAGAAGAGCTTTGACTTTGCGCATTGTGGGTCACCTCGTTTCTGAAGCAACGAAAGTTATTCGTTGAGATTATCCATGCTGGTGAACTTCCAACCGGTCCTGGTTAGGTTGAAGTGATAAATCACGACCTCATTGCCGGCGGAGTCGGGACAGGCAATGGTGAAGTGTTTCGCATTGTCCGAATCTGCTTCGGGCTTGGCTTTACTGAAGCAGGCCGCGGCGTCTGACTGCTCGGTGAAGACCTTGCGATATCGCCGGCGCAAGTCGGCTTTCGTTTTCACGCTGGCAATGCCATACGACATGCCGATCGGAAATCGTGAAAGCGTCGCGATTGCGTCGACGTTCTTATTCGCAACGGCGGTTTTGAACTGTTGCCAGAACGTGTTACGCGCGTCGTAACCGTTCACCAGCAACACCGTGAGAAGTAGAAGTGTTTTCATGATGATTTAGGACTTGCTTCCAATGTGCGTGCTGTGATTGGATGCGCACCATGCGAACAGCAATCAGAATCCGCCCGCTTATCCTAACACTGATCTGCGTAGCGATTGCCCCGATTATAAACGCGCAGTCGTTCACGATGGAACAGATCAAGAGCTATCCGTTTCCCAACGAACTCACAGCGGCGGGAACGGGTTCGCGCATCGCCTGGGCCTTCAACGAGCGCGGATTGCGTAACGTCTGGGTCGCCGAAGGGCCAGACTTTAAAGCGCGCCGGCTGACGAACTACACCGTCGACGACGGACAGGAGTTAACCAGTCTCGCGATCTCCGACGACGGCAAGTACGTGGTCTATGTTCGTGGTGGCGATCATGGCTCAAACTTCGACAGTTCGGCGCCGGTCAATCCAGGGCTTTCCACGACGCAAACGCGCGTGCAGATCTGGAGCGTGCCGTTCGCAGGCGGCGAACCAAAAATGATTGGGGATGGCGACGAGCCGGTAATCTCGCCTAAGAGCGACCGCGTAGCGTTTGTGAAAGAGCGCGCGATCTGGACCGTGCCGGTCGACGGTTCGACGGCGGCGAAGCGGTTGTTCTTCGCGCGCGGCGAGTGCGGATCGCCCGAATGGTCGCCTGATGGTTCGCGGCTCGCGTTTGTTTCCAGTCGTGGCGATCACTGGTTCATTGGTGTTTACACAAACGACTCGACTCCGATCGTCTATCTCTCGCCATCGACAGGCCGCGATTCGAGCCCGCGCTGGTCGCCTGATGGAAAGCGCATTGCTTTCGTGCGTCGACCGGGAACGGGGGGTGCGCCCGAACCGATCCTCGAACAACGTCCCCAGGCATGGTCCATCTGGACCGCTGACGCAGCGACAGGCGAGGGAAATCAACTATGGAAGAGCCCGTTCACGTTGCGCGGCTCGCCTCCGACAACGCACGGCGGAACGAATCTTCACTGGGCCGCCGCGGGGCGCATCGTCTTTCTTTCATATCTCGACGGCCAACCGCATCTTTACTCAATTCCCGAAAAGGGTGGCGAGCCGTTACTGCTGACGCCTGGGAACTACATGGCGGAGTACATCTCGATCAGCGCCGATCGCACGTACCTCGTGTTCGCCGGAAACGCAGGATCTGATCCGGATGACATCGATCGACGTCACATCGTAAAAGTCCCCGTCGACAAAGCCGAACCAACCGTGCTAACGCCAGGCAAGGGACTCGAATGGACACCGTTTGTAACTGGCGACGGCAAATACATCGCGTATCTCGCGGCAACGTCGCAGCGTCCCCCGTTGCCAACCGTGATGCCTGTCGCGAGCAGCGGCAAGCCGATGACGATCGCTGAAGATCGGCTGCCTTCCGATTTTCCGTCGAGCCAACTCGTGGTGCCGAAAAGGTGGTCTACAAAGTCGCCCGACGGTCTCAACATTCACGCTCAATTGTTTGAAACCACAGGTGGTGCCGCGAAAAAGCCAGCGATCATGTACGTCCACGGTGGTCCACCGCGGCAGATGCTACTTGGTTGGCACTACTCCGATTACTACTCAAACGCTTACGCTCTCAATCAGTTTCTCGCCAGCCGCGGGTATGTTGTTTTGTCAGTGAACTTCCGGCTGGGCATCGGTTACGGCCACGACTTTCATCGTCCACTAAACGCAGGCGTTCAGGGCGCATCGGAATACCTGGACGTGAAAGCCGGTGGCGAGTACTTGCAACGACTACCACAGGTTGATGCGAAACGGATCGGGATCTACGGGGGTTCTTACGGTGGTTATCTCACTGCGCTCGCTCTCGCACGTGACTCGAAACTCTTCGCAGCGGGCGTCGACATCCATGGCGTGCACAACTGGACCGCCGAACGGGCCGCGCCGCTACTCGAGAACCGCTACGAAAAACCGCCCGATGTTCAAAAAGCGCTCGACATCGCGTGGCAGTCGTCACCAGTCGCCTCGATATTGACCTGGAAGTCGCCAGTGCTCTTGATTCATGGCGACGACGATCGCAACGTTCGCTTCAGTCAAACGACGGATCTGGTCCGGCGATTGGAGAAAGCCGGCGTGACGTTTGAGGAGATGGTGATACCTGACGACACGCATCATTTCATGCGCCATGCAAACTTGCTGAAGGTCAACAACGCAATCGTCGCGTTCTTCGACCGGATCTTTGGCATGAGTCGCGGCAGCGAATGACCTGAAGAAGGCCTGGCAGGAACTTTGTTGCTCTTGACGTTGCGGCTTCGCCGCCTGATGTGCGGCGCGGGCTTCGCCCCGCCGTACCATTGAGCTTAAAAACGGGGCTGCGCCCTTGGTTCGGGCTTGCTCAGCCCTACACCATGGGCCAAAGGTCGAACCGGCGGCACAGCTGCAAGGCAGTACAGTGTTTCCGGCGAGGCATAGCCGCTGAAAACCGACTTCTTGTGCGAACAAAAGTGAAGATGGTTGAGGCTACGTCCGAAAGGGTGATCCATCAGTTCCCGTGCCCCTCGTGCGGAGCGGATCTGCTCTACGAACCGCAAGACGGTTTGCTGACATGTCCGTACTGCGGGCACAAAGAACCGGTCGCGCCCAGCACTGCCAAAGTTCAGGAACGTCCATTTGAACAATACGTCGGCCTGCGGCCCGAACAGATGGGCCAACTAGCGGAAAATGCACGTGAAGTGCAATGCCAGAGTTGTGGTGCGAAGACGTTGTTCGTGCCGCCGGAAGTTGCCGGGCGTTGCGAGTTCTGCGGCGTGCAGATCGTGGCCCAACCGAAGTCCGCGGATCCGATCATGGCGCCCGAAGGATTGCTGCCGTTTCGGATTTCACAAAAGCAGGCAGGCGAGGGTCTTCGCGAATGGTTGTCGTCGAGATGGTTTGCGCCGAACGGTCTGAAGCAGTTTGCGCAACCTGAAGCGATTCACGGGATTTACATTCCGTTTTGGGTTTACTACACGAATACCACGACTCGCTACACCGGCCAGCGAGGCGATTACTACTACACAACTGAAACTTATTACGAACGTGATGCGCAGGGGCGACAGGTCCAGCGCACGCGGCAGGTCCGTCACACGCGGTGGTCCGATGCCTCGGGAATTCTTCCCGGTTGGTTCGGCGATCTTCTCGTGCCCGCCACAAAGTCGTTGACGTCTGATCGTCTGCACGCGCTCGAGCCATGGGACCTGGACCGCGTGCAACCATACAATCCCGCATTCCTCGCCGGGTTTAAAGCGCAACGTTATCAGGTGGATCTCGCCGACGGATTTGAACGCGCGAAGGACTTGATGGCGCCGGTTATTGAGAGCGATGTGCGTAACGACATCGGAGGCGACGAGCAGCAAATTGATGAAATGGACACGGAGTATTTCAAGACCACGTTCAAGCATTTGCTGCTGCCCGTTTTTGCGGGAGCGTATCAGTTCAACGGCAGAGTTTTTCAGATCGTAGTGAACGGGCGGACCGCCGAGATTCATGGCGACCGTCCATACAGCGCCGCGAAGATCGCGCTGTTCGTGGCTGCCATCGTCGTACTGATTTTGATTGTAGTCGTCTTGTTTAGGACGTTTTAAGAGAACCAAGAAAGGTGAATCCGATATGGCCCAGAGACAGCTGGTTGTCTTGATTTGTTTAGTAGTTGCGTTTGCTCTTACTGGTTGTGCAAGGAAAGCTGCGCCGCCGACGAATGCATCTGCCGGCGACAGTGCCGATTCTCTTTACGAAGGCGAAGCGAAAGCGAAACCCGCGCCGGGAACCGGAAACGTGCAAGGGAAGGTGCTGTACAACAACGCGCCCGCCGAAAATATTGAAGTCAAATTGTGCGAGACGTTCAGCCGTTTTATGAGTGGTTGCGGTGGCAAGACTTACACAGCTAAAACCGACAAGGAAGGTGATTTCGTAATCGCCAACGTCGAGCCGAAGGAGTACGAAGGTTTGACGGTCCGCATTTTCGACACCGATTCAGTCATATTCGCGACGACCGGCATCGCGGGCCTCAGTGCCGCCAAGTATCCCGTCGTCGCCGACAAGACGCTCTTCGTCAAGCCGACTCATCTCTTCAAGACTGATCTAAAAACAGTGAATCCCAAGGCGGGATCGACCTTGAGTGGGCAAGGCCTCGAACTTCAATGGGACGCTTATCCGGATGCTGCGTACTACAAGTTCAGTCTGAATCATGACAATCACCTCGTCGAGGCGCCTTACGTGAACGAAAAGGTTGAGGGAACTTCGTTCAAGGTCTCGAAGCCGCTCGAAAAGGGTGGATATCGCTGGAAGATCGAGGCTTACAACAGCGCCGACAAAAAGCTGTCGGAAAACGGCGACGGTACTAACTTCACCATCAACTAAAAGAGAAACCACGGATTACGGGGAACTGAATCCGCGTAATCCGTGGTTCTTGTCTAACCTTACCGTCAACGCTTTGGAGTCTTCACGCTAATCGTGTTCGAGAACGCGGAGTTTCCTGACGCGTTGAACGCCCGGACTCGATAGCGATACCAGTTATTGTTAATTAACCCCGTGTTGTTGAAGCCCGTGACGTTTGGTCCTGTCTGCGTTATCTGCGCGAAGTTCGTGCAGTTGTTGCCGGTACAACGCTCGAGCTGGAACCCTTGTTCATTGTTGGAGTTGTCAGACCATGTCAGATTGATCTGGGTTGGACCAACCGCATTTCCGCTCAGATTCGACGGCGCGGTTGGCACCGGTGCTGGAGTCGGAGTTGGAGTTGGTGTTGGTGTTGGCGTAGGCGTTGGTGTTGGAGTTGGCGGCGGTGTCGGTGTCGGTGTCGGGGTTGGCGATCCTCCACCGCACGTCGGGAACTTAAACGACGCGATACGCGTGCGCCAGTTGAACTGGCTCGTCGTTACGTAGTATTCGCTCGTGAACCAGAACGTGCAGTCGTCCACGGGATCGACCGTCAGCGCGCTGTAGTCACCCCACCGGCTGCCCGTTCCAGTTTGACTTCCCGTTCCCGCAAACAGGATTCCTTCGCCCTGGCCCAGCGTGTTCACCGGATCAGTCGCCAGTCGTCCTGCGTAACGCAACTGCGGGAAGATCGTCGCGCTCGACGCGCTGTAACCGATCGCGAGATTGCCGTCCTGGTCCATTGCGGCGCTGCCCATCCAACGCCACGTCGCGTCGGGCTGATAAGTGCTCTCCTGCGCGATCGTCACCGGTCCACTTGTCACATTGCGCATCTCGAACCAGCGAATACCGGCGACAGTTCCGGAACTGACCGTGTAGTTACCAACAACTGATTCGTGTGTGCCGAAATTGCGATACGTGAGCCGGAACATCAGTCGATCGCCGATTCCGTCGAGCCTTGAAGTTGTTCCTGACTGTGGCACGCATGATCGAGTAAGCGGACACAACGTGGTGAATCCCGCCGCGGGCGGAGTACTGAACAGCGTGAACGACGAATTCGCAGGCGTCACAAAATCGACGTTGAAGTGGAAAACGCGATAATTCCCGCCACTGGGAAACTCGACAAACACGCCCGGTGCGCCCGGTGGCGGCAGGTTCGAGCCATCCAGATCGGCAGGCAGATAAGTCTCTTCGAGTGGCCCATTAGTTATACCCGTCGTGACGAAAGCCGCGGGCTGGCCCGCCAGCATCTTCGCGCGATCGAACGCAAATGGTTGAGGTCCGAGGAACGATGTGCCCGTGGAATTGAATACGTTCATGCTCATGTAATAAGCATCGGGCCATACGCTCAAGTGCGGATAGTCGAAGAAGTTTGAGCCGAGATGAAAATCGTAACGATGATATGAGCCGGTTGCGTCGGAGGTCGTCGAAATCGCTACACACTCATCAGTCGGGATCGACACACCCGCAAACTGAGAGATCAGCCAGCGGCCGGCAAGTTGATCGTAAAGCACCACCGGGTCGCCACGCGTGTTGAACTCACAGACGCCGCCAAAGCCGGACCACACAGTCGCGATGTTGGATGGGCCAAGAAGAGAAGCGCCAGTCGCTTTATCAAAAACCTGAATACCTTTGTTCACCATCTGCACATACTGCGTGTCCCCGACTTCTCCAACCGTATCGGGCGGCGCGCAGTTGCACGTCACACCTGGGAACGGGATGCCGTCGAAGTTCTGGTCTACGCTCGGCATGGCGGCGATCGTGAACTCGTCTGCCGCAATGGTCTTTTGGACCACGCGATCAGGCGCGTCTTTGTGGAAATGGGAGATCTTCGGGTTAGTGTTCGCTTCGCGTTTGGGGCCGCCGTCGTACGGCTTCTGCTTCATCTCGCGTATGGGTATCGACGTGTCGTTGCGAATCGAGATGCCGCTCGCGACCTCCTGTTTGCGTCCTTGCGCAGGAGCTGCGGCAACGGGCGTCGCGTTTACCGCGATGGCCGCTGCATTTGACCACCTGGCCTCGATAATTCGTGGCAGGATTGAAAGCGCTATCAGGAACAGAACTACCGCGCCAAGGACTACTGGTTTGTTTCGAATTTTCACTTATCGGGTCTCCGGTACAGAGTTCGAACGGGGCCTACAGAAGCGAGAGCACGCTACCATAAGGACCAAAGATGACGCAAATAAATGTATAGGTGAACGAAAAACCGCGCCGCTAGATTCGGCATTTGATCTGTGTTATCAGTGTTACCGACATCCCCGGCAAGTCCACCAGAAATCGAGGAGCAGAAGAGATGAAAGTATTTCGTATCAGTGTTGCCGCCATCGTCTTTGCGGCATTTGGAATCCTGGCCTACACGCAAACGAGGCCGGCAGCGACGCCCGCGACTCCCGCGAACAGGCCAGCCGCTGCTCCAGGGAGTATTGCCGTAATCGACTCGGCGGCTTTCGGCAGCGACAAGGCCGGCATTACGCGCGTGATGAATGCGATGAAGACGCTCGAAACTAAGTTTCAGCCGTTGCGCACCGAACTCCGGGGAATGCGGGACCGGCTAACCACGATGCGCGCGGACATCGAGAAGAAGCGCGCAATCCAGGATCAGCGCACGACTGCGCAACAGATCGAAGCCGCGGACCAGCTCGAGGTGCAGATCAAACGCAAGGCGGAAGACGCGCAGGCGAGTTACCAGAAGGAGTCGCTGGCTGCGATGGAGCCGTTGCAAAAAGATATCTTTACTGCACTGACTACCTACTCACAGTCAAAAGGCATCTCGCTTTTGATCGACATTAATCGTGTGCCGGTGATTTATTCGGCTCCGACCATCGACATCACGAGAGACTTCATCGCCGATTATAACCGCACGCATCCGTAGTTCGAGGCTCAGGTATGCTGGAAGAGCCGTTGGCGACGTGGTCCGACGCGGTCGTTAAACTCAAATAACCATGGACTACAAGGTCCGGCACGCTACGCTCGACGATCGCGAAGCGATCACGCGATTGATTGCGGACTCCGCGCGGTATTTGAGTCGAGAGCATTATGATGATGTACAGATCGAAGCGGCGATCGCATCAGTATTTGGAGTCGACAGCACCCTGATCGAGGACGGGACGTATTTCGTCGCCGAGCAGGATGGAGAATTGATCGGTTGCGGGGGTTGGAGCAACCGCAAGACGCTTTTCGGCGGCGACCAGTTCTCGGATCGTGACACCGCCATGATCGACCCCGCTAGTGAACCATCCAGGATTCGCGCCTTCTTTGTGCATCCCAAACATGCGCGAAAGGGCGTCGCGCGGGCCATTCTCTCCGTTTGCGAAAGAGAAGCGAAAGCGCATGGTTTCGGCGCGCTCGAGTTACTGTCGACGCTGCCCGGCATTAAGTTCTACGAGGCCAATGGTTATTCGGCTATGGGAGATTTTGATCTTGAACTTCCGGGTGGTGTAAAACTCCAGTTCGTTCCGATGCGTAAACAGTTGTGAAACCAGGAAGGGTTGAATCATGACTACAGCCCCAGTGCCCACCGCGAAAGATAAACGCGAACTTCTGAGACACACTGTGGCGACGCTCTCCTACCGCGGTGGAAAAGCTATCAGCAACGCGCCGGCAGATTTTGAAGATTTCCGCGCAGCTGATGACTCGCGAAGGCCGGGTGAGATCCTGGCCCATATTGGCGATCTGCTCGATTGGGCGTTATCGATTGCCGTCGGCAAACAAACGTGGCACAACTCAACGCCGCTGTCCTGGAAAGACGAAACCGCTCGGTTCTATGCCGCGTTGCAATCGTTCGATTCGTATCTCGCTTCCGATGAACCGCTCGGCGCACCGGTTGAGAAATTGTTTCAAGGCCCAATAGCTGACGCGCTAACACACGTCGGACAGATCGCAATGCTGCGGCGGATCGCGGGGTGTCCAATCAAAGGCGAGAACTACTTCAAAGCCGTAATCGAGTCGGGACGAGTCGGTGCGGACCAGTCGTCACAGCGCACAGAGTTTGATTAACAATCAACGCCAGCATGACCATTGAAGACAAACGAGCTTTACTGGGTCATTTTCTCGCTGCACTCGCTTATCGCACGCAGAAAGCTTTGCGCGATGCGCCTGCGAATTTCGGTTCGTTTCGCATGGAAGATGGTGTGCGCACGCCCGCGGAGCTTGTGCAACACATGACGAGCGTCCTCGGCTACGCTCGGACTCATTTCATTGGCGGTCATTACTGGCCCGAAGCGTTATCAACATTCGATGAAGAGGTCATTCGCTTCCACGAGATGCTCGGTACGTTGGCCCAACATCTGCGGAACGGCGACGTGTTGCTCGATGGCATGACCGAAGAGCGCTTGTTGCAGGGACCATTCTCGGACGCGATGACCCACGCCGGTCAACTAGCGTTGTTGCGACGATTGGCCGGCGCGCCAGTGCCGCCGGAGAACTTCATCGTCGCCGAAATCCGCCCCGATCGTCTCGGGCCCGATCAAGCAGATCCCGTCAGCCCTGATAAAGTTTGGCCTGAAGCACCAACACCAATAAAAACAGAACCTGGAGAGAATCAGTGAAACTCATTTTCCTGCTCGCCCTAGCATCAGCATTGTTTGTTGTCCCTCAGGATGACTTCAAACCGATCACGGTTTACCTCGTTCGCCACGCCGAGCGTGCGGACGAGCCACGCCAGGATCCACCGTTAACCGAGAAGGGAACTGCGCGAGCACAGGAACTGGCCCGCATTCTTGGTAACGCGAAGATCAAAGCGATCATCACATCGCAGTTCGCACGCACAAAACTCACGGCGGAGCCGCTCGCGAAACAAGCGAACCTCGCTGTTACGTCGATCAGTCTGAGTGTGAATCCTTCCAATCCGCGCCAGATCGCCGAACAGTCCACGGCAGAAGTGACCAACAAGATCCTCGAACGCGCCGGCGAGAGTGTGCTGGTAATCGGACACAGCAACTCGATACCCGACGTAATCAAAATGCTCGGCGGCGACGTGACACCCGTGATCGACGAGAAAAAGTTTGACGATCTCTTTGTTGTGACGGTTTACGCGAAAGGTAAGTCTAAGGTGGCGCACCTGAAGTATGGCAGCGCTGACCCGTCAATAAGCGGCAGAATGGACCGTTAAGGCTCGCTTTTTCGCGTTAGGTTTTGAGGGGGCCTGTTTACAGTCAATGCCGGCGTCGTAGCCGGCAAGGAGAACATGAATGAAATACCTGTTTCTTGCGATTCTGCTGCTCTTACCGGTTACGGCTTTTTCCCAGCATGGTCATGCACCGGCTAAGGAAGCGGCGCCGGTAGCATTAACTGCCGGACTGGGCGACATCAATCACCCGGTTTCGACCAACAACGCGGAGGCGCAAAAGTTTTTCAACCAGGGACTCGCGTACGTTTACGGATTCAACCACGAAGAAGCCATTCGCTCCTTCAAACAAGCGGCGAAACTTGATCCACAACTCGCGATGGCCCATTGGGGCACGTCGCTCGCACTCGGATCGAATTACAACGTGCAGGCTGAAGGTCCGGCACTTGTCCAGGCTTACTCGGAACTCCAAAAGGCAATTGCATTAGCGCCAAAAGCGTCAGAACATGAGCGCGCTTACATCGAAGCTTTGTCTAAACGTTACTCGTCTGACGTCCAGGCCGATCAAACGAAGCTAGCCGTCGATTACAAGAACGCGATGGGCGAAGTCGCGAAACGTTATCCCGACGACCCGGACGCAGCCACACTCTACGCTGAAAGCATGATGAACTTGCGACCCTGGAAACTTTGGTCGCACGACGGCAAGCCGGCGCCTGAGACGCTCGAGATCGTTGCCGTGCTCGAGGGTGTGCTCCGTCGCCATCCGAATCACACTGGAGCGAATCACTACTACATACACGCCGTAGAAGCCTCGACGAACCCCGACCGCGCTTTGCCTAGTGCCGCGCGGCTCGGCAAGGTGGCACCGAAGGCGGGCCATCTGGTCCATATGCCTTCGCACATCTACGTCCGTACCGGCGACTACGCGGAAGCAGCACAGTCAAACATTGACGCGATTGCTGCTGATCGTGAGTACATCGCAAAGACCGGCGCGCAGGGTCTTTACACGATGATGTACTACAACCACAACATCCACTTCCTGGCCGCTGCAAATGCCATGAAGGGACGTTACGCGGACTCAATGAAATCGGCGCGCGAACTCGAAGCAAACGTCAAACCGCACGTCAAAGCAATGCCGATGCTGGAGATGTTCGTGCCGTATTCGCAAGTGTCGCTCGTTCGCTTTTCGCGTTGGAATGAAGTTCTTAATGAACCGAAGCCCGAGCCGGAGTTGAAAATCACGACCGCGTTCTGGCATTTCGCCCGTGGCAGTGCGTATGCAGCGACGAATCAGGTTCCAAACGCTGAAGCGGAGCTGACTGCTCTGCAAGCGTTAATCAAAACCATTCCCGCGGACGCACCGATGGGAAACAGCGGCGCCGTCAATGTCTTAAAGGTTGCCGATCTGGCACTTGCCGGAAAAATTGCGTACGCGCGTGGAAACAAGGAAACGGCCTTTGACCTGCTCAATAAGGCTGTCGCCGCCGAGGACGCGACGAGTTATAACGAACCCTCGGATTGGGATCTTCCCGTTCGCGAGTTCTTCGGCGGCGCGCTGCTGGCCAGTGGCGATTACGCCAGGGCCGAGAGCGTCTTCCGTGCGGAGATTGAGAGACATCCGCGCAATGGCCGGGCGCTGTTTGGCCTGGCTGAGAGTTTGAGGAAGCAAGGTAAAGATTCATCCGCGCGGATGGTCAAAAGTGAATTTGAAACAGCGTGGCAAAACGCTGACACGAAGCTGAGTGTTGAGAGTTTGATCGGTATGCAGCCGAAGGTGACCGCGGCTTCGGGCTGGTCGTCGGACGTGCAGTTTTCCAACGTCTCGCTGAGGACCGGTGTCCGATTGCGTTATGGCTATCAGGGTGACCCTGTGGGCGAGCCGATCATCCTGTTGCACGGCTACAGTGATTCTTCGTTTTCGTACAGTACGGTGTTGCCGTTGCTGGATCGCAAGTACCGCGTTTACGTTCTGGACCAGCGCGGTCACGGTGAATCAGATCGGCCGGCCAATGCTTACGCTCTGTCACAGTTCGCCGCGGACGTCGTGGCGTTTATGGATGTAATGAAAATTGATAAAGCGACGATAGTGGGCCACTCGATGGGAAGTTTTGTGGCGCAGCACGTCGCAGTCGCCGCGCCGGAACGCGTAAAGCGGATGGTGCTCTCCGGCTCGGCGACTACTATTCGCAACAACGTGGTGACGGATCTTCAACGCGAGGTTAACGCACTCACCGATCCTGTTCCGGAAAAGTTCGTGCGCGATTTTCAGCTCAGCGTGGCCTTTCAGCCGATGCCGGATGCTTTCGTCGCGGGCGTCGTCAAAGAGAGCTTGTATCTTCCAGCCCGAGTTTGGCGTGAGGTGATGGCGGAGATGTTATCGCCGAAATCGAACGTCGAACTTGCGAAGATCAAAGTCCCGACCTTGATACTTTGGGGCGACAAAGAGAACGTCTTTCCGCGATCTGAACAGGATGCACTCCTTGCGGCCTTGCCAAATGCACGCTTAAAGGTCTATGAAGACACGGGACACGCCATGCACTGGGAGCGTCCCGAGCGATTTGCCAAAGACTTGCAGGAGTTTATGAACTGAGACAATTTCCTTTCACGATCCGTGTCGTGTGTGTTGTTATCTGTGGCGTGCTCTTGAGTACCCACATCAGGACCACGGATTCTTTTGCGCAGTACGCTGGACGCTCCGTCGTTCGCGCGCAGAACGGCATGGTGGCGTCCAGCCAACCACTCGCTTCTTTAACCGGACTCGAAGTTCTTAAACGCGGCGGCAATGCGGTCGATGCAGCGATCGCAATGGCCGCCGTTCTTAATGTCACCGAGCCGATGATGACCGGCGTCGGCGGGGACATGTTTGCACTCGTCTATTGGTCCAAGACGAAAGAGGTCAAAGGCCTCAATGCGAGTGGCCGAGCGCCACGCGCGTTGAGCATCGATCAGTTCGCGAAGAAGAACGTAAAGCAGATGCCGCAGTTTGGCATGGAGGCCGTGACAGTTCCCGGTGCGTTTGATGGCTGGGTCGCGCTGAACGAGAAGTACGGCACGATGAAACTGGCGGACCTGCTCGCGCCGGCGATCGGATACGCGGAAAACGGTTTTCCGGTCATGGAGAAAACCGCGGAAGACTGGGACGCCGAAGTTGATAAGCTAAAGCGGAACGCTGCGGCTGCCGCAAATTATTTAGTTGATGGTCGCGCACCTCGCGCGGGTGAGATCTTCCGCCAACCCAATCTCGCGCGAACGCTGCGCACGCTTGCGAGTGGCGGCCGCGATGCGTTCTACAAAGGCGAAATCGCTAAAGCCATCGTCGATTACTGCGCAAAGAACGGCGGCTTCCTTACCATGGACGATCTCGCCGCCACTAAACACGACTGGGTCGAACCCATTTCGACCAATTATCGCGGGCACACCGTTTACCAGATACCGCCAAACGGGCAGGGAATCACCGCGCTGATTGCGCTCAACATCCTCGAAGGCTTTGATCTCAAGAAAATGAGCACACAGCCCGAGCGCTACTATCACACGTTAATCGAAGCAACGAAGCTCGCGTTCGCCGATCGCAATCGTTACATCGCGGATCCGTCTTTCGCGAAAGTGCCGGTGGCCCAACTGCTCTCAAAAGACTATGCGGCCCGCCGTCGTGCGCTCATCAATCCGAACAAAGCACTCGACACGCCGCCGCCCGGCGACATCAATGTCGGCAGCGATACCACGTACCTCACAGTGGTCGACAAAGACGGCAATGCTGTGTCGTTCATCAACAGCATCTTTGACGCATTCGGTTCGGGCATCGTCGCGGGCGACACGGGTATCGTGTTGCAGAACCGCGGCACTGGTTTCTCGCTCAATCCCGATCATCCCAATCGTCTCGAGCCTGGCAAGCGGCCGTTTCACACAATCATTCCCGCTATGGTTCTGAAGGACGGGGAACTGTTCATGTCGTTTGGCGTGATGGGTGGTGCGATCCAACCGCAGGGACATGTGCAGGTGCTGGTGAACCTGATCGATCGGGGGATGAATCTGCAAGAGGCGATCGACGCCGCGCGTTATCGTTTCATGAGCGGACGCGGCGTCTTGATGGAGGACGCGTTAGGCACGTCCGTGATCGAACGTCTGATCTCGATGGGCCATGTACGCGCTAAACCGCCTGGCGTGTTGCGCTCGTCGATGGGCGGGGGACAGGCAATCATGATCGATCCGGTAAGTAAGACACTGATGGGCGCCTCCGATCCCCGCAAAGACGGCATGGCGCTCGGATATTAAATCTTTATGAACGCCGAGTTAGCCAGAGAGATCGATAGTCTGGTTAACCAGGCTGACACGATCGCGAATGATGCGCGAAGAGTGTTTGGCGGCCTCACGAAAGAGCAGCTTAACTGGAAGCCAAGTGCGGAACGCTGGAGCGTGGCCCAGTGCTTCGATCACCTGATCACGACCAATAGCGGTTACCTGCCGATTGTTGACGATGTTTTGGCGGGGCAGAAGAAGTCGAGCGTTTGGCAGAAGCTGCCGTTTCTTCCCAGCCTGTGGGGAAAGATGCTCATCAAATCGCTCGATCCGGCGCAGACCCGCAAGATGAAAGCGCCCAAAAAATTCGAGCCCGCGCAGAGTGATGTAAGTGGTTCGATAATTAATGATTTTGCGGACCAGCAGGAAAAGATAATCGAAAAGATTAAAGCCACAGCGAACCTCGACCTCGAGCACATCGTAATAACATCTCCGGCAGCGAGTTTCGTCACCTATAGCTTGATGGACGCCTACCGGATCATAGTTGTTCACGAACGACGACACTTTCAACAGGCGCAACGCGTCACCGAAGAGAGCGGATTTCCAACCACCTAGTAACACCAATTTTAGCAACACCGATTTAAGTAACATCGATTTAACATGACCGCCACCGGAAACAGTAGTGAGGTGACTCATCATGAATCCCTTCGATCTTCCCGGTCCACAATTCCTGCTGATCTACATCATTTTTGCTGGTCTGGTTATTTCAGGCCTGGTCTTCGCACGCCGGCGCGCTGAGTTGTCGCCATCGACGGCGCGGATCGATCTCTCCGATCCGTATCTGATCGCGTTTCTGCGCGGTGGAGAGAAAGAAGTACTTCGAGTAGCAACCGTCACACTGATCCAGCGCGGACTACTCGTCAGAGATGGAAAACAAATCCAACGTGCGGAGAACGCATCACCAAACTCCGTGCGCATACCTGTCGAGCAGGCGTTGCTGAAGAAGTACGCCCGCTCCGGCAAAATATCGTGGATGTTTGAAGACGAGGGCTTGAGCCTGGCGTGCGAACCATACGCCAGGACACTGCAAAGAGCGCGTCTGCTACCCGACGATTATGTGCACCGCGGGAGACTAGTGCGATTGGTCATCGCGATCTTCCTGCTTACCGGCGTCGGGTTTACGAGAGTCATGATTGCACTTGACGCCGGTCGGACGAATGTTGGTCTTCTAATCGTCCTGATTGTTGCGTCACTCGTGATTGCGGCGGCGATTTCGTTTCCGCGATTGACTGAGACTGGAAAAGCAATGATTTTCGACGTGCAGACTCTTTATGGCGGGTTGCGCCATCCTGTTTCGTCAATTAATGCGGGACCAGCTTCTGCAACGAGCGCGGGAGGCGCAGGTGTTGAACCGATGATGTTGGCGGCCGTGTTCGGCGTAGGGGCGCTGGCGGGGTCGGGCTTTTCGTTCGCAGACGGTTTGTTTCGCGGACAGGACAAGAGACGATCGAATTCATGCGCGAGTGATGGTGATTGTGGCAGCTCGTGCAGTACCAGCAGTTCGTCGTGCAGTGGCGGTAGTTCATGCGGTGGCGGCGGGTGTGGTGGTTGTGGAGGATCATGACCATGCGTGATCGATTTGGCCTTGGATGGCGTGCAAAACTGGCGCTCGGGATTCTTTCGAATCTCGATCGAATCGACATCGTCGAAGTTATTGCCGACGATTACTTCCGCGCGCCGCGAAGGCGAACGCCAAGTTATCGATCTCAACGAACGAGGCGAGAACGATGCGTGGGAGGTTTCTCCCGTCGAACGACACTCGCCGCACGTCGCGTTTATTCCGATCATCGAAGGCTGCAACAAGTTTTGTTCGTTCTGTATAGTTCCGTACTCACGCGGGCGTGAGCGCAGCCGCCCGGCAAGCGAAATCGTCGCCGAAACAAAGAAACTCCAGTCAC
>Ga0209486_10000498_pt1 | contig 17467 bp, 9 predicted proteins | sample NCCompost_FD_187518 | JGI IMG/M metagenome (GOLD analysis project Ga0209486, IMG submission 187518) | Agricultural soil microbial communities from Utah to study Nitrogen management - NC Compost (SPAdes) (version 2) | ecosystem: Environmental > Terrestrial > Soil > Agricultural land | place: USA...
CCACCGTCCGGAACAGTGTCGATATGCGATCCGATCAGCAGCGGCTTGAGACCGCTTGCGCTTCCAGTCCGTCGTCCGATTAGATTTCCCGCTGCATCGACCGAGACGTCGAGCTTCGCGTCGCGGAGTAGCCCGAGAACATATTCGCGGCCTTGTTTGTCGGCGTCGCTATACGCAACGCGACTGGCGCCACCTTGCGGGTTCTTCCCAAACTCAGCCAGCCCGTGAATGTGTTTCATGATGCGATCGCCGTTGACGCGTAACTGCGGTTGCGCGCTGGAGTGACGAAACGCCACCGAAGACAGACTCAGAAGCAGTGCATAGTTGAATTCGCGGCGAGTTGTTTTCATGGCCTCGATAAAAATGCGGAAACTGAAGTTTAGACCAGGAGCGATATGAGCGTAGCTTAACGGTTTGCGCTGAGGCAACCACGATGTAGAATCCGCCTGTCGAAATACCTTCCCGACTAACCTAAATATCGAGGAGACTTCATAATGAAACGAAACATCTGTTTGTTTGTGCTGATGTTGGCCGTCGCGGCGGGTTCGCTCGTTCTCTCGCCTAAAACCGCGGCAATCACGTACGGATTCGTCGATTCCAAGAATACCTTCGCGAACACGGGAGCGTTCATAGTTAAATCGCCGACGACGGGACAGATTTTCCCAATCTGTTCGGGTACGATGATCACACCAAACGTTTTTCTCACGGCGAGCCATTGCACGCTGTTCTTCGCGCAGGATCTCGCGCCGGAGGGATTTGTCGCTTACGTGAGTCTCGATGGCTCGATACCGTTTGGACCACTCACAAGCAACAAAACGCAACTGCTGCCCGTCGCTCACGTCGTGACCAATCCAAACTTCAATCCGGCCCAGAGTGATTCCGGAGACATCGGCGTTCTTATCTTGCAGAACGACGTTCGTGGCGTCACCCCGGCGACGCTCCCGGCCTGCGGGCTGTTGGACCAGCTCGCAGCGCAGAACGGTCTGAAGTCGGCAATATTTACTCCGGTTGGCTATGGCGTGCAGAATCGCGTCGTAGGCGGCGGCGTGCCCTTCTTTCAGGATCTAAATCCGATCCCGCGGATGTTTGCGTTTTCGAGTTTCAATTCGCTTAACGGAGGCTATCTTCGTCTCTCGCAAAACCAGTCGACCGGAAACGGCGGCACGTGTTTTGGCGACTCGGGTGGTCCAAACTTTCTAACCGTTGACGGCGAACAGATTCTCGTTGCCATTACGATCACCGGCGACTCCGTTTGTCGCTCGACGAATGTCGATTACCGGCTCGACATACCATCCGCACAAGGTTTTCTCGCGGCGGTTAATGCAGCTTTTGGAACGAACATTCCACTGACGTGCTAAAACAAAAACCAGAGGACACCATTGAAAAACTTGAGATTACTTTCACTGCTGACGCTGATGCTCTCGGTGTGGACGCTCGGTGTCTCGCAAACTCCGCCTCGATTAACGCCCGAACCGCCAATCGGAAAAGGGGTCGTGGTTCTGAAAGCGGCGCGCCTAATCGACGGCACCGGTGCGCCGGCGATCACGAACGCCGTCGTCGTTATTGACGACAACAGAATCGCTGCGGCAGGACGCGCCGGGTCGGTAAACATTCCCCTGAATGCAAAAGTAATCGATCTCGGCGACGTCACGTTAATGCCGGGCTTCATCGACATGCACACGCATTTGATCGGGCGCGTGCTTGGCGATCCCGCCGGAGAAAACGCACTCGTGCGGGACTACGCATCGTTCGGAGCGATTCTCGGCGTGAAGCATGCGCGCGACACGTTGATGGCGGGTTTTACAACCGTGCGAAACGTAGGTGCAGACGGACCGTTTCATGACTTAGCGTTGCGTAAGGCAATCGACGAAGGTTGGACCGAAGGCCCAAGGATCGTCGCTGCTGGACATTCGCTCGGAATTCGCGGCGGACACTGCGACGACAACGGATATCGCCCGGGAATGTTTGACCCGGGAATTGAAGACGGTATCGCGGATGGTCCGGATCAGGTGCGCGCCGCGGTCCGCTATCAGATCAAGTACGGCGCCGACGTGATCAAGACGTGTGCGACTGCCGGCGTGCTCTCCGAAGGGAGCGCCGCGGTTGGCGTGACGCAATACACGTACGAAGAATTGAAGGCGATGGTTGACGAGGCAACAAAACTCGGACGCAAGGTCGCAGCTCACGCGCACGGCACCGAGGGCATCAAGATCGCTTCGCGCGCGGGAGTAGCCTCGATCGAGCATGGATCTTTCATGGATGAGGAAGGCGCGCGTTTGATGAAGACGAACGGAACATACCTGGTGCCGACATTGTCAGCCGCGGAAGGCGTCGAACGTGCGGCGAAGACCGGCGTGTTGAAAGCACTGCGCGCGGAGAAGGCAATCGCTGCCGCAGCGGCGGTTCGTAACGCGATCAAGCTCGCAGTCGCTAACAAGGTACCGATCGCATTCGGCACCGATGCCGGTGTGGTGCCGCACGGAACGAATGCGCACGAGTTTCAGTTGCTGGTGGAGTGGGGCGGCATGAGCAACATGGATGCAATCGTTGCCGCAACGTCGAGCGCAGCGAAGTTGTTGGGTTGGGAAAAGAACGCGGGCTCGTTAACGCCGGGTAAGTGGGCCGACATCATCGCTGTTCCGGGAGATCCGCTCCGAGACATTCGCGCGACGGAGAGAGTTGTGTTTGTGATGAAGAACGGCGTGATCTTCAAGCAGCAAGCGCCGTGAGGTTCGAAAAGAAAGTTCCCGCAGAGGCGCAAGGACGCAAAGAAATCTAAATCTTCCTTAGCGTCTTAGCGCCTTTGCGGGAACAGTTTACTTAACCTCGTCCCAGATCAGCGTGTGCTTCGTTTCTTTCAACAACAGCGATCCGACCACGAACGTCAGGCTTGCAACGACGATGGGATAATATAGCCCAGCGTAGATGTTGCCGGTATTGGCGACTACGTATAGTCCGATTAGTGGTAACAAGCCGCCAAACACTCCGTTGCCGATGTGATACGGGAGCGATAGCGCCGTGTAACGGATCTTCGCGGGAAATGCTTCCACAAGATACGCGGCGATTGGTCCATAGACCATCGTTACGAAAAAGACTTGAATAAAGACGAGCAGGATCAATTTCCACGCTACAGGGTTGCGGATGAACGATTCGAAGTTCGCGTAAGGCAAGACTTCTTTAGCCGGCTGTAGAGTTCCGTTAACTGCCGTCTGCGGCGTCAAACTGATCGCGCCGGTTACCCTGTTTTCTTGAGATGAGACCGTAACTACTTCAGAACCTGCCGCGCGTTGCATGGCATAATAAATCGGCATGTACGAAACGGCTGCCAGCAGGCAACCCGCCATCATGATCCACTTGCGCCCAATCCGATCAGACAACGCGCCCATCACCACAAACAGCGGCATTGCCAACAACAGTGCGATAGCGATGATGTACTGCGCTGACCGGCCATTCACCTTTAGTACCGTTTGCAGGTAGAACAGCGCGTAGAACTGTCCTGTGTACCAGACGACGCCCTGGCCCGCGGTCGCTCCGAACAGTGAAATAAGCACGCGCTTCAGGTTTTCCCACTTCGTAAATGCCTCGACGAGTGGTTTGCTCGACGTCATCCCGGCGGTCTTAATCTGTTGAAAGATCGGTGACTCTTTCATCCGCATCCGAATGTAAAACGAGATGCCCACGAGGAAGATCGAGATGATGAACGGCACACGCCAGCCCCATGCGTTGAATGCCTCACGCGACAGCGCATTCTGGACCAGCAGAATGACCACGAGAGACATGAAGAGTCCCAGCGTTGCGGTGATCTGAATAAAACTGGTGTAGAACCCGCGGCGCTCGTCCGGCACGTGCTCGGCCACGTACACCGCCGCGCCTCCATACTCACCACCAAGCGCAAGTCCCTGAAGGACTCGAATAAGAAGAAGAATGATCGGCGCGGCAATACCGATCGTTGCGTACGTCGGTAAGAACCCGATCACCGCGGTTGCCCCACCCATCACCAGCAACGTGACGAGGAAGGCGTACTTGCGTCCAACCAGATCGCCGATGCGTCCGAAAAACAGCGCGCCGAAGGGACGAACGACAAAACCGACCGCGAAGGTCGATAAATACGCGATCAACGCCCACGTGTCGTTGCCTTCAGGATAAAAAAGAGGCGAGATCGTTACCGCAAGACTGCCGAAGATGTAGAAGTCGTACCATTCGATCATGGTGCCGACTGCTGATGCGGTGATTACTTTCCAGATGCTATAGCTGTGAACTTGATCGGTGGTGGAAGAGGCTGGCGTTTGTTGGGCCATGATTAGGATCCCATCAGTGGCACTTCACGAAATGCCACTGATGGGATAATCGAACGGTTTAGCGGTTTTGCATTCCAGGCATACCGCGCATCGGCATCTGGAGCTTGCCGTCGGCGCCGCTGGTCAGGGCGAGGAATGACGAGTCGTAACGAATCGAATCAAACACCGCATCGACTCGCGCTTCCATCATCTCCTTCGCACGCACCGCTTCATAGCGTTCGTACTGGAAGAAGTGACGACGCAGTAAGGTGAGTGCCTTCTTCTTCTGGCCTGCTTGCGCATAGATCGCGGCCAGGTTGTACGACGCGGGCAGCAGGTTATGATTCGCTCGCGCGATCTTCAACGCCTCATCGGTGTTTCCCGAAGCCGCAATAAACACTGCCGCGAACACGAGGTTGTACGGGTCTTTCGGATCGAGCGCGAGCGCTTTCTGCGTGTACGCATTCCCCTGGGCCAGGTCGCCTTCGGAGTGCCAGTAAACGGCGAGATTGCGATACGTCAGCGCGAGTGGAAACTCTTCCGCGGACTGCTCCATCAACTTCAAGCCCTTCTTAAACTCTCCGTCGTGAATCGTCATCTTGCCGAGGCCATGCAGTGCAACCGCGCGCGCGACTCCGTCCGCGGGCATGTTCAGGATCTTATTGAAGACTTCACGCGCTTTGTCCCACTCACCCGTGTGGTGACGATAGAGCTCACCGAGATAACGAAGTGGCGTTGGGTCCGCAGGATCCATCTTGTGCGCCTGCTGGTAGAACTTCAGCGCCGTGACGTATTGTTCGGCAATCTCGGCGCGCAGGCCGCTACGCATGGTCGCTTCGATGCGGGCGCCTTGAACGCGATCGAATATCGGCGAATCAGGAATACTGCCGACCTCTTCGACGCCGAGCTTCTTCAGTTGACCGGCCGCGTCTTTGGCTTTCTTCGGAAACAGACATCTCTCGGCGGCGACGAATTTCAGATCCGCGATTGCGCCATCGTTGTCGCCGGCTTTCGCTTTCTCTTTACCACTCTTTAATTGCGCGTCGAGTGCTGACTCGCGCTGCTTCATTTCCGCTTCAACTGCCTTTTCAACGTCGGCCACCTTCAGTTTGCCGGCGTTGCTATCGACCTTTTTAATGGTCGTGCCGTCGTGCGTCGCCAGCACGGCCACCGGCAGGGCAGAGTCGCCAATGATGTTCTTCAACTCCGGCAGAGCGGCATCGCCGACGCTCATCGTGACGCACTGTGCAGAGTACAGAGTCAGAATGCGAGAAGTGAGCAATGGCGACTTTTTGACTTCATCGTTGCTCGCGGGAAACCAGTAAAGAACCAGACCTTTCTGCGCCGCAGTCCTGGATTCCCACAGCTTCCACGGTACCTTGTAAACTGTTGGCGCCGGACCCATGCTGCTATTGCCGCCGCCGACACCACCCGTGCCGCCGCCGCCGCCGCCGCCGCAAGTGGCCCAGGCTGGAGACAGGGCGAACAGAGTAATCAAAATTGTGGCAAGGATTCGTGAAAGTTGTTTCTTCATAATGCGATACCTTTCATTTATTCCGAGTGAGCGAGGAGCTACTTTATAGCATAAGCGGCCACGAATCACACGGATTGAGGGTTTACACAACTATTACTCGCCTCGAACAAGAATCGAGTCTATGATTATGCACGCGATGAAAGTATTGCTGGTCAATCCTAAATTTCCCGAGACATATTGGAGTTTTCGACACGCCCTACCGTTCGAGGGAAAACGATCAGTTTTCCCGCCGCTCGGACTGCTGACGGTCTCCGGCTTATTGCCGCGTTCCGTCGAGCGACGACTGGTCGATCTTGAAATCGAACCACTGAAGACGTCACAGATCGAGTGGGCTGACATGGTCTTCATTACGGGCATGCTCGCGCAGAAGGAATCGCTGCACGAGATCGTAGAACGATGCCGGAAGCTCGGCAAAAGGATCGTCCTCGGTGGTCCATACGTGACCAGCACGATCGAAGAACTGCCTTACGCCGATCACATCTTCCAGGGCGAGGCCGAAACGACGTTGCCCCAGTTTTTCGAGGACCTTGAACGCGGCACAGCAAAACGGACGTACAAAGCGCCGGAGCGGCCGCCAATGTCACTCGCGCCGATCGCCGATTTCGGACTGGTCAACATGAAAAAGTACAGTTGCATGTCCGTGCAATACTCGCGCGGATGTCCTTTCTCATGTGAGTTTTGCGACATCATCGAGATCTACGGTCGCATCCCACGCACGAAAAGTAATCAGCAAGTCATTGCGGAGTTCAATGAACTGAAACGCCTGGGCTGGCGTGGTCCACTGTTCATCGTTGACGACAATTTCATCGGCAACAAGAAGAACGTGCGGCTGTTGCTGCCCGCGTTGATCGAGTGGCAGAAGAAGAATGGTTATCCATTCTCATTGCTAACCGAAGCGAGTGTGAATCTGGCTGACGACGACGATCTGCTGTCGGCGATGAAAGAAGCGGGGTTCCGTCGAGTGTTTCTCGGTATCGAGACGCCGGTGGAAGAGAGTCTCAAGGAGGCGCAGAAGTCACAGAACCGGGGCAACCTGCTTGAGTCGGTGCGCAGGATACAGAGCCACGGCATGGAAGTGATGGCCGGGTTTATCGTCGGCTTTGATAATGATCCGGAAGACATCTTCGAACGTCAGATTGAGTTCATTCGGAAAAGTGCGATTCCGATGGCCATGGTCGGGATGTTGAATGCACTGCCGGATACGCAACTCTGGAAACGACTCGAGAAAGAAGGCCGTCTGCTGGGCGCTGACGCGACAGGTAACAATACGATCGCGACAGTTAACTTCATTCCGAAGATGGACGTCGATACGCTCATCGCGGGTTATCAACGCATCATGCGTACGATCTACAAACCGAGTGAATACTATCGTCGCGCGCTCGATTCGCTGCAACGCGTACCGCAGGACATTCCCGAGGCGCACCAGTATCACGGTATCAAAGCGGTCAAAGCATTTCTGCGTATTGCGTTCAAACTCGGTGTGCTCGATGCGGAGCGGCGCGAGTTCTGGCGCTTTTTTCTGGAAGCCGTGCGCACGCATCACGATCGCATGACTGAGTTGCTGCGCCACGCAGCCATGGCCTATCACTTCCGCAAGTTGAACGAATCCTACGGCGACACGTGAGTCCCTCCGCTCATTCTTCGTTCGCTGCCCTTCGATATCGCGATTTTCGTCTACTTTGGTTAGGCCAGATTGTCTCTGTGACCGGATCGCAGATGCAGTTTGTCGCGATCAACTGGCACGTTTACCTGCTTACAAAATCACCGCTTGCACTGGGATTGGTCGGACTGTTTCGCGGTGTGCCGATAATTGTGTGTTCCCTTGCGGGAGGCGTCGTCGCAGACGCGGTCGATAGACGGAAGTTGTTGGTAGTCACGCAGGTGGTGATGCTGATTAGTGCCGCGCTGTTAGCAGCATTCACCATCGCCGGACTCGATAGTGTTTGGCCGATTTATGTGCTCAGCGGGTTGGCCTCGGCGGCGAATGCTTTTGACATTCCCGCGCGGCAGTCGCTCATGCCCGCCCTCGTTCCCACCGAAGTTTTTCCCAACGCAGTGAGTCTAGGTTTGATCGTTTTCAATGTGGCGACGATTGCGGGTCCGGCGATTGCGGGGTTCATGCTCGCTGAAACTGGACCAGCGTTGATTTACGGAGTCAATGCGCTTTCGTTTCTGGCTGTAATCGCTGCCGTGATTGCGATGAGGACGAGCGGAGATCCCGAGCGCAATGGCGATCGTGGAAGTGCGCTGAGCTTTGCTGCTCTAAAGGAGGGTTTCCGGTTTGTGCGGAACACTCCGATCATTGTGCAGACGATGACGCTCGACTTTGCTGCGACGTTTTTTGCTTCAGCAACATTGTTACTTCCGATCTTCGCGAGCGAACGGTTGCACGTCGATGCGAGGGGCTATGGTTTTCTTGCCGCGGCGCCGGCTGTTGGGTCGGTGATAACGGCGCTTGTCATGGCGCGTGCCGGCAGTTTTAGTAAGCAAGGTCGTTTGGTGGTCGTGTCTGTTGCGATCTTTGGTTTGACGACAGCGGCGTTTGGCATCTCGACTGTGTTCTGGTTCTCGTTGCTAATGCTCGCCGTTACTGGCGCCGCCGATACCGTCAGCACGGTGTTGCGACAAACGATCCGGCAGTTAGTGACGCCGAACCACCTCCGCGGGCGCATGACGTCGATCAACATGATGTTCTTCATGGGTGGACCACAACTCGGTGAACTCGAAGCCGGATTGCTGGCGGCGGCAATTGGTGCGCCGTTGTCGGTTGTGATTGGTGGACTCGGATCGATCGCGTCTTCGGCTGTCGCTGCGTTGAAGTCGAAGAGTCTGATGGATTTTGAAGTTTGAACGTCACCTCATGCTTGATATTTCAGGATCCTCGTTCGGCGCATGAAGCTACTGATTACGAGCGCCGCTTTTGCTTGCGAGCCTTGGAAGCCTTCGCGCCAGACCTGCCGGACTGTGGTACCGCGGGCGTTGTTGCCTCGCTTTGCATCGTGCTCGCGGGTTGACGACGGGTCTGGTCGGTTGCGGGATACGGCTTTGTTGGAATCCCGGCTGCCGAAAGACGCAACCGAAGCAAATCCGAGCCCGACAGCCGCGTCGCGGATTCAATGATATTGTCGGGAATGGCCAGAATGTCCGCTCGAGTTAGCTGGGGTGTCAAGCGGCCTGTTGCCTCCGCGATCGCGCTGACTTCATTGTCCGTCAGTCCAAGCGATTGCGCCGGTGCCGTGAGGAAAGACCGGCGCCGGCCATCCGATATCGCACCGGCCACCAGAGACTCAAGCAGGAACTTGTCATCCTGGGCGGGTAGGGACGTCGGGTCCTGAGTTGCATTCGAGAGTCGCAAAGTCTCCTCCCCCATCCAGCGCTGCAAATCGTTTACCGCCTCCCGGCTTATGGTGCGGTCGGATGTTGCGATCCCTGGTATTGACGCATCCACTTCGACGGGTTCGGGTCCTGGTATTGGAACCCGCGTCAGTGTCGGGATGTCCGTCGGCACTTCGACTACCGCCACGATCTTAGGCGGCACGACGGACAACTGATCGTCGCAGCACTTCAGCTGACGCATCGTGAGCGTCAGGGCGTACTGCTCGCCGACCTGATTCGACGGCAACTCAGACCGAAAGGAGACGATTACTGATTGCCGCACGTTCCCAGGCACAGTGGTCGATGAATCCGGCACGACTTCGATGCCCATGTGCCGCAGTGGCCCAACAGTCAAGACGTTGCCGAGGTCCCCACCAAAATTACGGTAGCAGGCGTAGCCAGTGGCGGTTCCTCTTAGTGTTACCGTACGACGGTCGGGACTTATTTCGGGTGTGAGACTACTGTTTGGAAAGTCGCTTTGTCCGGTCGCGATGCTCTCGACTTCCTGTACCGTCTCTATCACGAAGCCGGCTTTGGCTGTCAGGGACACCGAGTCCGATTTCGACTTGAAGCGGCAACCGAACTGAACGTTTGAACCGATCGGTGTTTCGGTGGCCTCCGTATCGTCCCGGAGCGGAGCCGGTGCTGGAATCTCAAGCGTCAACGGTTGCGACGGTTCAGATCGGTCGTAATCGAATTGCGGAAAGATGGTGAGATGGCCGGTATCCAGCCGAGCAGTTATGCAAGGGAGCGCATCGTCCTTGGGTTGAGATACGATGAGGAAAAAGTCCTGAATTCCATCCAGGTTTCTCGGTCCCAAGATGCCGCTCGGAGGATCCACGGTATGCGGACGGGGGGTAAGATAGAAGCTGACCCGATTGGTGCCGAGGTGATACGCCTGTAGCAGCGTGTACATCTGCGATAGCTGCGTTGTGAACGACAGCGTCTCGCGAGCTTCTCGGGAGGCGTCGCTGGTCGTAATTAGCTCGGCGTCCCGCTTTCCCAGGGACTGCACGCCCCACTTGCCGGAGCGCTGTGCGCCTCCGCCGATGTCGCCGACCTTCACATTGAGGCCGCCACCTTCATCCACGTCGAGCACCTCAACAGAGTTGGTGCTCCCCGCATTCTTGCGGACCTGGACGGTCTCAAGACTCCGGCTGGTGCTCTCCTGCGCCTCAGTGGCCTGCTGGTAAAGTAGCCGCTGCCGCGGCTGGACGTCGATAAAGTACGGGAACGACTCGACCGAGCGACCTGGCTCAACCGGTGATACCGTGACTTGGATGACGGCTGCTGTGCAAGGCAGCGAGGTGGCCAGCCGACGCCGAATTTCGTCGTTCAACATGTATCCGTACGAGAACACTCCGGGGTCGATCACTCCAACGAGTTGCTCGCTTTTGGGTTGAAAGTTCGTGACCGTGCAAGTGAGCTTGTAGTACACAATCCGACGACCCGGGTAAATCTGGTACTCGTCAGGCGGTACGTAGCGGTAAAGCGCCATCGATGACTGCCAAAGCGGCGGCATGCTCGCCGCACGGTCGGGACTCGCGTCTAACATGTCAGTCGTTACGCAGATCCGCTCCCATGGAATGTCGATCGGGAGAGACAAACTTGTCGCAGCCATTATTGCCTCCTATCGGACGAGGGATGTTCCCTCAATTTTGTAAACGGCTTCTTCTACACGCGGTATCCGTTCATGGTCAAGTTGGAGTCCGGTAACGTAAGCGCAGAATGCATCCGCTTTCGCGACCTCAGGACTTCAAGATAAGTGGTGGCGAGTTCATCATGGCCCGAACCACATAGGAACGTTCCGGAACGACGGCGGCGCATCCGTGTAGGAGGGGAATCCGGTAAACGAAACGTTGAACTCGTCGCCGACACCGATTCCCAGACGCTTGAATTCCTTGGCCATCTGGCCACCGAACGCCTGGTTTGTCCTCGATGAGCCAAAGAGGTACACCGCGCGCCGGTTGCCTTCGAGGTATGGCAACGGATCGGCGCCGGAGTCGATCAGGTGCATGGCATCGAGATTCGTCAGATCTATGCCCTCTGCAGTAAGCTGCTTTCTGGAGAGACTTCTCATCGCCGCATCGTTCACTCTCCTGACCCCGCGAAAGAGCGACTGGCCCCCTTCCTGCAGCCACTCCATGAGGAATCTCATCGTGTTTTCGACGGTTGGATCGGCCGCCATGGCAGCGGTGTACGTAAAGTTGACGGTGGGACGTTGTTTGCTGACGGCGACGAGCACGGAAGGGGCGGCCTCCGCGGCCCTGCTGGCCTCGCGTCCCATCACGGCGGCCACCGCTTGCGGACGCAGAAGAACCCGCCCCGCAGTGGCACGTTGGGGGATAGACCTCACCGTTGCTGCCCCTCCAGTCTCGGCGAACTGCCACATGTTCAGCATCACCGTGAAGAGCTGGGCCCACATCTGCTCATGGTGTTTGGCCCGGGCAATATCCTTCGGGTCGTAAGCGAAGGGCAGAAGGCGGTCTGCCACTTCCTCGGTCTTCCTCATCATCTCTTCCGAGCCCATCGAGGATGGGTTGAGATACAGGAGCGCGCGAATGAGGCCACCGATCTGCGCGTGCTGTTCAACCGACGGCGCGTGGCCTTTGAAATACTCGTCGGCAGACGGTTTCGGTTCCTCGCTGTCGACCGTTCCTTTCTGAGTACCCATCAGGTCGACCATCGTTACGGGATTGTTGCCAGCGTACAGGTAAAGGTTAGGGCCGTCTACGAAGCCCTTTGGATCGCGCTGAAGGAAGCGGCCAAGCCGGGGGGAGTATTGCCTCGCTCGCATGTCGTAAATCCCAGCGGGGCGCAGAAGGCGCCGGCCGGCAAATAGATATTGGTTCTCGTGCGAGATCCCGGCCGTCGCGTTGCCGAACGCGTCGTACGCGAAGGCTGCATTAGCGGCCACCTGTCCGAGCGAATCGCTCAGCCAGCGCGTGGAACCCAGCACGTCGCAGTGGAACCACCACTCCCGACCCGCCGCGACGATCTGACAGCGGCGATCGATGCCACCCGGATACACGTACTGCCGCGCAACTCCCGCAGCCGTGTACTCCTCCACAACGTTGAGGCCATCGTTGATGAAGTGAAGCGTCTGCGCGCCTTCGCGGATCGCAGCGAGCCGTCCTGTCGCGTCGTACACAAGACGGGCGAGCTCGGAGTTCGTGCTCTTCAGCCGAGCTTCCGTCAGCTGGTTCCGATAGTTGTACTGGTAGGCCCGCTCCCCGTCATCGATCAGGTTCCCGTTCAGGTCGAATCGCATTAGGGTCCCATCCATGCTGGCGATCTGATTCAGCGCGTTGGGAATCAGCACGACCGGCGCACGTCCCGGCCTGCGCTCCTCCAGACGATTCCCGAGATCGTCGTACCGGTACGTGAAGTTCACAGCGTCCGTCTCCAGCGTGCCGATCGCGAGGTCGATCATACGCTGCCCGGTGAGTGCCGAGGGCGGCAATGGGGCTGGCGGCGGCTCGAGCGGGACGGGGTTCACGCGAGCGATACTCGTGCGCCGATCCACCGTGACGTGATGAAGAGAATCGAAAGCAAATCGCCGCGCGTTCTCAGCGCCGGCCGCGGGATACTCAGCCTCGTAGCGGCGATTCCCAGCGCCATCGAAAAGTTGCTGGATCTCTACATCCAGATTGGCGGCCTGATGACGGATGCTGACGATCCGGCCCGCGCCATCGTACGCCCATTCGCTGACGGCGTTGTTGCCGAACGCCGCCCGGGCAAGTCGAAGCCCGCGATACTGAAAGCCAGCGACGGAATACTGCGCGGCGAGCGCTCCAGACCCCGGGTACCCGGTGCCATTGCTGACGTTAGTGATCAGACGCACACGATTCAGCGCATCGTACTCGTATCGCAGGCTGCGGCCGCTCGGATGCTGCAGGTCGGTGCGGTTCGAAAGAAGGTCGAAGTCACGACGCAGAGTGAGGAGCCCTGCCGGCGCAGGAAACGGCGTGGTGAACGCGACCTGATCCTCATACGCGCGTCCGAGTGAATCAAACTTCGCATCGACGGAACAGGCGTTACTCACCTGCCGCACGAGCCGGCCAAGCCCGTCGTACACATGGCGCTCGAACGTCTCCGCGTCAGCAGGATACGGAAAGCTGGGATCGAGCTGCCCAGCATCGAGATCGACGGCGGTCCGGCGCTTCAACGCGTCGACGGTGTAGAGGATCCGCAGCCCGTTGCTGTCCGTCCGCTCGATAATGTTGTCATCCGCGTCGAACCGAAACCGCTCTATCGATCCGTCCGCGCGGGTAACGCGAAACAGCCGCTCGAGATCGTCGTATTCCCCTGCCGTGGTGTTGCCGTTCGCGTCGATCGTCGCGATGAGGCGATCGTTCTCGTCAAACACGGATCGCGTGATGACGTCCGGACCGCGGTTCCCCGCGCCGAGCCCGGTATCTGTCGTCTCACGCGTTTCCCGGATCCGCCGGTTGAACACGTCATAGACAAACCGGATCTTGTGACCTAGCGGATCGATGATCGAGACTACGTTCCCGCGACTGTCGTAAGTGAATGTCGTCCGATTGCCGAGACCGTCGGTCGTCGCGACTCGACGGTCGAGATCGTCGTACTCATGGAGCGTGGAGAAGACGTCCTCGCGTAGCACGGCAGCGGTCGTGGGGTCGCGCACCTGCTCGTGGCGGTCTACGCGGACGACATTCGAGTTCGCGTCGTACGACGTCTGTATGTAGTTGCCATCGTTGTCACGTTCGAGGATGCGCCGTCCGACCTGGTCGTACTCGTACGTGATCTCTTGCTCGCCGGCGTTCAATGCGCGAAAGACTCGTCTGGCCCGGTCGTAGAAAAACTGACTCGTCACCGGTGTCGCCGTGCCTTGCGCGCGGGCAATTTCGAACTCTGCATCAGGGGCGCGTTCGATATCGACCGTGTCGATCGGTGATCTGAAGAGCCACTTGGTTTCGCGAATGCGGTTGCAGCGCTCGTCATAGTCGAAGTCCTGCCGCTGGAGCAGCGCGAAAGTTCCGTCCGGCCGTCGCTCGAAGAAGCGGGTGACGGTGACGTTGCCCAATTTGTCGTATGCGCTTTGAAGCACGTTCCTCAGCGCGTCGGTGGTGGCCATCGTCCTTCCGAAGGAATCGAGCCTGTTGCGGGTGACGTTGGCGCGACCATCGGCAGCACCGACCGCACGTCCGTCGGCGTCGTAAAGCAGACGCGTCGTCGACGCGAGGGGAGTATCCGCTCCACGTGTGATCGTGGTCGGCAGGGAGCGCTCATCGAATCCAAACCGGATGCGGTTCCCGCGCGGAAGGATCGTTTCCACACGACGATCACCTTCGTCATAGCAATGGCGGGTTACGTGATGGCTGCCGACGTCGGCTCCGCCGCGGCTCTCGCGGATCAGGTTGTTCTGCGAGTCGTACCGGTATGTTGTCACTTCATCGCCCTCGGGCGATGGCACGCCGCCGTCGCCGAGGTTGTCCCGCTCGCGACGGGCAATCAGCCCGTTCTCTTCGTAGAACGAGCGAATGCGAAATGCGGGGCCGGGAGAGATGCTCTCGACGGTCTGATTCAACTCATTGATCACGAACGTCGTGCGTGCTCCCCGGGGATTTGTGACGCTACGTACGACGCCGACGTCATTCACTTCGAAAGCCGTCGTCAAGGCGAGGCCACCGGGATCGAGGACCGACTCATGCAGATATCCTTCCGTGACGGCGGCCGGCCCGCCGCCGAAATAGCGACGCTCGCTGATCACTCCTTCGGCATTCCGCCATCGTTCGAGCCGCCCCCGCGCGTCGTACTGCAAATATTCATCGCTCGCGTTCACAACGCCACTTGCACCGCCCGGCAGCGCCGAAGGGAACGTGCAATCAGGATAACGGACGGCGAGCAGCAAACGGCGAGGCGCCGTCGAATACTCGTATCGAGTCAGATGCCGATCGTAGTCGGGTGACTCGGGAAATCGAGGGTCTGCCCTCGCCGTGAAGCGGGGATCCGATGTGCTGAGGAGCTGTTGATAGTCGGACTCGTAAGTTTGTTTGACCACGATGTCCCGCGCATCGGTGGTTTCAAGCACATCGGGGAAGAAGTCGCCCCAAACACCGCGAGCCAGGTTCATCGCGGCGAGATCATACGGCCGCCCGCGTCGGACCGTCGCCAGCAGGTTTCCGAACGCGAGGCGCTCCGATGCGGTCAGGTCGTTGTAGATGGTCGGATCGCCTTCGGCGAGATCCTTGACACGCAGATAGTGGTCCCTTCCGTAGTACCATTGAGCGAGGCAACCTTCGGCCGAAAGCGTGCCGATCAAAGCGCCGTCCTGGTTGTACCGATGGCGCGATCGGTTCAGTCGATCCATCCCTGGACCGCCTACGTACTCCTCGCGCAGCAAAAGATTGCCGGACGCGTTGAATACGAAATGGACCATCTGCCCGTTTCTCAAGGTCTGGTTCACCTGGAAAGCGGGTCGCTCCGCCGGGTTGTAGTCGAACTCAAATTCGCTGACGACCCTCTCGTACTCGAAGAGGGACTCACCGCTGCCCTGGCGCTGCCGAATCACCCGGTTGAAGGCCAGTAACCCCGGGTTCACTCCGTACTCGTTCTCCACATAGAGCTGGCCCTTGGGGTCGATGGCTCTCAGCAGGTTGTGCTGCAGTGGTGGTGACACTGAATCCGAGCTGTATTCGTATTGCGTCGTGAGTCCTGATGGATAACGATCTGTTGGCGGTGAAGTAACTGCGACGAGATCTCCTAAATCGTCATATGCAAAGCGCCACCGTCGGCCGGTGTGATCCCGGAGAACCGCGATGTGATTGTCGGGCCCGTATTCGAATTCGACGAAACGCCGCGGATAATTCACCTCAACTCGCTGCAGCCGATCGTCGACATAGCCGAACGAGAGATAGTTTGCGAAGCGGTCTTCGATACGCTGGATCCGATGAAGCGTCGGGTCCGCTGATTCGACATAGACGTAGCGAATTCCGCCCGGCGAGCGCCAAACGAAAGAACCGCCACTCTCTTCGATGATTTCGTGGCGGCCGTCCGGCGGCATCCAGTAATTGAAGCCAGTCTCGCCGAATCGGGGATGGCGCGTGTAGACATCCTCGCGCAACTCGCCGCTCGATCGGATCAGACTTTCTCCAAAGCGGCGGAGGTAAAGGTTGTAAGAGTGATCCCAATTAGCACCAAGGGGGCCGAAGTAAACAGCCTGGTTGCGGTAGCTGCGGCGAAACGCGAACTCGATACCAGCGCCGTCGAGTGCGAGGTCGACGACATCCTGCGTGAACTGCCCGCTGAAGAGGTCTATCGGGTCTGCCGCCTGCATCACGTTCAACTGAGCCGGATCGAAGCTGGCGACGGCATGTCCGAAAGCGAGATACGCGATATGCGTGTCGATCGCGTTGACGAGTTCCGGACGGGCGGAGCCGCCAAGATCCAGCGATCCCAGGATTGTTTCGCGGATGACGGGTCGTCCTCCCTCGAAGAGGAAATCCGAAAAACCATACATCCCCGCCTGCGCAAGTGCTTTGACGTACTCGCTCAAGCGGTCGCGAGTTGCTTGAGAGATTCCGTTGGGCAGTGATTGGAGGTCGTTCCGATAACTTGCAATCACCTCCTCGGCGAGGCGCTCCGGTTGAGCGGCCGTATCCGTCGCAATTTCGTGGGGATCAGCCATTAGGGATTCATCTCGAAACGAAAAGTAACAACATCATCTTGTTGTTACAGAAGTCAGTCGCTTAGTTTCATTTTCCTATGTAGCGCGTCAACAGACAACTCTGCTGAAACGGATAATACGACTGGGTAGCGATAGTAAAGTAAGCTAGGCACCTCTGAAGCGGATTTAGAAGAGTCTGATGGATTTTGAAGTATGATGTGGGAACGAAGGGAAACAAACACGCACCAGGACCACGTGATCGCGCACGTCATCGGCGCGAGCGTGCTGCGCTACTTCGTCTGGGACGAAACAGCCTACCTGCTGCTGGATATCGGCTTCATTTGGAACATCTACCTTGACGCCGAGATGGGCCTGCTACCCGAAACGGTGGCCCTCGCTGAGTTGGACCTTGATGAAGGTCTCAGGCGCTGGGAACGCGTGGCGGAACCGTCACCTATTCAATCTGTAGATCTATTCCAATCGGAAGACGGCAGGCGTCTCGTCGTGAACTGCGAAGCGACGATCCTGACGCTTGAAACCTCGTTCACTACGCGCGACATACACGTAAGCTAACAGAACAACGCCGCGTTCCAACTTCCGCTGGACTCGCGGCGTTATTCCGTTGCTGGCCAAAAACAATTAGCCACT
>Ga0209486_10000501_pt1 | contig 17429 bp, 13 predicted proteins | sample NCCompost_FD_187518 | JGI IMG/M metagenome (GOLD analysis project Ga0209486, IMG submission 187518) | Agricultural soil microbial communities from Utah to study Nitrogen management - NC Compost (SPAdes) (version 2) | ecosystem: Environmental > Terrestrial > Soil > Agricultural land | place...
ACGTCTGGCGGCACGCTCTGGCGGCCTGGCAGGACGTCAAGGCGGAGGGAAAGACCAGCCGCTCCCTGGTAACCGTCATCGATTACAGCCGCCCGGCAACTGAAAAACGGCTCTGGGTGGTGGACCTGGCCACCGACAGCGTGCTGGCCACCGAGTATGTGGCGCACGGGGAGGGCTCGGGATCCCGGGTCGCCGCCGAGCGGTTTTCCAACGTGGACGGCAGCCACCAGTCGAGCCTGGGAACTTTCATCACCGGGGATTCCTTCTACGGAGTCCGGGGCCGCTCCCTGCCGCTCATCGGACTCGAGAAGGGCATCAACGACAATGCCTACACCCGGGGTCTCCTGATCCATGGCACCCCCGCAGTCAGTGAAGCCCGCGCGCTCCGGGGCACGATGGGCCTGACCGAGGGATGCGCCGGGGTGCCGGCCCGGTCGGCCAAGCGGCTCATCAAGCTGATCGGCACCGGCACCGTGGTATTCGTGTGGTACCCGGATCGAACCCTGCTGTCCCAATCCGGTTACCTGGACCAGGAAGTGGCAGCCGAGAATCTGGAGGCCCTGGATTAGCCTAGTGTAGTGGTTTCTCCCTTTGAAACGTCACTCTTTGAGTCCCCGGGCATTCGCCGGGGGCCCTGGCGGAAAATCGGGCGGCCGCGGGATGGCGGCCGAGTGACCATACAAAGGGAGAGAAGGCCCTATGCGATGCAGCGGGAAGCTTCTGCTGGCGCTCTCCGGGATGCTGGTGGCCGCGCCGGTTGCGGCCCAGTCGGGGGGAGCCGTCGAGATCGGCGTATTCGGTCGGTTTACCAAGTACAGCGACAGCCTCGGAACGGACATCCTCCGGAAACTGCCGGCTGAGAACGGCTGGGGGGGAGGGTTTCGGCTCGGGATCTTCCTGCTGCGCAACCTCGCCCTCGAGGGAGACGTCAGCTACGGCGAGGTGGATGCCGCGGGCGGCGGCAGGGTGAACCATATCCCGATCCACGCCGGCCTGACCTACAACTTCCCCATCGGCGGGAAGAGCGCCTTTCTGCTGGGCGCCCGTTACGTGCGCAACAACTACGGCGAGGATGCCGATTTCCAGGACAACGGGATCGGCGGGGTGGCGGGGTTCCGCTTCGGCCCGCTCCGGATCGAGGGCACCATCGATTACATGCCCAAGGACGACCCGGAGCACGGGAGCTACCGGAACCTCGGAGCCAATGCCGGACTGAGCCTGATCCTGAACAACTGCAACAAGTCCGCCGATGGGGTGACTCTGGCGCCGACCTCGGTGACCCTCAATCCGGGGGAGAGGACCACCTTCACCGCCACCGCGATGCGGTGCGGGAAGGACAGCCCGGTGACCTTCAGCGCGACCGGCGGCACCATTACGGAAGCCGGTGAATACACCGCGGGGGCGAGCCCGGGATCCTTCCAGGTCACCGCTACCGAGCCCAAGAGCGGGCTCAGCAGCAACGCGACCGTGGTGATCCGGGAGCCCCCGCCGCCACCCCCGCCGCCGCCGCCCCCGGTGACCCTCACCCGGATCGAGCTGGTGCCGGAGCGTGCCAGCGTCAAGATCGGTGAATCGGTGACCTTCCAGGTGACCGGCATCAACAGCGACGGGACCAACCGGAGCATGACCAACTGCACCTACACCGCGACCGGGAACCCCACCCAGTCCGGGGGGACCTTCACCTGGAGCCAGCCGGGCAATTATACGGTGACGGTCACCTGTGACGGGATGACCGATACCTCGAACGTCGAGGTACGGTTGGAGATCGTGATCTTCGGGGCCAATTTCGCCTTCGATCGCGACCAGCTGACCGCGTCGGGGCTGGACACCCTCCGGGCGGCGGCCGACTCGCTCAAGAAGTATCCCGGCGTCATGCTGAGACTTGGCGGGCACGCCGACTTCGTGGGCAGCGATGCCTACAACTGCAACCTGTCCTGGCGCCGGGTGCGCACGGTGCAGGCGGCGCTGCGCCGCTTCGGCATCGGCGACGACCGGGTCAACCTGGTGGAAGGCTTCGGCGAAGCCTATCCGATTCCAGACGACCAGGTGCCGGAGGAGTGGAAGCGGATCAACACCGAGAAGCGCGACCCGGGCAAGTGGTGGGACCGCCGGGTGGTGATCACCTCGGGTGAGAAGGCCGCGGGGATGGTAGCCTGTTCGGACCCGCGGATGAGGTAGTCATTGCGAGGCGGCGCAGCCGCCACAGTCATTGCGAGGCCGCGAAGCGGCCGAAGCAATCTCCTGATGGAGCAAGGGCCGGCGAAAGCCGGCCCTTCTCCAACCCCTTCAACCGGATCGAGGCCTGTGGCTTCCATTCATCGAGAGATAACCATCGAGGCGGCCCCGGAGGCGGTGTGGGACGCGCTTCGGGATGTCGGGGCGATCCACCGCCGGCTCGCGCCGGGGTTCGTCACCGACGTGCGCCTGGAGGACGGGGCCCGGGTGGTGACCTTTGGGAACGGGATGACCGCGCGTGAGCTGATTGTCGATGTTGACGACCAGGCCCGCCGGCTGGTCTGGTCGGTGGTCGGCGGCCCGATGACCCACCACAACGCCTCGGCCCAGGTATTCGGGGACGAGACCGGTCGCAGTCGGTTCGTCTGGATCGCCGACCTGCTGCCGCACCAGCTTGCACCCAGCATCGCCCAGATGATCGATCAAGGGCTTGCGGCTATCAAGCGGACCCTGGAGAGCGCCGAGCGCCGGTGAATCCCTCGGTGAAACGGTAGGTATTTCACTGCTGGTGTGACTACCTAACCCGTGCGCGCTCGTTTGGCCCGCACCGGGCGGGCGACGGCGCGCACGGTGCGCTCGGCCTCGTCGCACCAGGCGAGGAGCGCCCGGCTCACATGCTGGCCGTAGCTCAGCGTCAGCAGCCGATAGGGAAGCTCGGAGCGGCTGGCGTGCTCCTGCCGGATGCGCGCCTCCACAGCGTCGAACCGGGCGAGCTTCGCGGCGTGGTGCTCGCGGAACGCCGCGACGTGACTGCGTGCCGCTCATCGGTCTCTGGATCAGCCATTACCGGCGGATGTCAACGACAGAGCGGCCGGACCATGCCGGCCCGGCCGCTCAAATTCCGAAACCGCGTCGATCTACTGCCGCTTGAGGATGTAATACGCGGCGCCCGACTGGAAGTGCAGCTCGGTTGCCGGACCGCTGTTTCCAGCCTGCCGGAAGGTCAGGATCGCAGTCCCCTGGCGGAACCTGAGCCCGTCCACCCACGGGAGTGAACGCTTGGGCGAGCCATTCGCCGAAAACTCGATGCCTTGCGCGCCCTGGGTCACCTGCATGACCATCTCCCGCCCGCGCGAGGGGCCCTTGTAGGTCCCGAGCAGCGGGGCCACGTCGCCGGAGAACTGCTTCACCTCCGGACGGGTCCACGGCATCAGCTCGGCGGCAAGCTCTCCCCCCACCGCACCGGGATCGATGTTTCCGTTGCTGTTCATCAGCACGACGACCGCCGCCTGCGCGTCGGGATACCAGGTGGCCTCGGAGGTGAAACCGGCGATCCCGCCGCCATGGCCGATGTAGTTGAGACCCCGCGAATCCTTGCCGACCGCGATCCCCATTCCGTACCCGAGCGGGGTGCCGTCATTCAGCTTGGACCCCGTGGTCATCTCGGTGTACGACTTGGGCGAGAGCACCTTGCCGCCGTGCAGGGCCTTGAGCCAGATAACCAGGTCGCCCGCGGTCGAGCAGAGCGACCCGGCGGAGAAGGGCCAGGTGTGGACGTTGGTGGGCGCGCGGCGGATCACGCCGTTCTGGACCTGATAGCCGTGGGCCCGGCGCTCCACGTTTTCCCCGCTGTTGCAGTACATCGACCGCTTCATGCCCAACGGCTCGAAGAGCTTCTTCTCGACGTAATCCTCGTAGCTCGTGCCGCTGGCCTTTTCTACCACCATCCCGAGGAGCCAGAACGCCGAATTATTGTAGATCTGCGCCTCACCGGTCTTGAATTCGAACGGATAGCGCTTGATGAGCGCATAGGCCGAGTCACGAGGGAACCGGGGATTGACCACCAGGTTGCCGAACTCCGGCATCTCGGTGAGCCCCTTGATGCCTGAGGTATGATCAAGCAGTCGCCGCAGTGTCAGCGTGTTGCCCCGAGTGTCGAAGTCGGGGAGCCACTTCGTGACGTCGTCGTCGAGGCTCAGCTTGCCTGCGTCGCGGAGCTGCAGGAGTGCGGCGGCGGTGAACTGTTTGGTGATGGATCCGATCTCGAAGACCGCGTCAACCGGCAGCGGGACGTTCCATTCGACGTCCGCCTTGCCGTATCCCTTGAGCAGCAGGGTGTCGTTGCCCTTGACGACCGCGGCGGCGATGCCGACCGCGCGGTTCTCGAGGACGCCGGAGCCAGCCAGGGAGTCGAGCTTCCTGACCAGGGCAGCACGATCCGACTGCGCCGCAGCGGGCGCGACACTGGCCCCGAGCAGAACGAGCGCCGTCAGGGATGACTGGAGATTGACCAGCTTGGACATGAGCTCCCGGGGGAAACGGTGGTTGGAGAAGAAGCCGCACCTACGTTAAGGTCATGGGCAAGGTTTCACCCGGAAACGTTGGTCGGCTCCAACCCCTTGATTCTCCGCAACTTGTAGCAGGCTATCCAGGAGCGGCTGGCCGGTTGCCTTGCGCAGTCGTACTTTGTGTTGTAAAGTTCTCTGCACACCCCGATACAGGGACTTTATGGGTCACCCACATTCCGCCCCGACACGCGTCCCGACGGCCGCAGCGGGATCGAAGATCCCGGCCGCCGAGCCGGTGCCTGGAATTCCATCGGCACGCGGCCGGGTCGCACGACGGGCGCTGCTGAGTGCCGTGGTACTCGGCATCCTCGCGGACCCGCTGCTCCGGAATGAACCCTGGGGGCTGGGGCTCCTGGTCTGGATCGTCGTATTCGCCCTGATCACCATCGCGCTCGTCCGGCATGCCGGGCGCCCTCTCTCATCCGAGAGCAGCACCTGGCTCGCGGTCGCGGTGCTCTTCGCCGCCGGCCTGTCGTGGCGCGACTCCGAGGTGCTCCAGGCCTTCGACGTGCTGGCCATGCTCACCGCGCTGGTGCTGCTCGCGATGAGCCTCAACGCCATCCCCGTGCCCGGTCTCGCCCTCGCACGGGTCCGGGACCTGATCTGGGCAGGATTCGGAACCGGTATCGGTGCCGCCACCGGCGTGATCCCGCTCCTGATGAGCGACACGGAGCTCCAGACCACACTCCGCCCCTCCCACGACGGGAGCGCCCGGCGGATCGGCAAGGCGGTGTTGATCACCGTACCCATCCTCCTGGTCTTCACGATTCTGTTCGCGCAGGCGGATCCGGTATTCGGATCGTTCTTCGAGTTCCTGAAGCTGGACCTCGACGTCCTACTCTCGCACATCGTCATCGCCGGCTTCTTCGCCTGGGTGGTCGCGGGCTGGCTGCGGCGCGCGCTCCTGTCGCACCCGAACGCCGCCGGTGCCCCTGCCATCCCGGTGCCACTCAGCCTCGGCGCTACCGACGTGACCCTCGCGCTCGGCGGCCTGAACATCCTGTTCGCGATATTTGTCGTGGTGCAGATCGGCTGGCTGTTCGGTGGCGAGTCGCTCGTGCTCAGGACGACCGGCCTCAGCTATGCAGAGTACGCCAGGCGGGGCTTCTTCGAGCTGACCGGCGTCGCCGGTCTGCTGCTCGCGGTGCTGCTCGGCGCGCAGGCACTGATTCCGGGTTCAGATTCCCGCACCCTCCGTCTCTACCGGCGGCTCGCGGTACCGCTGCTGGTGCTGCTCGGCGCCATCATGGTCTCGGCCGGCGCGCGGATGAGCTTGTATATCCAGTACTACGGCATCTCCACGGACCGACTGTACGCCACGGCGTTCATGATCTGGCTGGCAATCGTGTTCGTCTGGCTCGGCTTGACGGTGCTGCGGTCCCGGCCGCGCACCTTTGCAACCGGACTGGTGGTCAGCGGGTTCGCGGTACTCTTCGCCCTCAACGTGCTGAACCCCGATGCGCTGGTAGCCCGGGCCAACCTGGCGCGGAGTGCCGAGGGCCGTACCGGAGCGGCGGGGCCGGATCTGCGGTACGTCGCATCCTTAGGGGGAGACGCGGTCCCGGCACTGGTGGCCGCATTGACCGCCTCGAGCATCGCGGTCGACACCGCCGCGGCCGGCGACCGTTGTTCCGCCGCGGCGCGCCTGCTCGATCGATGGACCGGAGAGAGAGGCGCCCGGAGGACCCGGAGCTGGACCCAGTGGAACCTCGCTCGGGACCAAGCGACCCAGGCGGTCCGTACCCACGAGGCTCCGCTACGACAGCTCGCCTGCCCCAGGACTCCTGACCAGGCTGTTACCCGCCCGGTCAGTGGTGCGCGCTGACGGCGATGACCGCCTCATGCCGCCGTCTGACCCGGGGCCTGAGCTCGGGCGAGGCCATCCGCTCGTAGATCCCGAGCATCGCGTCCCACTGGATGACCACCTGCGCCGCCACCCGCTGGTAGGCCGAGCCGTCCCCTTCGGCCCGCTTGAGCGTTGGGATCAGCGCTGCAAGAGCTTTGCGACGCTGCTGGAGTGAGTCCGCCAGCGCCGGGTTGCGATTCTCCCGCTCGATCCGCCGGGTCAGCGGGAGGCGGGCGTCGTAGGCCTCACCCAGTGCCCAGGCCAGCTTGCGGATTGCGCGCGCCTTTTCCACGTCGTGGAGATCGTGGGCTGAGGGCGGGGTGAGCCCGAGCGCCACGAACGGGAGCGCCGGATTGTCGTGTCCGTAGACTCCCTCGGGATTCTCCACGTCGGTCCAGAGGTGCACCATCACGGCTCGCCGGGGGTTCAGGACGCCTCCCTGGGAGCTGCAGTTCTCCGGCTGATTCACCACGAAGCCCTCGGGTCTCCCGGGGACGCTGTCGCACCAGAAGTGGTCGTGCCATTTCGCCGCAGGATCCCCACCCAGTCCGTTGGGCGCCGGATCCGCGAGCAGGATCCGGGTCGAGTAGGCCAGGCCGATACGGCGGTGCACCCCGTTCACCGGGCCGAACATGAGAAACGCAGGGCGATCGAGAGGCACCACCGCCGTCGTATCACGGATCGGCAGCGACCAGTGCTCGCCCTGGAAGGGCACCTTGTCGGGAATCCCGATCTCGGTGATGGGGCGGTAGCCGGCCGCGCGCGCGGCCGCGGTGTCGTTCAGCCGGACGACGGCGCGCCGGGCGGTGGCCAGGACGGTCTCGGCCGGGCTTGGGGTCGCCTGCAGGACGGTGAGCAGGAGCAGGAGCATGGTGGGAACCTCGTGAGGGCCGGGAAGGCCGGATTCCTAAAGTATCGGCTCGACGCCGACGCGCCAGCAAGGCGGCGCGACGGGGGCTGCAACGCAAGACCCGGCGCAGCCATCGTCACAGCGCTCCCTTGATTTCGCCGTGCTAAGCTCCCTGTGAAGCGTCGGAGCGACATGCGTGCCTAGCATTTCGATCGCGCGCATGAGCTTGTCGTGAGGCAGCGACGACGCGTCGCATCGTTAGGGGGAGACGCGGTGGGAATGGCCAGCACGGTACAGTATTCGGTCGGTGTGTGTCCGGAACCCTCTGAGAGCTTCCCCTCTACATCCGGCCTCGCGGTAGCGACGCATTTTCGCGTCGCGCCGGCGGACGAGCCGAGGAGCAAGGAGGGGCAAGCAATGGGCACCACTACGGCAATTATTCTCGTCGCGGGTGTGATTCTGGTACTGGCCGTCGTGTTCATCATTGAGATCCGGCGCCGCAATGCGCGGCTGGCTATGAAGTATGGTCCGGAATATCAGCGGCTGGTCCAGCAGGCCAGCCCGAGAGAGGCGGCCAAGGAAATCGACCGACGCGAAAGGCGAGTGGAGTTGTTTCAGATTCGGTCACTTAGCGACCCCGAGCGAAGCCGCTACGCTGCCGACTGGCAGCGGACACAGGCACGCTTCGTGGATGACCCGGCCGGTGCCGTGGGTGAAGCGGACCGGCTGGTCGCATCGCTGATGACCGCCCGCGGGTATCCCGTGGCTGAGTTTGAACAGCGGGCCGCGGATATCTCGGTGGATCACCCGCTGGTGGTTGAGCACTATCGGGCTGCGCACGACATCGCGTTGCGCCACGAGCGGAGCGAAGCCAACACCGAAGACCTTCGGCAGGCACTGGTTCATTATCGGGCCCTCTTCTCGGAGTTACTGGAGGAGAGGATTCCGGTGGAGGTAGGACGATGAGCGAACAACTACGTGGTCCGGCAGCGGCGGCAACGGCCGAACGCGAGGACACCGAACGGGTGGCCCTCTTTGTCGAGGAAGAAACCCGACGGTTTCGCACTCGCTGGGACGCGATTCAGACCGGGTTTGTCGATGAGCCGCGGGAGGCGGTCCAGCGGGCTGATGCCCTGGTCGATGAAACCATCAAGCGACTCGCCGCGGTGTTTGGCGACGAGCGCGCAAGGCTGGAGCAGGAATGGGCGCGAGGCAGCGAGGTTTCGACCGAGGATCTCCGTCAGGCGTTACGGCGGTATCGCTCCTTCTTCGATCGGTTGCTCTCGGTGTGAGCGGGCCCGGGCTCGACGCCGCAGCGCCAGCAGGGCGACGAGACAGGAGGGGCAATGAAAAAACGGCGGGCATCTGCCCGCCGTTTTCATTGCCCCTCCTGGGCTCGAACCAGGACTCTCCTGATCCAGCGCTGGCATCGTAACCCTTTGAATTCCTGCAACTTGCAGCTCCACCCGCGAGATTCTGCCGTCCGATGCCGGGTTTCAGAGGGTCAAATGCAGTTCTGGGTCGCGAAGCGGCCCTCCCACTGTTGGTCGGCCTGCTGCATACTTGCGGCAGGCGACACCAAGCTATGTCCGCCGACAGCAGCCGCGTGCTCTTCCGAGCGAGGTCGTCCCCACTGGGAGGAATGTGATGAAGCCCAAGCTTCTGAGGGCCTGCGCTTGTGCACTGCTGCTGGCAACGCCGACGGCCCCCAAGGCGGCGCGTTACCTCTTTGTCTGGGCTGGCGATGCCGAGGGGAAGCAAAGCGATTTCCTGTCGGTGCTCGATGTCACTCCACAGAACCCCACCTACGGCCGCATCGTGGGGTCGATCGGCGCCGGCGCCGCGGGCACGATCCCGCACCACACCGAATACAGCATGCCGGAGTCCGGTTTCCTGTTCGCGAACGGATTCCGATCGGGCAAGTCGTTCATTTTTGACGTGCGAGATCCGTTGCGGATGAAGCTGGTGCGGGCCTTCGATGCCATCGACGGATTTATGCATCCCCACTCCTTCGTACGCCTTCCCAACGGGCATGTGCTGGCCACGTTCAGCATGAAGCACGGGGAGCGCGGCGGCGGCCTGGTCGAGCTCGATGACGATGGCCGAGTCGTACGCACCGTCAGTGCGGTTGACTCGTCCGATGCCGACGTCCTCATTCGGCCCTACAGCATCGCCGTGCTCCCGAATCTCGACCGCATCTTGTCGACCAGCTCGCCCATGCCCTTCCTCGATGGTCCCGGGATCGCGGTTCAGGTCTGGAGAATGTCCGACCTCAAGCTGCTCCGAACGATTCGCCTCGCGCCTGGATCGCGCGGCTACGGACACGAGGATCCGCAGGAACCGAGGGTGCTGGCGGATGGGAAGACCGTGCTGGTGCAGACCCGCTCCTGTGGACTCCACCGGATCAGCGGCCTCGACAGCGACGAGCCACGAGCAGAATCGGTGTACACCTTCCAGGGGGGTCTCTGCGGGGTGCCGCTGGTCGTGGACCACTATTGGATCGAGGCAGTTCCGGCGATGGGAGGTGTCGTGGTGCTGGATGTCTCCAACTCCGCCAAACCGGTCAAAGTCTCCGAGCTCTCCCTCGGAAAGGACCAGTTTACCCACTGGCTGGCGTGGGATGAGACGGGGAGCCGGATCATCCTCAATTCCGGGGGCTCTGATAGCAGATTGTTCATGCTTCGATTCGACCGCAGCTCCGGCCGGCTCACCGTGGACGACGCGTTCCGTAACGCGGATTCCTCACGCCCGGGGTTCAGCATGACCAACCTTGCCTTACCCCATGGGTTCCGCGGGACTGCGCTTCCGCACGGCGCGGTGTTTTCTCGCTGAATTCGGACCGGGCTCGACGCCGCAGCGCGAGCAAGGCGACGAGAGCAGGAGGGGCAATAAAAGCGGCGGGCTTTCGCCCGCCGCTTTCATTGCCCCTCCTGGGCTCGAACCAGGACTCTCCTGATCCAGAGTCAGGCGTGTTGCCAGTTACACCAAGGGGCAGCAATCTGGATCACTTCAATTGTCATGGAGCGGAGGGGGATCGAACCCCTGACCTCTGCATTGCGAACGCAGCGCTCTCCCAGCTGAGCTACCGCCCCCAAAGGGTCCGATCCGCCACCCCTGCGGGCGGGGTAAACTAATCTGAGGCGCGGGGATGGGCCAGACCGGAAGGAGACCTCCAGAAACGCATCGAGCGGTGAGCAGCTGACCGGGCGGGGGGTCGTAGACCTATACCTCGCCCAACTCAACTGTCACCGCTCTGCACTGCGTACAATCTAATACTGCATATTTCGTTCCGGCAAGCCCCCAGATTGCTTCGGGGCCCTTCCGGGCCCCTCGCAATGACTCATCCCTGACCACTGACCACTGACCACTAGATAGACCCGGTCTTGGTGGACGACACCAGTCTCCCACCCTCCTGGCAGGCCGAGGTCAGGTTGGTGCCCGATCCCGACAGGGTCCACTGGACCTGGTCGCCAGTTGCGGGGGCCCAGGCGTTACTCCACCCGGCCAGCGCCGAGAAGTCCGGCAGGGTGAGCGAGACATTGAGCCCGCCCAGCCAGGCCGCCGACGCCACGATCGAGCCGGCCTTCCCGGCCACGGTCTGGTCCGAGAAGACCATCACCGCCGAGGAGTTGAGCTCGGCGGGGAAGGTGGTCACCACCATCGGCCGCTTGTAGGGCCCACCGGCGTTGCTCGCGGTCACCGCTCCGAGTGCGCTGGGAAGGGTGAGGGTCCGGTTCCCGATGTTCTTGAAGTCCTCGGTCACGAACCGGAAATCGGTGGTGCCCTGGATCGCCGTAACCGTGAGGCGATGGAGATCGGTGGCCGCCTGGTTTGCGGTGCCGATGCCATAGGCCGTAAAGGGCGATGCCGAGAACGGCCCGATGGGATAGAGGACCGAGAGCACACACGACGCGCCGGTGAGATAGAACATCGACTGCGAGTAGGTCTCCCCACTGAGAGTGCCGGCCAGGGTAATCGTTCCCGGGGTCACCGCGAAGGATCCGGTGCCGGTGAAGTCCACCGTGCCCAGCGAGCCCCCGCTGGCGGGATTGAGCCCACGGGCCAGGAACACCCGATCGGTGGCGCCGGGGCCTAGCAGCTGCCCGGCATAGGCCACCAGGTCCTGAGATCCGTCCAGCACATTGGTGAGCTGCACCGGCCCATTGACCACGACCGCGCCAAACCCGCCGCCGAACGACACCCGGCCCTGCGCCCCGGCGGGCAGGTTGGCCACGGTGGCGTTCACGGTCTTCCCGGTTGCTGCCGCGCCGCAGAAGTTGAGGACCCCGGCGGTCATTTCCGCCTGCGAGTAGTACTGCACGTTGATGGTGGAGGTGCCGGTCCCCAGCACCACCCAGGCCACCCCGCCCTTCCCCTGCGTGATGTTGAACTGGTAGACGTCGTTGGTCCCGGTCACCCGGGTCCAGGCGCCGGCCGTGCCGTCCTGGAAAGCGACCCACACCGCCCGGTCGGCCACCGCGCAGGCGGCGAAGCTCACCGTCACGTTGCCGGACCCGCCCCCCGAAGCGGTCACGTTCACCGTCAGGTTGACGGTCTGCTCGGCCAGCCCGGCGAAGTTGCCCCGGATCACGATCGGGTAAGCGCCCACCGCCAGTCCCGCGGTCGCCGCGAGCGTCAGGGTCGAGGTCGCCCCGGTGGCGCTGGTGGGGTTGAAGGTGGCGGTCAGCCCGGCGGGCAGGCCGGTCGCGGTGAGGTTCACCCCGCCGGTGAATCCGCCGGTGCGCGCCAGGTTGACCGTGACGTTGGTGCTGCCGCCCTGCACCACGCTGGCCGAGGTCGCCGGAGTGGTGGTGAGAGTGAAGCTCCCGACTACCGGCGCGGTCACCGTGAGGGTGAGCGGGGTGCTCTGGTTCCCCACCGACGCCGTTCCCGTCACCGTCAGGTTGTAGACCTGGGCCGGCACCGCCGCGCCCACCGTGAGGGTCAGCACCGAGGAATTTCCGGTCGCCGGGTTAGGGGCGAACGCTGCCGTTACCCCGGCCGGAAGACCGGTCACCGCGAGCTGCACGTCGCCAGTGAAGTTGGTCCGGTTCAGGTTAACCGTGGTGGTCGGCGTACTGGCCCCCTGGGCGATGCTGAGGGCCGCCGAGCTTAGCGAGAGGGTGTAGCTCCCCGCCGGAGCCGCGGTGACCGTCAGCGAAAAATTCGCGGTGGCCTCGCTCACCCCGGTTCCGCTGCCGCGCACCACCAGCGGATAGGTGCCTGTGGCCACCGCCGCGCCTACCGTGACCGTCACCGTGGCAGTGGTGACCAGGCCGGTGGTCTGGATGTTGGAAACCGCGGTGGTCACGCCCGCGGGAGCTCCGGTCACGCCCAGGGTGACGCTCCCGCTGAAGTCGCCACTTCGGGTCAGCGTGGCGGTGGTCGTGGTATTGCCGCCCTGCGCCACCGAGGCGCTGGTCGGATTCAGCGCAAGCGTAATTGCGCCAGGATCGGTGATGTCGCCGTCGTCCTTGCACCCTACCGCCACCAGCGCGGTGAGCAGGGCAAGTCCGTAGCGGATCAGTTGGCTTGGTTGAGTGCGCATTGAGCCTCGAAAGGCGAAAGTGAAAGAGTTAAGAAATGGCAATGTATGGTGGGGCGGTGGGGATGCAAGGGAGGATCAGCTTCGGAAGGGTACCTCCACGGTCAGGCCGTCCCTGGCCACCGTCGTTTCCGGAAAGATCTCTTGCGCCTCGGCCAGCAGCTCGGGCGCTTCCCGGCTGTATCGCGCGCTCACGTGAGTCAGCACCAGCCTGAGGGCTCCCGCTTCCCGGGCGATGATCGCGGCTTCCCGGGCGGTGGAGTGACCGGTCTCGAGGGCCCGGCCCCGCTCCTCCTGTCCGAAGGTGGCTTCATGCACCAGGAGGTCGGCGCCCCGGGCCGCGGCCAGCACGGCCGGATGAGGCCGGGTGTCACCGGAGAAGACCACCCGGCGCGCCGGCCGGGGCGGCCCAACCAGCTCGGCCGGGGTCACGGTCCGGCCGTCCGGCAGCGACACGGTTTTTCCTTTGTGGATCTCTCCCCAGAGCGGGCCTTCGGGGATTCCCAGCTCGCGGGCGCGCTCCGGATCGAACCGGCCCAGCCGGTCGTGTTCCACCAGGGCATACCCCACCGTATCGGCGCGGTGCTCGGTCTCGAACACGGCGATCTCGTAGTCTCCCCGCCCCAGCCGGTCGCCCGGCTTGACCTCGATGATCTCAACCGGAAATTTGGTGCGCTCGATGCCGATCCCGAGCGCCGCGGAAAGAATCCGCTGGGCACCCTTGGGACCATAGAGCGTCACGCCCTCCTTCCGGTCCATGAGTCCCATGGTGCGACAGAGACCGATCACGCCCAGGAAATGGTCGGCGTGATAGTGGGTGAAGAAGATGTCTTTGAAAGAGAACCCCACCCCGTAGCGCATCATCTGGCGCTGGGTCCCCTCGCCGCAGTCGAACAGCAGCATCTCCCCCTCGCGATGCACTGCGAGCGAGGAGACGTTGCGGTCCACTGTGGGGCAGGCGGCACCGGTGCCCAGAAAGGTGAGGCTCAGCATGGGCCGGAAAGGTAAGCGGTGACCGCTCCCCGCTCACCTCCATCAATTGTCCGGTGTATGATTCCCCTGTGCACCACATACTCGAGGACGCGGATGCAGTGGCCGGCCGGGCTGCCGGCTGGATCGCCGATGCGATCCGGAAGACCGTGCGGGACAAGGGTACCTGTACCCTGGCATTGTCGGGTGGCAGCACACCCCGCCAGGCGTACCAGCGCCTTCCCGCCCTGCCGGTGGTGCCCTGGTCCCAGGTCGAGATTTTCTTCTGTGACGAGCGCGCCGTTCCCCCCGAATCTCCCGACAGCAATTTCCGGATGGCCCAGGAAGCGTTCCTGAGCCAGGTCCCGATCCCGATGGCGAAGGTTCACCGGATGACGGCGGAGCTGGACGATCTGACCACAGCCGCCCGGGACTATGAGGCCCTCCTCCCCGCCACGCTCGACGTCCTGCTGCTCGGCATCGGGCCGGACGGTCACACGGCATCGCTCTTTCCCCACGCGCCCGCGCTGCTGGAGCGGGAGCACCGGGTGGTCCGCGTCGTGGGAGGCGAGCCGCTGGTGCAGCGGCTGACGATCACCCCGCCGGTCATCCAGCACGCCGTCCGAGTCCTGGTGCTGGCAACCGGCACCGACAAGGCGGATGCGGTCGCCCGCGCGCTGGAGGGGCCCGAGGATGTCGAGTCGGTGCCCGCCCAACTCGCCCGCGGCGGCACCTGGATCCTCGACCGGGCCGCCGCCCGGTCCCTGCGAGGGGCCGGAGGCCCCGAAGCAACCCCGTCGTAGTTCGCCGTCATCCCGTGTTAATCCTCGCCGCCGACATCGGCGGGACCAACACCCGGCTCGCCCTGATCGAGACGACCGGGAGTGGCGCCCGGATCGTCGCGCGGGACAGCGCCGAAAGCCGCACGCTCTCCGCGCTGCCGCCGCGGGTTCAGCGCTTCCTCGCCGGCCAGCCGGTCCCCGCCCGTGCCTGCTTTGCCGTTGCCGGCCCGGTGGTGGATGGCACGGTGCAGACCACCAACCTTCCCTGGACCATCCGGACCGCCGAGCTTGCCCGCGAAATCGGGATACCCGACACGAGGCTGATCAACGATTTTGCCGCGGTGGGCGAATCACTGGGCCTGCTGGGTCCCGCGGAGCTGGTGACCCTCCAGGTCGGCCGGCAGGATCCCACCGGGCCGATTGCCCTGATCGGCGCCGGCACCGGGCTCGGCCAGGGCTTTCTTTTTCACGATGGAACCCGGTACCGGGTTCGCGCCAGTGAGGGTGGTCATTCCTCCTTCGCCGCCCAAAGTGCGCGAGAATGGCGGCTCCGCACCTGGCTCATGCAGCGGCTCGGGCCGGTCTCCTGGGAGCACCTGCTTTCCGGCCGCGGCCTCTCTGCCGCCTATCAATGCCTGAGCGAGTCGTCGGTGCCCGAGGAGCCCGCGGCGATTTCGGCCCGGGGACTCGATGGCAGCGATCCGGCCGCCGTGGAGGCGCTCGATCTGTTCGCCGCCGTGTACGGGACCCAGGCCGGCAACCTCGCGCTGACCGTGCTCGCCACCGGCGGAGTGTACCTGGCCGGGGGCATCGCGCCCCGGCTGATCGCCAAGCTCGGGGACGGTACTTTCATGAAAGCATTCCGGGAGAAGGGCGAGCTGGCAGGGTTCCTCGCCCGGGTGCCGGTGCAGGTGATCATGAGTCCCGACGCGGGCCTCCTGGGCGCGGCGGTGGTAGCCGCGCGGGGAAGCTCCTAGTCATTGCGAGGCGGCGAAGCCGCCGAAGCAATCTCGTAACTGTGGAGGAGATGTCATGCAGCTCGGGATGATCGGACTCGGCCGCATGGGCGGCAACATGACCGAACGGCTGCTCCGGGGCGGCCACCAGGTGGTGGTGTATGACCGGAGCGCCGAGGCCATCGCGGCCAGCGCCACGCTGGGCGCCACCCCATCGAGCGGCCTCGAAGAGATGGTCGCGAAGCTCGCGGCGCCCCGGGTGATCTGGATCATGGTCCCGGCCGGTGGGCCGGTGGACAGCACCATCGCCCTGCTTCAGCCGCTGCTCGCTCGCGGAGACATCCTGATCGACGGCGGCAACTCCAACTACCATGACACCGTCCGCCGGGGAGAGGCGCTCGGGTCGGCCGGCCTCGAGCTGGTGGATTCCGGCACCAGCGGCGGAATCTGGGGCCTGGAGAACGGATACTGTCTCATGATCGGCGGCTCGGAGCAGGCGTTCGCGCGCTGCGAGCCGGTGTTTCGCACCCTGGCGCCGAAGGACGGCTACGCCCGGGTAGGACCGACCGGTGCGGGGCACTACGTCAAGATGATTCACAACGGGATCGAGTACGGAATGCTCCAGGCCTACGCCGAGGGCTACGAGCTGCTGCACGGCTCCACCCGGTTCTCCCTCGATCTCCATCAGGTCGCCGCGCTGTGGAACCGGGGGAGTGTGGTGCGATCCTGGATGAACGAGCTCGCCGAGCGCGCTTTCGCCGGCGACCCGGCCCTGGAGGGCCTCAAGGGTTACGTCGAGGACTCCGGCGAGGGCCGCTGGACCGTGCAGGAGGGGATCGACCTCTCCATTCCCACGCCGGTCATCGCCCTCTCGCTGATGGCGCGGTTCCGATCCCGGCAGGAGGAATCGTTCGGCGCCAAGGTGATCGCCGCGCTGCGGCGGGAATTCGGCGGCCACAAGGTGAAATCGGCATGAGCGCGCCGGCGGTGCACGTCCACACGGGAGAGCTGCCGGCGGTGCCGGCGCCCCGGCCCCCGGGCCCCTGCACAATGGTGATTCTGGGCGCCGGGGGAGACCTGACCCGCCGCAAGCTGATTCCCTCGCTGCTCCATCTCCAGGGCGATGGGCTGCTGCACGAGCGGACCCGGATCATCGGAGTGGGCCGGTCTCCCATGACCGACGAGGCCTTCCAGGAGGACCTGCGCAAGCTGCTTGAGCCCGATGCCGGGCTCTGGAAGAAATTCGCCCCCCGGCTGTCGTGGATTGCCGGAGATCTCGCCATGCCCAGCACCTACCAGGAGATCAAGGAAACTCTGGAGCTGATCGAGACCGGAGAGCCGCTGGACCTGGGACGGCTGTTCTACCTCGCCGTACCGCCCAGTCTCTACATCACCGCCGTCTGCGGCCTGGCCCAGAGCGGCGCGGCGCCCTGGCAGGACGACCCGAAGGATCCCCGCTGGGCCCGGGTGATCATCGAAAAGCCTTTCGGGCGGAGCCTGGAGACGGCGCGGGCGCTCAACCGGGCCATCGGAGACGTGCTGGCCGAGCACCAGGTGTACCGGATCGATCACTACCTGGGCAAGGAGACGGTGCAGAATCTGATGGTGTTCCGCTTTGCCAATTCGATCTTCGAGCCGGTGTGGAACCGCTCTCACATCCATCACGTCCAGATCACCGTGGCGGAAACCCTGGGGGTGGAGCACCGCGCCGGATACTACGAAGAGGCGGGGGTGGTGCGGGACATGTTCCAGAACCATCTCCTCCAGCTGCTGGCCCTCACCGCCATGGAGCCCCCGGTGAGCTCGAAGGCCGATGCCGTGCGCGACGAAAAGGTGAAGGTGCTCCGCGCCATCCGGCTGATTCCACCGGAGGAGCTCGCGGGTTACGCGGTCCGGGCGCAGTACGGCCCGGGAACGATCGACGGCAAGCCGGTCCCGGGATACCGGGCGGAGCCAGG
>Ga0209486_10000502_pt1 | contig 17422 bp, 16 predicted proteins | sample NCCompost_FD_187518 | JGI IMG/M metagenome (GOLD analysis project Ga0209486, IMG submission 187518) | Agricultural soil microbial communities from Utah to study Nitrogen management - NC Compost (SPAdes) (version 2) | ecosystem: Environmental > Terrestrial > Soil > Agricultural land | place...
CGCGGCGGCGGCTGGCCGCTCACGATGTTCCTCGCCCCGGACGACCTGACCCCGTTCTTCGGCGGCACGTACTTCCCGAAGCAGCCGCGCTACGGCATGCCGGCGTTCACGGACCTGCTCGAGCGCGTCGCGGCCTTCTATCGCGACGAGCGCGAGGGCGTGCGGACTCAGAACGCGGCGCTCCGCGGCGTATTCGCGGACCTCGAGCCGCCAGCCGCCGAGACAGGCGCTGCCATCACGCGCGAGCCCGTCGTGGCGGCCCGCCGTAACCTCGCCGCGAGCTTCGATCCGCGCCATGGCGGATTCGGTCCGGCGCCGAAGTTTCCGCACGCCGCCTCGATCGAGCTGCTGCTGCGCGAGCCCGACCCCGAGGCGCGTTCAATGGCGCTGAAGACGCTGCGCCGGATGGCCGAGGGCGGAATTTTCGACCAGGTCGGCGGGGGATTCTGCCGCTACTCGGTCGATCCGTTCTGGATGATCCCGCACTTCGAAAAGATGCTCTACGACAACGGGCCGCTGCTTGCGCTCTGCGCCCAGGCGGCTGCGGCGGCGGGCGATGCGCAGCTGCGTGAAGCGGCCCTCGCGACCGCAGACTGGGCACTGCGCGAGATGCGCGCGCCTGGCGGCGCCTTCTACGCCGCGCTCGACGCGGATTCCGAGGGGCATGAGGGCCGCTTCTACGTGTGGCAGCGCGACGAGGTCGAGCGCCTGCTCACGAAAGACGAGTATCGCGTGCTCGCGCTGCGCTTCGGGCTCGACCGCGAGCCGAATTTCGAGGGCGCCTGGCACCTGCACGGCTTCGTCGCGATGGAGGGCGTCGCCGGGCAACTGGGACTGGCCCGCGCCGATGCCGATGCCCTGCTCGCCTCCGCGCGTGCAAAGCTCTTCGGCGCGCGCGCCACGCGCGTTCGCCCGGGCCTCGACGACAAGATCCTGACCGCCTGGAATGCGCTGATGATCCGGGGCCTCGCAATCGCCGGGCGGCAGCTCGACGAGCCGCGGCTCGTCGATGCCGCGCTCGCGGCTGTCGACTTCCTGCGCGCAAACGCCTGGAAGGACGACAAGCTGTATGCGTCCTGGAAAGCCGGCGAAGCGCGCTTTCCGGCCTACCTCGACGACCACGCCTTCCTGCTGGACGCGCTTCTCGAGACCCTCCAGTCGCGCTTCCGCAGCGGCGACCTGGAATTCGCATGCGCAGTCGCCGATGTCCTGCTCGAGCGGTTCGCCGACCGTGAGCGCGGCGGATTCTGGTTCACGGCTGCCGGGCAGGATCCACCGCTTTATCGGCCGAAGAGCTTCGCGGACGACGCCATGCCCGGGGGCAACGGAGTCGCCGCGCAGGCGCTCGCGCGGCTCGGCTGGCTCACCGGCGAGACGCGTTACCTCGGCGCCGCGGAGGCGGCCGTGCGCGGCGCCTGGCCTTCACTCGCGCGCGGCCCGGAAGCCCATGCGTCCGTCCTCAATGCGCTCGACGAGTACCTCGACCCGGTCGAGATCGTGATCATCCGCGGCTACGCTTCCGAGGCCGAATCCTGGCGCCGCCAACTCTCGCGCAGCTACGCGCCGCGGCGGATAGTCGTCGCGATCCCGGCCGATGCGACGGGAATGCCGGATGCGCTTGTCACCAAGGCCGCGCGCGAGCGGACCGTCGCATATGTCTGTCGCGGGCCCGTGTGTTCCGAGCCGGTCTACGATGTCGACGGGATCCTCGCAATGAATGCGGCCCACATGCCGAACAACAGCAGCGTGCTCGCGACATAGACCAGGAAGCGGTGCACGACGCGGTTGTAGGTCACGTGGATCAGGCTGTGCACGGCGCGCAGCGCCACGTAGGCCCAGGCCGCCGCCACGTATCCCGGCGCCGAGCCGCCGGTCAGCGCGAGGGCAACGCAGAGCAGGTAGAAGAGCACCGGAACCTCGAAGAGGTTGCGGAAATTGTCGGCTGCTGCGGTCCTTTCCAGCTCACCGGCCGCGGCGCGCGCCGACGCGAGCGCCTGCGGATCGATGCGCCTCGCGCGCATCTCGCCGAGCCGGTCGGCGTAGAGCTTGAGCCAGACCAGCGCCGTGAGGACCACCATCGCCGCGCAGGGCAGCCAGATCGGGTCGGTCACGGCAGGCTCCTGTCCAGGCCGCGCCGCAGCGTCGCGACGACGAGCATGGCGACGCCGCCAAACAACGCATAAAGCCCGAAAGCGCTGAGCAGTCCCGGCTCGCGCCCCGCCATGGGCTCCGCGAAGAACGCGAAGAACAGGAGCACCGCGCTCGCGAGTGCAAGCAACGAACCGGCGACCGCGGCGCCCCGGCGCATCGGGCCGTCCGGGAGCGCATAACGGAGGCCAAGGGACAGGTTCACGAGCCCGGCGCACAGAATGTACACGTAGCGCGAACGGAACAGCAGGCGGTCGCCCCAGTCCATCGTCGAGAGCGGCGGCTCATGTGCGTACATGATCATCCCGGTGACGAGGAAGGCCGCCACCGTGATCGTTCCGACGACGAGATGCGCCGTGCGCAACGTCCCCTGCATGCGGCTAACATAGCATCCGGTGAACGCACAGCACGACATCCCGCCCCTGCCCGGCTTTGCCGACGTGCAGGCTGCCGCCGGGCGGCTCGCCGGCATCGTACGCCGCACGCCCCTGCTCGCGGCGACGCCTCTCGACGAGGCCCTGGGCGGCCGGATCCTGCTGAAGGTGGAGTCGTTGCAGCGCACGGGCTCTTTCAAGTTCCGCGGGGCCTACAACCGCCTCGTGCAGCTGGACGCAGCGCAGCGCCGCGCCGGTGTCGTCGCCTTCTCTTCCGGCAACCACGCCCAGGGAGTCGCCGCGGCGGCGCGGATGCTCGGCATCCCGGCGACGATCGTGATGCCGACGAATGCACCCGCCGTGAAGCTCGAGAACACGCGGGCGCTCGGCGCCGAAATCGTGCTCTACGACCGCTTCACGGGGGATCGCGAGGCGATCGCGCGCAAGATCGTCGAGGAGCGCGGCGCGACGCTCGTGCCGGCCTACGACGACCCGCACGTGGTCGCCGGCCAGGGCACGGTGGGCCTCGAGCTGATGCAGCAGGCACAAGAGCTCGGGATGACTCCGGACCAGGTTCTGGTGCCGACCAGCGGTGGCGGCCTCACGGGCGGAACGGCCATCGCCGTCCACGCGCTCGCGCCGCCTGCCGCCATCTATGGCGTCGAGCCGGAAGCCTTCGACGACACGCGCCGCTCGCTCGCGGCCGGGACGCTGCTGCCGAACCCGCCGGAGGCGCGCTCGATCTGCGATGCACTGCAGTCTTCTCCGCCGGGCACGCTCACGTTCGCGATCAATCGCGAGTTGCTCGCCGGGATCCTGACGGTCAGCGACGCGGAAGTCCTCGCGGCGATGGCACGCGCCTTCCGCGACCTCAGGCTCGTCGTCGAGCCGGGCGGCGCGGTCGCGCTTGCGGCCGCCCTGTCCGGCAAGATTCCGCTCGCGGGACGCACGACGGCGATCGTGCTGTCCGGCGGCAACGTGGACATCGACATGTTCGTGGCGGCCCTAGGCCGGTAGGCCGTCGAGGAACTCGACCCTGCCGGTCTCGAGCGAGTACCAGGCCCCGGTCACGACGAGGCCGTCGTTCGCGATCAGGCTTTCGACGATGGTCGATCCGTGACGTAGCTGGTCCACCGACGCACGCACGTTCGCCGTCATCACCGCATGCTCGACGGCGAGCGCGCCTTCGGCCTCGTGGCGCGCGACGATCTCCTCGACGCCCGGCCGGATGCGGTCCACGATGTCGAGCAGGTGCGGCGACGAATCCGGCGCGGGGCGGTGCAAGTCCTCGATCGTCGCCGCGATCGCCCCGCAGGAGGAATGGCCCAGCACGACGACCAGGCGCGTGCCGAAGCGTTCGGCCGCGAACTCCACGCTGCCGATCAGCGACGGCGCGACGATGTTGCCGGCGACGCGGATCACGAACAGGTCGCCGGGGCCCTGGTTGAACACGAGCTCGACGGGCACGCGGGAATCCGAGCAGCCGAGCACGATCGCGAACGGCTCCTGGGCCGCGGTCAGCTGCGCGCGCCGCGCGGCGGTGATCAGCGTGCCGGTGCCGCGCGCATTGGCCGCGAAGCGCGCATTGCCTTCCCGGAGCTTCTGCAGGGCCGACGCCGCCGTGACTCGCCGGCTCACGGCGCGATCTCCGACTCGAGCTGCGCGAGGAAGGCTTCGAGAAACGCGGTGCGCCGCGCAGCCTCGCGGCGCCCGGCCGCGGTCTGCATCGTGCCCGCGAGCTTCAGGAGCTTGGCGTAGAAATGGTCGATCGACGCGCCGCCTTCGTCCGGCGCGCGGTCCCGGCAGAACGGGTCCACCGGTTCGTACAGCGGCAGCCCGAGGGCCGTGCCCACCGCCAGGCAGCGCGCGAGACCGATCGCACCGAGGGCGTCGAGCCGGTCTGCGTCCTGCACGACCTTCGCCTCGAGCGTGCGCGGGGCGATGCCGGCGGAGTAGCTGTGCGCCTCGATGGCATGGCGAATGTCCGGGAGGCAGGCGGGCGGATAGCCCGCTTCCTGCAGGAACTCGAGCGCATGGTCGGCCGCGAGCCTCGACGCGCGCGAACGTTCCGGCGAATCCTTGGCGACGTGCACGCAATCGTGCAGCCAGGCGGCGGGCAGTACGACGTCGGCGCGCGCGCCCTCCTCGGCCGCGAGCCGCATTGCTGTCGCGACCACCCGCTCGAGATGGACCGGTCCATGGCCGGGATCCGCATTCGGCCGGGACGCGACGAACCGGCGAAAGCGCGGCTCCCAGTCGCTGCGCAGCCGGGTCAGTACGTCATCCGGCTGCGCGCTCATCGCCGCGCACCGCGCTTCGCGAGCGCGACGCGCACAGCTTCGCGCGCCCAGGCGACGAGCTCGTCCGGGTCCTCGAGAACTTCCGCCGGTACCTGCCAGTAGGCCATGGCCTGCTCGGACCGCCGGGCATCGGGACAGAACGGCCGCGACCCGGCCGCCTCGAAGCGCTTCCGGCTCGCTTGATCGGCCTTGAAGTACAGCGTGTCGTCGTCGATCAGCGCGAAGAAGAGGCCATCGAGGTAGAGCCCGACTCCACCGAACATGGCGCGCGGCGAAACGCTGCCCGCAGCCGCGAGCTGTTCGAGCACGAAATCCCGGTAGTCGTTACTGACGGACATGCGGCTAGTCTAAGCGGCCCGCGTCACGAACGCGCCGATCACGCCGGCGACGTTGATGCCGATTTCGGCGACCGCGTAACCGCCCTCCTGCACCAAGACGGTCGGCAGCCCGAGGCCGGCCAGGTGGCGGCCGATGAGCGGGTAGTGCGGGACCTCGAGCTTGAATGCGCTGATCGGGTCGGCCGCAAACGTATCGACGCCGAGCGACACGACGATCGCGTCCGGCGCGTATCGCCGAACGGCGTCGAGTGCTGTGCCGAGCGCGTCCTCGTAGGCGTCCCAGCCACTGCCCGCCGGCAGCGGCAGGTTGAGCGTATGGCCTTCCCCGCGGCCTTCGCCGCGCTCGTCCGCATAGCCCAGGAACCAGGGATACTCGGTTTCCGGCGTGCCGTGCAGGGACACGAACTGCACGTCGTCACGCACCCAGAAGATCTCCTGGGTGCCGTTGCCGTGGTGGTAATCGATGTCGATCACGCTGACGCGACGGCAGCCCTCGTCGCGCAGGTACTGCGCGGCGAGGGCCGCATTGTTGAGATAGCAGTAGCCGCCAAAGGTGCTGCTGCCCGCGTGATGACCCGGCGGCCGGCATAGCGCATAGGCTGCGGCCTCCCCTTCGGCCACGATCGCCGCCGCCGTCATGGCGCAGCGCGCGGCGGCGAGCGCGGCGTCCCAGGTGCCCTCGACGATCGGCGTGCTCGAGTCGAACGCGTAGTAACCGAGCGCACCACTGATGCCCGAGGGCCTGCGGTCGCGCCGCAGGCCGCGGGCCGGAAAGCCGCTCGGAAGCACGTGTCCCTGCCGACCGTCCGCGATCCATCGGGCGTGCGCGCCGCGCAGGAACGCGACGAATTCCGCGTCGTGCACGCGATGCAGGCGCGACTCCGGGACGTCCCGCGGCGGCGTCACCTCGTGCCCGGCGGCCTCGAGCGCGGCGAGGATCATCGTGGCGCGCTCCGGCTTCTCGAACAGCGGAACGAGTTCGCCGCGGTACAGTTCCACGCCGCCGTCGTGGCGCGCGTGCAGCGGCGAATGAACCACCTTCATCGAATTGCTCATGCGAGCCGCGCGAGCGCCGCGTGAATGCGGTCGCGCAGGTCGCGGTGCTGGTCGGGATCGAAAGCCGGCGCTGCATCCCAGTCGTAGGCCCAGGGCTGGGCGGTCCGCAGTCCGGCCGGCTCGTCGTGGTAGCGGGGAATGACGTGCGCGTGCAGCGCCGGGTCCAGGTTGCCGAAGATCGCGTAATTGATGCGCACGGCGTGGGTGACCGCGAGCACCGCGTCGCCGAGCGCCGCCATGTCGGCGAGGAACTCCGTACGCGCGGCGCCCGCGAGGGCGTTCAGCGCGGGAACGACCGGGTCCGGCAGCAGCAGGCAGTAGCCCGGCAGCACCTGGCGTTCGCCCAGCACGGCCCAGCCCGAGGCGAGGCGCGCGACGAAGGTCGGGTCGTTGCCCGCGCGCAGCGCGTCCACGCGGCGGTGGATGGAAGTGGTCATGGCTCGCCGGACCCGCGTTCGACGTTGACGGCGACGACTTTCGCGCGCGGGAAGAAGTTGAAATCCGTCGCGCACGCCATTGTATAGGCTCCGATCTGCCGTCCGACGAGGCGTTCGCCGACCTCGAGCACCGGCATCGGCAGGTCCTCGGCGATGACGTCGAGGCTGTCGCAGGTCGGCCCCGAGATCACGCAGGGCTCGCGCGGACGGTCGGGCCCCGTGAGCGGCTCCAACGGAAAGCGCATCTTGTCGTACAACTGGCCGCTGTAGGTGCCGTAGATCCCGTCGTCGAGGTAGTACCACCAGCGCCCTTCCCGCCTCGAGCGGCCCATGACGGTCGAGATTGCGACGACCGCCGGGCCGCAGATATAGCGGCCCGGCTCCGCGATGATGCGCAGGCCCGCAGGCAGGCGCGCGAGCGCCGCGCGGATCGGCGCGCAGAATGCGTCGATCGGAGTCACCGGCTCGAGGTAGTCGATGGGGAAGCCGCCGCCGATGTCGAGCACCTCGAGCGGTGGCAATCCGCGCGCAGCCGTTTCTGCCACCACGCGGCCGCAGGTGTCGATCGCCTCCACGTACTTGCCGGGATTCGGCAGCTGGGAGCCGGCGTGAAACGAAAGGCCCACGACGCGGAGGCCGAGGCCTTGCGCGCGCTCGATCAGCCCGACCGCCGCATCCGCGTCGCAGCCGAACTTGCGCGACAGGTCGATGATCGTGTCGGGGTTCCTGAAAGACACGCGCAGCAGGAGGCGCACGCGCTTGCGCGAAACCACGAACTTCGCCATCTCCTCGGCGTTGTCGACCACGAAGGTCCTGACGCCGAAGTCGAGCGCATGCCGGATGTCGGATCCCCGCTTGATCGGGTGCGTGTGCACGCAGCGCCGCGGCGGGATGCCGGAATCGCGGACGAGGTCCACCTCGCCGTTCGACGCCAGGTCGAACCAGGACCCTTCGCGCGCGAGCACCTGGACGACCGTGCGGTCCGGCAGCGGCTTCAGCGCGTAGTGCAGGTCCACGCCCGGCAGGGCCCGGGCCAGAGAATGGTACTGCCGGCGCAGCGCGTCGCAGTCGATGACGAAGAGCGGCGAGCCGAACTGGGCGGCAAGCGCCTCGAGTTGTTCGGGGTCATAAGGCGAAGACAGTCGCAGGTCGGTTTTCAATCCGGGGTCTCCGTCACTTCAGCAGAGGATCGACGAGCGTGAGCAGCCGATCAAGCGCGCCGCGATTGGCGTCGAGCACCGCCCGGCCGGCGGCGCCCATGACCGAGCGCAGGTTGGCGTCTTCGAGGAGCCCCTTGACTGCGTGCGCGAGATCTCCGGTGTTCGTGACCACGACCGCAGCGCCGGCGTCCACGAGAAGCTGGGCGATCTCCTCGCCGTTGAAGTTGTTCGGCCCCGTCAGCACCGGCCGTCCGACCGAGGCCGGCTCGAGCAGGTTGTGGCCGCCGATCGGGACCAGGCTGCCGGCCACGAATGCGACGTCGGCCGCGGCGTAGAACGTCATCAGCTCGCCCATCGTGTCGCCGAGCAGCACGCCCGTCGATGGCGAGATCGGCGCGCCGGAGGAGCGCCAGGCGGCTTGCTCGTGGCGCTTCTCGAGCAGTTCGCGCACGCCCTCGAAGCGGTGCGGATGCCGCGGCACGAGCACGAGCAGCGCGTCGGGGAAGCGCTCGAGCACCCGGCGATGTGCATCGAGCACGATGGCTTCCTCACCCTCGTGCGTGCTGCCGGCGACCCAGATGGGCCGGCCGGGCGCGTGCCTTTCACGCCACCGCCGGCCCTGAGCCTCGATGCCGTCCGGCGGCTGGAAGTCGAACTTGATGTTGCCGGTGACGTGGGTCCGCCCGGAGGCCGCACCGATCGACTGGAAGCGCTCGGCATCCGACTTGCTCTGGGCCGCGATCACGATGCCGTGCGAAAGCGTCGTGCGGAACAGCGAAACCAGGCGCCGGTATTTGCCGACCGAGCGCGGAGATATGCGCGCGCTCGCGAGCACGAGCGGGACGCCGCGGAGACCGCACTCGCGGTACAGGTTCGGCCACAACTCCGTCTCGAGGATCATCGCGAGCTTCGGCTGGACACGGTCGAAGAAACGCTTGACGGAACCCGGCAGGTCGAGCGGCACGTAGCGCAGGTGCACCCGGTTTCCGAACAAGTGCCGGGCACGGGCGGCGCCGGTCGGCGTGACGGTGGTCAGCAGGATACGGTAGCGGGGGTGACGCTTCTGTAGCTGCGCAATCAACGACTGTGCCGCCTGCACCTCCCCGACCGACACGGCGTGGATCCAGATCGTGTCGCCGGGAATGATCGGCCCGAGTCCGAAGCGCTCGGCGAGGCGTTCCCGGTAACTCGTATCGCGCACGCCGCGCCATAGCTGCACCAGGATGGCGAACGGCGCCGCGAGGTAGACGAGGACGTTATAGAGGTAGTACATCGCGCGTCACCCGTCGTGCGCGCGGCGCAGCAGCTCGAATCCGCCGTGCCAGTCGCCCAGGTCGTTTTCGGCGTTTTCAAGGCTGCGCGCCAGCCGGTCGAGCGAGCGCTCGCTCCATGTGCCAGGCGCGCGCAGCCGCCCGCGGTCGAAGTCGAGGACCCAGACCTCCCCTTGCTCGCCGAGCATGATGTTCCTGGAGTTCAGGTCGGCGTGCTGCACGCCGGCGTCATGGAAGCGGCGCAGGCACCGGCCGATCGCGGTCCATCGCGCGCCGTCCATCGGCCCGGCCTCGAGCACGGCCTCCAGCGAGCGCGCACCTATCAGCCGCTCGGTGATGAGCTCCGCCCGGTAGGTGAGCGCGGACCTGACGTAGCGGCCCGCGACCGGCGGCGGCACCGGCAGGCCGCGCGCGTGCAGCGCCGCGAGCAGGCGCAGTTCCTGGAACGAGCGCGTATGCTCCTCGCCGAGCCAGAGGTAGCGGTCGCGGGCGAAGCGGGCCGCAAAGCCGCCGCGCAGGTAACGCCGCAGCACCCAGCTCCTGCCCGCGTCCTCGATCAGGAGGATCGAGCCGCGTCCTCCCGGGAGCTCGCTCAACGCGCCGCGCGCGCGCCAGAATTGCGGATCGAAGAGCTGCGCGCCGGGTTCGGCGACGGGACGGGGATCGTAGAGGATCGCGCCGCGGTCGATTGCGAGCCGCTGGAGCATCGCCGGTCAGCGGCTTAGCACGTACTCGGCGCTGCAGTACGGGCACTTGGCGAAGCCCGTCTGCTCGATCGGCAGGTAGACGCGAGGATGGCTGTTCCAGAGCGACATCGAGGGCATCGGGCAGGCAAGCGGCAGGTCGGCCGCGGTCACGTCGTAACGCTCGCGCGTGTTCGGCGGTTGAAGGGGGCTCTCATGCGGCATCGGGCGATTATAACGGCGCCGGGTCTTCGCCTGCGACCATCACACGCTCCCACAGGCCGGCCACGGCGGCCCGCTCGACCGCGAACTCGCCGGCTTCCACGATCGCCGGGCGCTGTTCCAGTGACAGATGGTGCGCGGCCTTGCGGAACGCGCGGTAGGCATCGACGAGGCGATCGATGACCCGGTGGTCGACCAGGGCGGCCGAACCGACCGACTCGAGGTGGCGGATGGTGTCCGCGAACTCCGCGAGCGGCGGGTGCTCGCGCACGTGGCGGAGCACCCAGTACTGGGCCAGGAACTCGATGTCGGCGATTCCCCCGCGGTCATGCTTGAGGTCGAACTGCCCCTCGCGCGTGCGGCCGTGCTCGGCGCGCATCCGCTCGCGCATCGCAAGGACGTCCATGCGAAGTTGCCCGCGCTTCACGGCCCCGGTCAGCACGTCCCGGCGCACGCGCGCGAATGCAGCGCCGAGCGCGGCGTCACCGGCTACCCAGCGCGAGTGGAGCAAGGCCTGGTGCTCGAAGGTCCAGGCCTCGCGCCGCTGGTAATCTTCGAACGCGTCGATCCGGGTGAATGCGAGCCCGCCCTTGCCGGAGGGCCTCAAGCGGACGTCCACCTCGTACAGGCGACCCGCGGGCGTGTGCACGGTCAGGAGGTGCACGAGGCGCTGCGCGAGCCGCAGGAAGAAAACCTCGTTGTCGACGACCTTCGGTCCGGACGTCTGTGCAGAGCCCGCCGCGTCGTGGAGGAAGACGAGGTCGAGGTCCGAGGCATAGCCGAGCTCCATGCCGCCGAGCTTGCCGTATCCCGCAATCCCGACGCGCGCGCGCGGCTCTCCGTACTGGGCCGCCGTGTGCCGCCATGCGAGCGCCAGTGCCCGTTCGAGGATCAGCTCGGCGACGTCGGTCAGGCGGTCGCTGACCTGCATCAGCGGCAGGCGCCCTGCCAGGTCCAGCATGGCGACCCGGAAGGTCGCGGCGCGGCGGAAGTGACGGAGGGCGTCGACCTGCAGCTCCTCGTCGGTCCCGGCGTGCTCGAGGCGAGCCGCGAGTTCCTCGGCAAACTGCGCCCGGTCCGGCAGCGTCTCGAGGACGCGGGCGTCGAGAAGTTCGTCGAGCAGGAGCGGATGCGCGGCGACCTGCCGCGCGAGGTAGTCGCCCATGCTGCAGGCCTGCACGAGCCGCTCGAGCGCCTGGGCGTTCTCGTTGAGGAGCGCGAGATAGGCGGTGCGCCCGCCGATCGCCTCGATGATGCGCACGAGCCGCGTGAGCAGGGCCAGGCCCGGGGCCCCCGCGCTCCCCACCTCGACGCGCGCAACGGCATCGAGGACGCGCGGCAGCAACGTTGCGAGGCGGCGCCGGCCGAATTCGTCGAGCCGGCGGAAGTACGCCGACTGGCGCAGCTCGAGCAACAATCGCGCCACGGCTTCGGGTTCGGCAAGGCCTGCACGCCGCACGTCCTCCGTGACGCGCTCGAGCGACCCTTCGGGCGACCACAGCGACTCGAACAACGCAGCCGGCGGCGGTTGCCCCGGTGCCCCGCGACCGAGGACGACGGCATCGAAGCGCGCGGTGACCGCGCGACGTTCTGCGTCCAGTGCCGAGACGAACGCATTCCAGTCCGCAATGCCCATGGCTGCGGCGAGCCGCACGCGCCCGGCTGTATCCTCGGGCAAGGCGTGCGTCTGGGCGTCGTCCGCCATCTGCAACCGGTTCTCGACCCGCCGCAGGAAGGCGTAGGCCTTCGTGAGTTCGGCGACGGCGGCGGGCGGCAGCAGCTTGGCTCCCGCGAGGCGCGGCAGCGCCGTGAGCAGCGAAGGCGTCCGCAGGCCCGGCTCCGAACCGCCGCGGATCAGCTGCTGCGACTGCACGATGAATTCGATCTCGCGGATGCCGCCCGGGCCGAGCTTCACGTTGTCCTGCAGCTCGCGCCGCTCGACCTCGCGGGCGATCATCGCCTTCATTTCGCGCAGGCTTTCGTAGACGCCATAGTCGAGGTAGCGCCGGTACACGAAGGGTCGCACGACGTCGTCGCAAAGCACAGCGTAGTGCGCGATGCCGGTGATCGCGCGCGCCTTCACCCAGGCGTAGCGCTCCCAGTCGCGGCCGTGCTGCTGCAGGTAGTCCTCGAACGCGCCGAAGTTCATGGCGAGCGGGCCCGGCTCGCCGAGCGGCCGCAGGCGCATGTCCACGCGGAACACGAATCCTTCGGCGGTGCGGGCATCGAGCAGCCGGATCAGGGACTGGCCGAGGCGCGTGAAGTACTCCTCGTTCGAGACGCTGCGCGGGCCGTCGGTGTCGCCCTGCTCGGGGTAGAGGAAGACGAGGTCGACGTCCGAAGAGAAGTTGAGCTCGCCGCCGCCGAGCTTGCCCATACCGATGACGACGAGCTCCTGGGCGTCGCCGCCTGCGGACCGCGGCGTGCCGTAGCGCGGCGCGAGCGCGCTGGCCGCGAAGGCGAGCGCGGCGCGGATCGCGCCGTCCGCGAGCGAGGACAGCTCGCGCAGCGTCTCCTCGAGGGTTGCGAGCCCGGCAAGGTCGCGCCAGGCGATGCGCACGAGCTCGTGTCGCCGCAGGTGCCGCAGTTCATCCATGAACTTCGGCTCCTCAGAGTGCGCGGCGGCAAGACCCGACGCGAGCGCTTCGATTTCTCCGGTTGCACGCGCACGGCCGAGGACGCCCGATCCGACGAGGCCTGGAACCATGCCGGGCTCGCGCATCGCGGACTCCAGCACGAAACCGCTGGCGGCGAACACGGCCGGCAGTGCCGCCCGGACCTCGGCAGGCAGCGCGGTGGGATCGCCGCCGGCCTCACGCCAACGATCGACGGGCCGATCGATCCCGACTGGCGTCCCGGGGCTCAATCGCCGATCGCCATCCCGGCAGGCGCGTGACGGGCTTGCACGCGCTGCAGCGCCGGCCGGGCGTATTCGTCTATCGCGCGGCGCAGCGCCTCGCCCGCTGCCGCCTGCTTGGCGCCGGCATCGCAGGCAAATTTCTCCGGCCGCCCGATTGGCGCCTTGAAGTTCATCGCGGCGGCGGCCTGCATGTGCGCTTGCACCGCCCTGTCCACGGGTTGCGAGAAGTGCGGCGCAACTGTCTCCCAGACCGCCGCAGGCAGCGTCGCATAGTCCACGAGGCGGCCGCGACCGGGGTCGAGGCGGCTGGCCGCCGTGCAGAGCGCGGCAAACAGGCGCGCGACGTATTCGTCGCGCGAGCTCGCCCGCCCTTCCGGGTCGATGTACTTTGCGAATGGCGCAACGGGCGCCGCGCCGTCCCAGACCCAGCCCGCCGGCTGCTGCAGCAGGGAAACGCAAACCTCGACGGGATCGCGCAGGCACAGGACCCATGGCGAGTCCGGGAACGCCTCGGCCACCACATCGCAAAACAGCGTGTTCCAGCTCGTCAGCTTCAGGACGTAGGGCTTTCGCGCGTGGCGCGCGAAGGCAGCGCCGAGCGAACGCAGTGCCGCAACGAGCTCGCCCCGCGGCCACTTGTGCGGGGGCAGCAGGATCTCGTTGACCGGCAACGGCTCGGCGTAGACGACCAGCCCGACGTGCTGCTTCAGGAGCTGCGACACGAGCGTCGAGCCGCAGCGCCCGACGTGAAAGACTATCCCGGCGGGCGACGAGCCGGCCGCGCCCTTGCCGACGTCTCTGCGCGCGATCTGTACGACCGACTCACGGGCAGGCACGCGCGCGATCGTCTCCTGCATGAACGGGTCCTGGAGTTCCGCCGTGCGGATGTCGCGCAGCGCGAAATAGAGGCCCGTCGGGTGCAGTGCGGCGCGCGCCGGCAGCCAGTCCCCTTGTGTCGCCTGCATTCGGGAGCCTTTCTCGACAGGAGCGGACGGTCAATGTTAACGTCCGGCCGCCATGGAATTCGCGGAATTTATCGCGCCATTCAATGCGGGAACGATCCGTGCGCAGTACTACGGCAGGCAGCCGCTGCACCTGCAGCGGAACGGCGCGGACCGGGACGCACTCACCGCCGACCTCGATCGGCTCGAGAAAGCAGGCGTCATCGTCCGGACCGAGATGCGGTGAGCGGCCTGGCGGCGTTCGCCGCGGTGGCGCTGCTGGCTGCATCGCCGTCCGGTATCCTCCCGCAATTTTCGGCCGTCCCGGGCGGCGTCGTCACCCTGCCGATCGAAGCGCCAGCGAGCGCGCGACCCGTCGCAACGCTCGACGGCGCCCGCGCCATGGTGTTGCGCGATGGCGGCCAGTGGATTGCCGTCGTCGGAATCCCGCTCGATACGAAGCCCGGCCGCCGGGAACTGGTCGTGGGCTACGGCGGCGCAACCGAGCGCCTGGCGTTCGAAGTGGCCGCCAAGCAGTACGACCTGCAGAAGCTCACGGTGGCGCCGGGTCAGGTCGACCTCTCGAAGCGCGACCTCGAGCGCGTCGAGGGCGAGCGGAAGCGCATCCGCAAGGCGCTCACCGGATTCACGGACATCCCGCCCGCGACGCTGCAGCTCGTGCAGCCCGTCCCGGGCGAACGCTCGAGCTCCTATGGCCTGCGCCGTTTCTTCAACGACCAGGCGCGCAGCCCCCACACCGGCATGGACATCGCCGCCGCCACGGGGACACCAATCCAGGCCGCTGCGCACGGCACGGTAGCCGACATCGGGGACTATTTCTTCAATGGCCATACGGTCATCCTCGACCACGGGTCGGGGCTCGTGACGATGTACTGCCACCTGAGCCGCATCGACGTGAAGGCCGGCCAGTCCGTGAGCGCGGGCGAAGCGATCGGCGCGGTCGGTGCGACCGGTCGGGTGACCGGTCCGCACCTGCACTTCGGCGTGACATTGAACGGAACGATGGTAGATCCTGCGCTCTTCCTGCCGCCTGAATCCCGTTAGGCGGCTCGCGCCCTGCTACATCGCGCCGATCATGTTCAGGAACGCGCCCTGGTGGTCGTAGCTCAGGTCGGTGAGTTCTTCCGAGAAATCCGTGAAGTTGTAGCCGACGCCCACCTTGAAGTTGCGGCCGACGTACCTGTATATGGCAACTAGCGCGCCGCTGCGCCGTTCGTCGAGGTCGGGCAGCTCGAGCGCGCGGACCTCGAGCATTCCCTCCCAGGCCTCGCGGAAGCGCCAGTCGGCGCGCAGCAGCGCCAGGTGCGCGGTGTTGTCGAAGAACTCGGGATTCTCCCGCTCGAGACTCATCTCGCCCAGCCGATAGGCGTATTTGCCGCCGATCGTCCAGCGCTCCGTCAGGTCGTAGCTGAGGTCGACGGCCGCGATGTGGCTCTTCTGGATGAATTCCGCCGCGACGCCCTGCCCGGTAACCTGGTCGGTCGTCGGCACGTTGTAGAAATAGGTGAACTTGGCCAGCGCGTTGAAGCGGTCGTTGGCGACGGGCCGGTACGCATATCCCAAGACTGCCTCGGTGTAGCCGCCGTCGTAGAACTCCCCGAGCGAGCTCTCGCTGACGGCATGGTCGAATTTCCCGGTCAGGCGCCAGTCGGGGCTCAGCTGGTACCGGATGCTGTTGCGCAGCAGCCAGGTCGTGCGCTCCGTGACGCTGGTGTCAAGCTGTTCGGCTTCGTCGACGCGGTACTCGACGGCGCTCGAGAACTGGACGTTCTCGAAGCCGTAACCGACGCGAATGCCGCCGGCCAGGCGGTCCGTCTCGGCACCAGTCAGCGAATCCGTCATCGTGCCGATGTCCGCGTTGGCGCCGAGGTCCCAGTGCTCGCTGGCGGCGAGGCTGATTCCGGTCGCATGCGTGAGGCCGGTGGCCGCGCCGCTGTCCTGGTACCGTTCCTCGAAGTAGACGCTCGAGCCGTCGGAGATCCGGTGCTTGACGCCGGAGACGAGGTTGCCGCGCCGCATCAGCATCCCGTTGTCGCCGCGTTCGTTCTCGAGCGCGTAGTTCAGGTAGAGGTTCGTGGCCTCGGAATAGAGGAAGCTGCTGCCGACGCGCCCGCCCGGCCCCAGGTCGCCATCCGAGACCTCGGTGTCGATGCGCAGGCGCTCGGTCAGCCGGTATGAGCCGCCGACCCCCGCTCGCCCGTTGTCCTCGCGGTCGCCCGTGGACGAGACGGTGTCCTGCAGGAAGCCGTACCCGCGCCAGGACGTGCCCGGGTCGTAATCGACCTGCGCGACGGCGTCCATACGCTCGCCCTGCTCCTGCGTCAGCGGGACGATCGGCGAGTTGTCGATGCGCTCGTCATTCCGGACGCCGGCGCTCATCTTCAGGCGTTCGGTGAACTGGAATCCGGCGTTGACCTCGATTGCGGTGGATTCGAGCCCCTGGTCGATGGTCCGGCGGTCGCCCTTGGCGCCGACGCTCAGGCGCGGCGTCAGCGGCATCCAGAACGTGCCGCCGAAGTTCTCAGTGTCTGCAAAGGTCGCGAGCCCGGGGGCCGAATAGCCCGCGTCGAGCGTCTGGGCGTACAGGGTGGCGCGTCCGTCCCGTCCCGAGAAGAAGTCACCGAGACCGACGCTGAGGTCGGTGCGGTACGCGCCGGCGTCCGCTTCCGTGAATGACAGGTCGTCGTAACCTGTGAAGCCGAAGCCCCCGTCGTCGGAACGCTGCATGCCGGACACGAGGCCTTCGCTGCGGCCTGCCTGCAGCTTGAGCCAGGTGTCGGCGCTCTTGCGCAGCATCAGGTCCGCGGCGTTCATGCTGTTGTCCGCGTCGCCCTCGTCGCTGCTGCTCGCGGTGAGGCCGAGCTTCACGTGGTCGTTGAACCAGTAGTGACCCTGGCCGCCGACCGCCATGGCATCGAGCTCCTCGAACCCCGGGGTGAACTCGTAGCGGACCACGAGCCACGCCTCGTCGCCGCCGATCCCGCTGGTGCGCACCAGCAGGTTGTCGTCCGCCGTCGAGGACAGCGGCTCGGACAACAGCACGCGGCCCTGCAGGTAGTCGATGTCGTAGTCCGTGCCATAGCGGAGGTTGACGACGCCGGTGACGATGCCGGAGGTCTTGTCGCGCAATTCGATGCGCACACGCTCGGAACCGCCGAGGAGGTCCTGGTGGCGCAGGTAGAAGAGCGATCCGCCGGTGCCGCGGAACTGCTCGTAGCTCGCCATGGTGCCGGGCTCCGCCGCGAAGCCGTCGACGGAGAAGCGCCGCTCGCCGAACCCGGTGGACTGCTCGGACGCGTAATGCGCATTGGCGCCGTACAGTCCGCGATCGACCTGGCCCAGCTCGTTGCCCATGTAGCCGACCGCGAAGTTGCCCCACATCGCATGGTTCTCGCCCTGGCTCGCCTTGACATAGAACTTGCCCATGGTCGCGGCCATTTCCTCGACGATGCCGTCGTCACCGAAGGTCGGGTAATGGTTGTCTGGGTCGATGCGCCGGAACAGCGCGTCCGGTGACTTGTCGAGGAAGTTGCTGAACAGGTCCTCGACCGGCCCCTCGCGCGTGTCCGCGCTCGCAGTGACGTTCCAGTGCTCGCCGAACTCGGTGTTCA
>Ga0209486_10000503_pt1 | contig 17417 bp, 20 predicted proteins | sample NCCompost_FD_187518 | JGI IMG/M metagenome (GOLD analysis project Ga0209486, IMG submission 187518) | Agricultural soil microbial communities from Utah to study Nitrogen management - NC Compost (SPAdes) (version 2) | ecosystem: Environmental > Terrestrial > Soil > Agricultural land | place...
CCCGTTCTGCTGGCCGACAAGGTCATCTTCGGCCGGCTGATCTTCGATAAGCAGGCCGTATTTGAATCCACTGCAGCCGCCGGGTTGCACGCTGACGCGAAGGCCGCCGACTTCGGGCGAGACGCCTTCGGCCTCCATGAAACGCATGACCTCGGCGGTGGCGCCGGCGGTCACGACGACCGCGACTTCGGGCTGTTGAAGAGTGCTCACGTCTGTCACCTCGTAAATGCCGACCGAAAGATAAGGGGCCAACTCGGCTGCTACAAGCTGGTTAGCCCGTTGGGGGACAATCTGTTAACTCAGGCTACAGGCTCGAGCCTAGCGTGCGACCGCGCCTATCACCGCATCCGCAACCGCCGTGCGAACACCAGTGATACCTCGGCGCTCGCGGGTTGGGTTCACCCGGTTGCTCAGCAGGATGACGAACACGCCTCGCTCGCGGTCAACCCAGAACGACGTCCCGGTGAACCCCGTGTGCCCGAACGACCGCTTCGACATCAGCCGGCCCGCCGAATTGGTGCCGTTAGGCGTCTCCCAGCCCAGCGCCCGGTGGGACAGCGACGAATCCTGAACGGCCGTGAAACGGTCGATCGTGGCGCGCGAGACAAACCGGTGTCCGTCCAGGACTCCGTCTCCCAGGTACATGCGCGCCAGCCGAACCATGTCCGCGCCGGTGCTGAACAGCCCGGCATGTGCTGATACGCCGCCTAACGCGAAGGCGTTCTCGTCGTGCACCTCGCCCCGCAGGTGTCGCTGCCGCCACGGATCGACCTCGGTTGGCGCGATGCGCTCCCGCAATTGTTGCGGAGGACGGAACATCGATTCCCGCATCCCCAGCGGCTGGAATATCCGTTCCCGCACGAACGCGTCGAATTGTTGTCCGCTCACGCGGGCCACGATTTCGCCGAGGATGATGGCACCCAGGTCGCTGTACACCATGCGTATTCCGGGCGTCGTATCGAGCGGCGTCGCGATCGCCAGCGCCATTGCCGCGTCGGGATCCTCGGACTCCTTGTAGAGCGGTCGCCAGGCTGGGAGTCCGCTGGAGTGCGTGAGAAGATGGTAGACCGTCACGGCCTCTTTCCCGCGTCCCGTGAACTCGGGCACGTATCGCTGCACCGGAGCACTCAGGTCCACTCGTCCGTTTTCGGTCAACCACATCATCGCGCTGGTCAGCGCGACGACCTTGGTGAGCGAAGCCATATCCCAGAGGGTGGTCATGCTCGTCGACGGCGACGGTTGCCAATCGAGCTGCCCCTCGGCCACCGAAATGAGCGCGCTGTCCCGAGTCCCCACGACGACCACCGCTCCTGGGAACGCCGAGTCTCTTATGCCGGCCCGCAGGATTTGTGAGAGCGTGTCCCGAAGGCCGGCCGCAAACGCGGGAGCGACAGCACCCGGGATTCCTGCCGGGGGGGCGGGTCGCGCCGAAGCGCAACTCCCCGCCGCGAGCGAGACCAACGCAAGAGCCAGCCAGATTCGTGCGTTCATCGCCGAACAGTCGAATGCGTGCGAGAACGCGGCAAGGGCAAAAGACCGAAAACACGCAGTTGTTCGAGCCGTCCGTAACTCGCGGACTCAACCGGCCGTAGGGCACTCGGTCTCGAGGCTTCGCTGTTGTGAGGTCCTCCTGGATGCCGTAGTTTCATGGGTTCCGTAATCGCCGCATTTTGCTACGGTTAGCCGCGCTCCCGTCGCCCTGAAACGGAGGCGGGGCACCGGTTCAACACCCCGACTCCGTCTTCATGGCACTGTCCGAACTCAGGTCCGTCTTCCAGCGCGGGATGTCGCCGCTCGTGGAATTCCTGGTTCGGAACGGGGTTAGCCCCAACGCCATAACCACGTTTGGCACGTTTGCCACGGTAGTTGGCGGCGGATTCTACGCTCGCGGGCACATCCATCTGGCCGGTTGGATCGTAGGATTGAGCGCCCTTTGCGACATGCTGGACGGCCAGGTCGCGCGCCGGTCCGGCCGCAGTTCGGTCTTCGGAGCGTTCTACGATTCCACGCTCGACCGCGTAGCAGACGGAGCCGTGTTGGGCGGCCTGGCCATTTTCTTCGCCCGGAACGGCGTTCATCACGAAATCCCGAATTACATGTCGACGCCGATGGTTTCGGTGATCCTCCTCGGCATGATCGGCTCCTTTCTCACGTCATACACGCGTGCGCGGGCCGAGGGATTGGGAATCGACGCACAGGTGGGGATTCTGCAGCGTCCGGAGCGGATCGTGTTGTTGTCCGCTCCGCAGGCATTTTTCGGCCTTGCGTTCGGCGGATGGGTGCTGATGGCGATCTGCGCGCTGCTGACCGTCACGGCGTGGATCACCGTGGTGCAGCGCGTCGCCTTCGTCGCCCGCGTCACTGCCGATGAGACCCGCTCGCTGAAGCCCGTCCAGCGGTCGAGCGGAAGCGGCGAGATTGAGGCCTATGAAGCCGGGGGCCGGCGCGCCGACGGCGTCGTACTCACCGCCGAACGACTGGTCCGCGCGACCGAGGACCTCGAACCACGCCTCGCCGACGTCGCCGCGCCCGCGGAACCTGTTACGCGACGCGCGGAGGCGGGTCCCACCGGTTTCGATCGCGCGCGTTAGGCAATCACCGACAATTCCTACGGAGAACAAAGACGTGCAGTCATCGACCGCGACGCCTCGGGTCGCAATTCGCAAACCCGAGGGCAAGCTCGGCGTGCTGACGCCGGGTCTCGGCGCCGTGGCCACGACGTTCATCGCCGGTGTGGAGTGCGTGCGCCGCGGGCTGTCGCTGCCCATCGGCTCCCTCACCCAGATGGCAACGATCCGGTTAGGCAAGCGGACGGAGCAACGCTCTCCGCTGATCAAGGATTTCGCGCCGCTGGCGCCGCTCGATGACATCGTGTTCGGCGCCTGGGACCCGATCCCGGACGACGCCTACACCGCCGCGAAAAAGGCTGGTGTCCTCGAGGATCGCGACCTCGAACCCATCGCCGACTTCCTGCGCGCCATCAAGCCCATGCCGGCGGCGTTCGACAACCGGTACGTCACGCGCATCAACGGCGAAAACGTCAAGAAAGGGAAGACCAAGCGCGATCTCGCCGAGCAGCTGCGCCAGGACATGCGGGACTTCAAGGCAAAGAACAAGTGCGAGCGTCTTGTCGTCGTGTGGTGCGCGTCGACGGAAATCTTCATCAAGGCCGGTCCGCAACACGCCACCATCGAGCAATTCGAGAAGGCGATGGAGCGCAACGATGAGGCCATCTCGCCTGCCATGCTGTATGCCTGGGCGGCGATCATGGAGGGAGTGCCATACTGCAATGGGGCGCCGAACCTCGCCGTCGATACGCCGGCGCTGCAGCAGCTGGCGAATGATCGTGGCGTGCCGATCTCGGGAAAGGATTTCAAGACCGGCCAGACGTGGATGAAGACCGTCATCGCACCGGGACTCAAGGCGCGCATGCTCGGCCTGGCCGGCTGGTATTCGACCAACATCCTCGGCAATCGCGACGGTGAAGTGCTGGACGATCCTGCTTCGTTCAAGACGAAGGAGGAATCAAAGCTCAGCGTGCTGCATACGATCCTGCAGCCGGAGATGTATCCCGATCTCTACAAGGGTTTTTCGCACGTCGTCCGCATCAACTATTACCCGCCGCGTGGCGACAACAAGGAAGGGTGGGACAACATCGACATCGTGGGATGGATGGGATATCCCATGCAGATCAAGGTGAACTTTCTCTGCCGCGATTCCATCCTTGCCGCGCCGATCGTTCTTGACCTCGCCCTCTTCTCAGACTTCGCGCATCGCGCCGGGATGAAGGGTATTCAGGAATGGTTAAGCTTTTATTACAAGTCGCCGATGGCCGCTGCGGGACTCCAGCCGGAGCACGATCTATTCATTCAGCAGACGAAGCTGAAGAACACGCTCCGACACCTCATGGGTGAGGAGCAGATCACTCACCTCGGCCTGGAGTACTACGCCTCGTGATGAAGCTCGGGCGCTGGCACTTCGCAGTTGTAGTCGCGGTTTTCGCGGTGGCTTGCCAGCGCGGTCCACGCGACCTCAGCATGCAGCTCATGACGGAAGACATGACGTTGCGTGTCCTCCCTGATCCCGTTCCGCCGCGTGCACGCGAGGCCGTGCGCTACAAGGTCGTGGTGACCGATCGAGAAACGGGTGAGCCGATCGAAACGGGCCAGGGGCAGATTTTCGCGACGAGCCAGGACGGCATCGACGCCTTCGATCCATTGGTGAAGGGACCAGAGCTGGGAACGTATTACGCCACGATGCACTTCATCACCGCGGGGCAGTGGGCTGTGGCAATCCGGTTCCAGCGCGACTCGACGAAGAAGCTGGAACGCATGGATTGGATGCAGGAAGTCTTTCCGGCGCGTGGCGAAGCCAAAACCAACTGATACGAATGCGACATTTTTTTCGGACGAACCTAACGCCGGCCGAAGCGATCGAAGCGGCAGACGTGTTCTTCGTCTCACTCAAACTGCAGACCGTCGCCAGCGCGGCACGTTCACGCACTTACCGCGGTGTGGTTGGCGAACCTGATATCCCAGCGACTGTGCAGATCACGGCAAAGCCCGAAGGGGGTCACTACACCTTCGTTGAGGCTGTCACCGACCAGATGGGCGAAAGCCGCATCGATCGCAACGTGAAGCGCTTCTTCGTCACGCTCCACAAGATGGCCGAGCCGACCCACGCGCTCGAAGCGGCTTACTAAGCACGCGTGGCTGGTCCCTCCGCACCACAACAAAACCCGGGAACATCGGAGGCTGATATCGCCCGTGGCCGGCGCGTCGGCGTCGGGTGTTTCGCCACGTTCGTTGGGTTCTGGAGTGGCGGAATGATCGGCGTGCTCGTCGGGAAGGCCGTGGGAAACGTGCGTCGGTGCGTGCCGATCGAGGGAACGCCCGCCTGTGACTGGTACTTGTTTGCCCTCGCTGGCATGATTCTGGGGGCGGTGACGCTGCCGATCCTGGTGCTGCGTCGGCTGGCCCGGAGCAAGCAGCGTGACCGCTGACTCGTGACTGTGATTCGTCCGTCGTTCGGGAATTGCTGAGCGATGAGACTGGAGCACCACCAACGAGTCACGCGTCACGAGTCACGAGTCACAAATCACATAACAGCGAATCAATGGCCCGTATAGACGTCCTGATGCCCTCGATGGGAGAGTCGCTCGCCGAGGGCACACTGACGAAATGGATGAAAAAGGTCGGCGACGCGGTAAAGCGCGACGAGACCATTTTCGAGATTTCAACCGATAAGGTCGACTCAGAGGTTCAGGCTGTGAGTGCGGGCATCCTCGCTGAGATCCTGGTAAAGGAAGGCGAGACGGTTCCCGTGAACGCCGTGGTCGCGCGGCTCGAGACTGATGTCAACGCTTCTGTGCCCGCTTCCACTCCAGCCCCGGAACCAGCGGGCAAACGGGCCGACGGGCAGACGGGCAGGGCGGCGGAGGCTCCAGCGCCGCGGGCAGCGATTGCCACGCCGGCGCCGGCGCCGCAGGCCGATGGTCGCACTACGTCCCCGGGATTGCCGGCGATCGTTCCCGGATCTCCACCACCGGGTTCACTTGAAGAGCGGCTGCGCACGAAGTCGTCGCCACTCGTCAGGCGGATGGCGGCCGAACATGGTGTGGACATCACGTCGCTGAGTGGATCGGGAATTTCCGGTCGCGTGACGAAGAAGGACCTCACCGAGTACCTGGAATCGGGTGCAAACGCCGCGCCCGTTGCGCCGGCTGCGCGCCTGTCGATGTATGCGCCTGCGGGCTTCGACTACCAGCCGCCAACGGTCACACCGTGGCCCGGCGATGTGGTCGAGCCGATGAGCAAGATTCGCAAGCTCACCGCGGGCCACATGGCGTACTCGAAGCAGACGTCGGCGCACGTCACGACGGTCTTCGAGGTCGACCTCACGCGCGTGACGCGCGTGCGGGACAAGCTGCGCCCCGAATTCGACGCACGCGGCGACAAGCTCACCTACCTGCCGTTCATCATCCAGGCCGTGGTTGAAGGGCTCAGGAAGTTCCCGGTGATCAATGCGGCGGTTCGCGGCAACGACATCGTGTTCCGGAAGCACTACCACATCGGGATCGCGGTCGCCCTCGATTGGGGATTGATCGTGCCAGTCATTCGTGACGCCGACAATTATTCGCTGGCGGGCCTAACGAGATCGCTCAACGACCTCGCGTCGCGCGCCCGCGCGAAAAAGCTGAAGCCCGAGGAAGTACAGGATTCCACGTTCACCATAACCAACCCGGGCGTGTTCGGATCGATCATGGGCACGCCGGTGATCCCGCAGCCGACGGTGGCGATCCTGGGCACGGGCATGATCGAAAAGCGGCCAAAGGTGGTGAAGGGGCCGGAAGGCGAGGACCTCATTGCCATCCGCACCTGTGCGCACTTTTTCCTCTCGTTCGACCACCGGGTCGTTGACGGCGCCGATGCCGACCGGTTCCTGGGCTTCGTGAAGCAGCAGCTCGAAGCCATTCCCGAACCGGGGAATTGAGTGGCGCGCGCACTGACGGCAGAATGGGTGGAGGTCGACCCGGCCGACGAACCGGAAGCCGCCCAGCGGTGGCGTGCGCGTCGCCATCAGCTGGCCGCTGCGGGTTGTAATCACTGGGTGTTCCGGAGTCCGTCGGATTCCGGCCGATTCCTCGAGTTCATCGAAGCCGGCGACGCCGCCGCCCTGACAAACGCGCGCGAGCGCGCCGGGATGCGGTCTGACGCCGAAATCCTCATCGAAGTGGAGTTGTCCTGACATGCCGACACGTTCCATCAGCATCGACGGCAAAGCGTGGCGGGTGTTTCCCTCCGGGTACATCACGCAGTACGACCGGGATGAATTTGGCCTCCTGTTCATCACGGGCACCGGCGACGATCGCGAAGTGCGAGTCACGCGATTCAGTCCGCACGGCACCCGCTCGCGTGAAGAGGCTTTATCCGAAATGCCTGACGAGGACGTGCGCCGCCTCTTCGCGCAATCGCAGCCGGGGGAGACTTCGCCGGAAGCAGGCTACACGCCGTGACGGGCGCCGCCGCGCCCGGCGTGAACGCGCGGCCGATCGATCTCCACCTCCACTCGACGGCGTCCGATGGGACGAACCCGCCAGAGGTGGTGGTTCTTGCCGCCCGCGACGCCGGACTCCAGGCGCTCGCGCTCACCGATCACGACACGGTCGAGGGCATAGCCGAGGCGCAGGATGCAGCGCAGCGCCTGGGCGTCGAGCTCATCGCGGGCGTCGAGTTATCCGCGTACGAGGCAAACGACGAAATCCACGTGCTCGGTCTTCACCTGGCGTTGCTCGATGACATGCGCAGCGCACTGATCGTGTTTCAGCAGGCGAGGCGCGAACGTGCGGAAGGCATCGTCAGGTTGCTCAACGGGCTCGGCGTCCGTATCACGTTTGACGATGTACTGGCCGTGGCCGGCGATGCGGCGTTAGGACGGCCGCATATTGCGCGCGCGATGGTGGAAAACGGATGGGCGATGGATCTCCGCGATGCGTTCGACCGATACCTGGGCGCAGGAAGGCCGGCGTATCTCGACAAGCGGCGCATCACGATTCCCGAAGCCATCGAGCTGATTCACCGGTGCGGCGGCATTGCGGTCCTCGCCCATCCCGGCCAGGACGCCACGCATGAACGGATCGAACGACTTGCCGCGATGGGACTCGATGGCGTCGAGGTCATTCACCCGTCGTTATCCGGTGATGATCGGGCGCGGCTCTTGTCGCTCACCAAGCACCTGAATCTCGTGCCGAGTGGCGGGTCCGACTCTCATGGTGGCGCGGACGGCTTTCGTGTCGTGGGCGCGATGAAGGTGCCCGGCGAGTGGCTGGCGCTGCAGCGCCAGCGCGTAAAAACGGTTCGTTTGGCCGTTGGCATGGGAACGACCTAGTGTCTCCCGCCGTGCGACCTGTCGCTCTGGTTACTGGAGCAGCACACCGCGTCGGTCGCGCGCTCGCCGTTGGCCTGGCGGGAGACGGATATGACATCGCGCTGCACTTTCACTCGTCGGGCGCGAAGGTCAGCGAGTCCGAAGACGCCATCGCAGCAGCCGGTGGCGCATCGAAGGTTTTTCAGGCCGACCTGCGAGATGCGACGGCGCCGGCGCGTCTTGTGAATGATGTCGCCGACAAATTCGGAAGGATCGACGTCGTGGTCAATTCGGCTTCGGTGATGCTTCGAATGCCAATCGGCGAGATCACGGCCGACTCGTGGGACTCGGTGCTCGACCTGAACTTGCGCGCTCCGTTTCTCATCGCGCAGGAGGCGGCGCGTCACCTTCCTGACGGCGCGTCAATAATCAACATCGCCGATCTTGCCGCGTTCGAAGTGTGGCCGCCGTACGTGCCGCATGGAGTGAGCAAGGCGGGCCTGGTGTACCTCACGCGCGCGCTGGCGCGGCTGCTCGCACCCCGGATTCGGGTGAACGGTATCGCGCCGGGAACGGTGCTTCTGCCCGAAAAGTTCGATCCGAAGTTCGCCGCGCACCTCACCGAAACGACGCCACTCCGCCGTGATGGTTCACCGGAAGACGTGGTGCAGGCGATGCTGTATCTGCTGCACGCGGACTATGTCACCGGCGAGACGATCATCGTGGACGGCGGACGACACGTCCGGCATTAACCGACATCAATGGAATCAATGGGGTCAGACTCCTTTGCTCAGGAGTCAATACCGCGACGCTTGACGCGTTACCAGATTTAATCACGGAAGTAGGAGATCGGTTCCTCTCACATCTCCCATGTCATCTCTGCCATCGATCGGGTCGACCGAGTTCGAGTACGAAATCATCATCGTCGGAGCGGGGCCCGCTGGAATGACCGCGGCTCTCTACGCCGGCCGGTCGATGCTGCGGACCGTGGTGCTCGAGCGCGGCGCGCCGGGTGGTGAATTACTGAACACCGAGATGATCGAGGACTATCCCGGATTCGAGCACGTGCTCGGCTGGGAGCTGGCGCAGAAGTTCGAGAGTCACGCGAAGAAATTCGGGGCGGAGTTCCGCACCGCGGGTGTCACCGCCATCCGCAGGGTCGGCGACATGTTCGAATGCATCTGCGACAACGGAGAGGTCTATCGCGCGCCCGCCGTCATCGTGACGGCTGGTGGAACGCCCATCAAGCTCGGCGTGCCGGGCGAGGTCGAATACGCGGGGAAGGGCGTGTCGTACTGCGCGATCTGCGATGGAGCCTTCTTCCGCGGACAGGTGATCGCGGTGGTGGGTGGTGGCGACGCCGCCTGCGAAGAAGCCGACTTCCTGACTCGTTATGCGTCCAAGGTGTACCTGGTGCATCGGCGTGACGAGTTCCGCGCGTCGAAGATCATCCAGAAACGGGTGATGGAAAATCCAAAGATCGAGCTCATCCTCGATACAGTCGTGGAGCAGGTGCATGGCGATGACCAGGGGCTCGTGCATCACCTGGCCCTGCGCAACGTGAAAACCGGCGTGCTGTCCGATCTTCCTGCCACCGGTCTGTTCGTCTTCATCGGCTTCCGGCCCAACACCGGCATCATCGAGGAGCACGTGGAGCATGATGCCATGGGATATCTGCTCACCAATGACCACATGCAGACGTCGATTCCGGGGCTGTTTGCCGCCGGAGACGTGCGCGTGCAACTGACGCGACAGGTCACGACCGCGGTCGGTGATGCGACGACCGCCGCCATTGCCGCCGAGAAGTACCTGACCGCTCGTCGCGACGCGATGGCGACCGCGTGAACTCCCCGGTTCTCGACATTCTCACGTTCGAGACCGGGCCGCTCCAGGAAAACGCGTACCTCGTCGTCGATCGCGACCGCCGCGACGCGGCGATCGTGGACCCGGGTGACGATGGCGATCAGCTGATCGCCGCGATCGAGCAGGCGGAAGCGAAACTCCGCGCCATCTGGCTGACGCACGCCCATTTCGACCACATCGGCGCGGTGAAGGCCCTGCGAACCCATTTTTCAGTTCCAGTCCACCTTCACGAGGCGGACATCCGGATGTTCGAGGCCGGGCCTTTCCAGGCTGCCTCTTATGGACTTCCGTTCGACGGCGATGAAGTGCCATCCGGGAGATTTGTCGACGGTCAGGGTCTGACGCTGGGTGGATTGTCGTTCACGGTGATGCACACGCCAGGGCATTCTCCCGGCCACGTGACGATCTACGGTCACGGCGTTGCGCTCGTCGGCGACTGCCTGTTTGCCGGCTCCATAGGCCGGACCGACCTCCCGCTCGGGAATGGGGCCGACCTCGGTCTTTCCCTCCTGCGCATCGTGGCACTTCCCCCCGAGACCCGTGTACTGCCGGGCCACGGACCCGCCACGACCGTGGCAGAGGAAAGGCGGTCGAACCCCTATATCCTGGATCTCCTGTCCCGTGTTCCGCGTTAGGCAGCCCGCTCAGCAGCGTAGCGCCGTGACGAGGCGCGGACCGGGTCGCGCCTCGAGCCTCCGCAGCACAGATTCTACCGACCCCCAGCACGCCGGCGCCGAGCCGCCCGTGCACGACCTTCCATCCCAGACTCTCCCAATGATGCGGCAATTCCGTTCGCCTTCCCGCTGGATATGGGTCATGCCCGCGATCGCTACGGTCTTCATTGCGTCCTGTGACAACGCGCTCGAAGGCATCAACCAGCAGGGTACGTGGGGCTTTGTCACCGTGAGCGCCAGGAAAAACGCCAATGGCACGCACGTCGCCAACGCCGAGGGCCTTTTCTTTCAGGGCAACCTCGCCGCGGTCCCGAATGCGGATTTTACGGCGGATACCTGCGCTGACGTGGCGTTCAGCGAAGGCAACAACCTGGTCGGGGTGACCTACCTCGACGCCGGTCCGAGCGTAACGGCGACCGTTGGCGGGATCGACCGCACACTCGAGCGGACGACATCCACCCTGGGCCTTACCTACAAGCCGGTAACTCCGTTCTCCTACACACCTGGCGATAGCATAGCCATCGACGTTCCCGGTGTTCCGGGTGGTTTTCCCGGTGGTGAGATTCGCGCCAAGACGGCCGAAGCGTTCGCGTTCCCGACCGACATCCCGGTTCCCGCCGGCACGGAAGCGATCCAGCTTGCGTGGACCGCACCACAGGATCCGCGCAGCGCCATGGTAGTTTCCCTGCGCTACGCCACGTCGACCAATCCGGGTGTGTTGGCCCGTCACGTCCAGTGCACCTTTGTCGATGACGGCGTCGACTCGATCCCGTTCCGCTGGCATCAGAACTGGTCGACGAGCCAGGGCGTGCGTGCGGTAGTGGCTACCAGATTGCGCACGAATTACGTTGGGACCGGCGACGCAAATCTCGGCGTCGTCTCCACCTATCAGGTACCGACGCCGCCAAATCCCTGAGTTCGGATCGGCGCGGGGCACGGGGGCGACGGCGCGAGCGCCGTCGCCCCCATTGCGTTTCCCAACCCTTGCCGGCGATTCCCTTGCGAACTGAAAAAGATCCTCTCGGACTGCTCGACGTGCCTGACGAGGCACTGTTCGGCGTGCAGACGCTCCGTGCGGTGCAGAACTTCCCGATCAGCGGACTCCGCCCGTTGATGCCCTTCGTGACAGCGCAGGTGTGGATCAAGAGGGCGGCCGCGCTGACCCACAAGGAAACCGGCCGTCTCGAACCACGTCTCGCGGACGCGATCGTGGCGGCGGCGGACGAAGTGCTGGGCGGAAAGCACGACGACCAGTTCGTCGTCGACCCGTATCAGGCCGGTGCCGGCACCTCGCACAACATGAACGTGAATGAGGTGCTCGCGAACCGCGCGAACGAACTGCTGGGCGGAAAACGTGGCGCGTACCAACCGATCCATCCGAATGATCACGTCAACATGGCCCAGAGCACAAATGACACGATTCCGACGGCGATACGTCTCGCGTGTCTCGCCGAACTGCCGGCGCTGGTCAAGTCCTTCGAATCACTTGCCGACACACTCGAGGCGAAGGGCAGGGAATTCGATGGCATCGTGAAAGCGGGCCGCACGCACCTGCAAGATGCGATGCCCATCCGGTTGGGCCAGGAATTCGCCGCGTATGCCGGCACGATCCGGCGTGGAATCAAGCGTGTCAACGAAAGCGCGGACTATCTGCGTGACCTCGGCATCGGCGGTAGCGCCGTGGGCACCGGCGTGACGGTCGAGCCGGAGTATCCGCAGTTGATGAACACGCACCTCCGGGCCATTTCGGGGTTGGAGCTTCGCATTGGTGCCGATCGAGTCCAGTTGATGCAGAGCATGGGTGACGCCGCGGGCTTTTCCGCGTCGCTGCGCGTGCTGGCGCTGGACCTCAGCAAGATCGTTAGTGACCTGAGGCTCATGGTGATGGGGCCCCGGACCGGCATTGACGAAATCAAGCTGCCCGCGGTGCAACCCGGCTCTTCGATCATGCCGGGCAAGATCAATCCGTCAATTCCGGAAATGGTCAACCAGGTGTGCTTCCAGGTCGTCGGTTGCGACACGACCGTCTCGATGGCGGCGGAACATGGCCAGCTCGAGCTGAACGTCATGATGCCGGTCATTGCGCATAACGTGTTGCTGTCGATGCGCATCCTCACCAACGCCACGCGCGTGCTCGACGAGAAGTGTGTCCGCGGCATCGAAGCCAATCGTGCGATGTGTGAATACTGGGTGGAACGCTCGGCAGCGCTGGCGACGGCGCTCGCCCCGCAGATCGGGTACGCGGCGGCCGCTGAACTCAGTAAGCGCTCCGTCAAGGAAGGTGTCCTGATCCGCGACCTGGTCCGCCGTGACGGAGTCCTTCCGGATTCCGAGGTCGACGAGGTGCTGGACCTTCGGAAAATGACGGAGATCGGTGTGCCGGGAGGAAAACATGGTCCCGCTCCCGCCGGTGGTTAGGGCAATCGCAATGACGGACAGCGTCCGCTAGTTTTGATCCGATGCGCATCACGACGTGGGCCGAGTATGGCCTCATCTGCTCGCTGAATCTCGCCCGTCGCTACGGGGACGGTCCGGTCACCGGCCGCGAAATCGCTACCCAGGAAAAGCTGCCGGCGGACTACGTCGAACAGATCCTGCTTCGCATGCGGCGCGCAGGAATCGTGACGAGCATGCGCGGCGCGCATGGCGGCTATGTCCTGGCGCGCCATCCCGGCGACATCTCCATCCGGCAGATCGTGTCCGCGTCCGAGCATACCACGTTCGACGTGCGGTGCCTGACGCATCCGGTGGCAGAGGATCGTTGCGCCGACTCGTCGAACTGCAGCATTCGCCCGGTGTGGATGATGCTGCAGCAGCGGATCGACGACGCTCTGGAAAGCGTCCACCTGGCTGACCTGCTGCACGACGAACCGGCGGTGCGGACACGCGTCGGGTTGCCGGTGCTGCAGGCCTAACGAGAGCAACGGTGCCCTGGCCATTCGGAAAGTCCAAGGCGACGGATCAGAGCCGGCGGGCCGTCCAGGCGTACATCGCGGATGCGTCGGCGGAGCCGGACGCATCGGATGTGGAATGGCTCGTTGCCGCGATCGGTGACGGCGATATCGACCGGGCGCGCTGGGAACTTCGTTATGCGCGCCGCGTGTTTGCGCTGCTCGTGGCCGAGCGTGATGCGCTCGACGATCGCACGGGTTCCCTGGTCGCGCGTGAAATGCGACAGGCGCTGCAACTGGATCGCAACGTGGCCGCCGGCATGGTTGCGGTGGCCGAGCGGCAGCTCAACGAACGGCTCGCCTATTTTCGCGCTGCGTTCCTCGAGCGGTCGGCAACGGAGACGCCCGATGCGCGTGTGGGGCGCGTCTTTCTCGATCGGCTCGGCGTGCGTGATGTCTCGGGGAACGTTGGACGGGCATCAGCGATCTTCAGGCGTTACCTGGAGGCCTCCCAGGACGCGCTGCGCGCAGCGTTTGGCGTGGCAAAAGTGCCTGAGGACCAGCCACCCTCCGTCTGGGCGCGAAAGCCCGGCTGAGTCTGGCAGAAAAAAGGCGTGCCTTCGCGATGTTCAGCAAAGGCACGCCAACTCCTTATTTCCAGATGCCGAAGGGGGGACTCGAACCCCCACGAGCTTTCGCCCACTGGCTCCTGAAGCCAGCGCGTCTACCAGTTCCACCACTTCGGCAAGGGGCCGGAACGTAATCGGGGCCCGAGGGTCACGTCAAACCTCGAATTCCCTGTCCGGGGGTCGGACTTGCGATTCACGTCCTGGAAAACAGCCGGATCCGGGATCTCTGAGGCATCATGTGATCGCACCCTCGGCGCGGTTCACTCGGGTCGCGCGCCTGGCGATGTGTGTACTCCCGCAGCGGTTGACATGTTCCTGATGCCGCGGCGTTAGGTTGTTCTCCACTCAGTCAGGTTGTCTCACGTCCATCACACGCGCAAACCAGGACACGGTGCGGCGTGTCTAACGAACGGGAAATGGCGGACACCAGGGCCAAAGAGTCGGACCGCCAGAGCATCGCCAAAAACAGGGCCGCCCGTCATGAGTACGAGATTCTCGACACGTTCGAAGCGGGGTTGGTGTTGACCGGTACCGAGGTGAAGTCGCTGCGCGAGGGCCGGGCGAATATCACAGATGCCTATGGCACGGTGCGTAACGGTGAGCTGTGGTTATTGAACGCTCACATTTCTCCTTACGGCAGTGGGGGTTACGTCAATCACGAGCCGACGCGCACCCGAAAGCTGTTGCTTCACCAGCGCGAGATTCGTCGGCTCATCGGGGCCGTCGAGCGTCAGGGCCTGACGTTGGTTCCGCTGGAGCTCTATTTCCAGCGCGGACGTGCCAAGGTGGCCATCGCGCTGGTGCGCGGCAAGAAACTCCACGACAAACGCGACGATGCGCGCCGCCGTGACGCGGAGCGCGACATCGCGAGGGCGTTTCGAAAAAGATGATCCTCGAAGCTCTGCTGTTCTCACTGCAAGTCGCTGATTCGGTTTCGGCTCCACGCCGCGCCGAACGTGATGCCGCACCGGCCCGTCCGGCCCGCGCGCTCGTGGTCGTCGACGCCGGTCACGGTGGACCGGATCGTGGCATGAGCGGGACCACCAGCGCGCGGCGCAAGATTTTCGAGGCGGACATCACCCTGGCGGTCGCGATGAAACTTCGCGCCGCGCTGTCAGCTCGCGGAATCGATGTGCTGATGACGCGCACGACCGACACCCTGATCGCGCTTCGCGATCGCGGAAAAATTGCCAACGACGCCCAGGCCACACTGTTCCTCTCGATACACGTGAACGCAGCCAATCCCCGGTGGCGCAACCCTCGTACCGCGCGGGGATTCGAGACATATTTCCTCTCCGATGCCAAGACCGAGGATGACCGTCGCGTCGCCGAGATGGAAAACGATGCCGATCGTTTTCTGGCCCAGGATTCGGAACCGGGTGACCCGCTCGCCCTCGTGCTCGGGGACATGTTGCAGAACGCGTACTTGAGAGAGTCCAGCGAGCTCGCATCGGCGGTCCAGACGGGAATGAAGCCCATGCATCCGTCGGGGAACGACCGTGGGGTGAAGCAGGCCGGATTCGCCGTGCTTATTGCCGCGCACATGCCGGCCGCGCTCGTGGAAATCGGATTCGGCACCAACCCTTCGGAAGCCACGTGGCTGTCGAGCGCAAATGGACAGCAGGCGCTCGCCGATGCCATCGCCAGGTCAGCCGAGAAATACCTCGCCGATTATGCACGGCGGGGTGGGGCGGCGATCGGCGGTCGATGAGCGCTCCGGCCACAGCGTCGCGCCTCGCCGTCGACCTGGCTGGTCTCTCGCTGCAAAATCCGTTGTTCCTCGCCTCGGGCACCGCGGGCTATGGTCGAGAGCTCGATGGCGTGCTCGATATCGACTCGGTCGGTGGCCTGGTCACCAAGGCCGTGAGCGTGGAACCACGTCCGGGGGCCGCCGCCCCACGCGTTGCAGAGTTTCCCTCGGGGATGATCAACGCTGTCGGCCTTGCGAATCCTGGCGTCGAAGAGGTGCGCGCGGAACACCTGCCCTGGCTCGCATCGCGCGTCCGTCACGCTCGCATTCTGGTAAACGTGGTCGGCAGCCGCCTCGAGCAATTCGCCGAAGTGGTAGCGCGGATCGACGGTGTGCCGGGCGTGCACGGGTTTGAACTCAACGTCAGCTGCCCGAATGTGAGAGCCGGCGGCACGGAATTCGGGGCCGATCCGGACGCACTCCGGGAACTCGTCAGGCGCGCGCGCGACGCGACGAAGCTCCCACTGTTCGTGAAGCTCTCCCCCACCTTGCCGGACATCGCGCGGACCGCGGGTATCGCGCTTGAAGCGGGTGCGAACGGATTGACGCTCGTGAACACGATGCCGGGACTGCTGATCGATCTCGACAAGCGAAAGCCTGTTCTCGGTTTCGGGAGCGGCGGGGTCAGCGGCGGAGCGTTGTTGCCGATTGGTCTGCTTGCCACATCGAAGGTGTACCGCGCTACGAAAGCGCCGATCATCGGCGTCGGTGGGATTACGTCCGCGACAGACGCACTGCAGTACCTCGTCGCCGGAGCGACCGCATTCGGAATCGGAACGGCGGCGATGCGCGATCCAAGATTGCCGGGCCGGCTGTTGAGGGACGTCGCCTCATGGTGCGAAGTCCGCGGCGTGACTTCGATCTCCTCTCTCACCGGCTCATTGGAATGGCCGGCATGAGTGCCGTCCCGATCGTCGCGCTCGACGTTCCCGATCAGCCGGGCGCGATTGCGTTGGTGGACCGACTCGGTGACGCGTGCAACTTCTTCAAGATCGGAGGCGAGCTCTTTACGGCCACGGGACCGGTCATCGTCGAAACGCTCAGAAGTCGGGGGAAGCGCGTTTTCCTCGACCTCAAGTTCCACGATATCCCCAACACCGTCCGGTCGGCGGCTCGCTCGGCTGCCGGCGCCGGAGCAACGCTGATCACGGTCCACGGGATTGGTGGGCGGGCCATGATTGCCGCGGCTGTCGAAGGCGCCGGGCAGAACTGTGGTGTTCTGGCGGTAACGGTTCTCACGTCGCTAGACGAAAGCTCACTATCGCAGGCTCTTGGAAAGGCGGTCTCTGTTTCCGACGAGGTGAGCCGAATCGCGACTATCGCGCGCGAGGCTGGAGCGCACGGAGTGGTCTGCTCGGGCCAGGAAGCGGCCCGGATTGCGGCGGAAAACGGCAAAAACCTGGCGATCCTGGTGCCCGGCGTGCGGCTCGCAGGAGATTCAGCGCATGATCAGAGCCGTGTGGTAAGGCCGGCGGATGCCGTAAAAGCAGGCGCCACCTATCTGGTGCTGGGAAGGACCGTGACCGCCGCATCCGACCCCGCTGCGGCCCTAGCCCGAGTGCTCGACGAGATCGCGCTCGCCGCCGCCTAGCCCGGGGTCAGAGTCGGAACCGGAGTCGGGGTCAGAGTCGGAACCGGAGTCGGGGTCAGAGTCGGAACCGGAGTCGGGGTCAGAGTCGGAACCGGAGTCGGGAATCGTCATACTGCGTCCCTTGCACGGGCACTCTAAGGTGCCTATGTTCAG
>Ga0209486_10000504_pt1 | contig 17409 bp, 19 predicted proteins | sample NCCompost_FD_187518 | JGI IMG/M metagenome (GOLD analysis project Ga0209486, IMG submission 187518) | Agricultural soil microbial communities from Utah to study Nitrogen management - NC Compost (SPAdes) (version 2) | ecosystem: Environmental > Terrestrial > Soil > Agricultural land | place...
TGGGGAGAGAGCGGCTTGCTCAGGATGGCTCCATAACTCCTGAGCGCCGCTGCGGGGAATCCCGCGCTCAGGCAGATGTGCGCCAGGTTCAGGAGGGCATCCGCTTCACGCGCGGCGTTTCCGTCGGCAAACTGAAATGTTTTCCAGCCATGGAGCAGCGCCCGATCATGGTTTTCGACGACAGAGTGGTAAATCGTCAGCCCCTGGTGCGCCAGTCGCTTGAGCTCACGCTCCTGGACCGTATCCGCAAGTTCGAGCGCACGCTCGAAAAACACCCGCGATCGCGGGTAATTCCCGCGTACGCGATCGACGACTCCCCGGCCGATGTATGCCCGCGAGAGCAACGTCATGTCGCTGGCCCGTACTCCCAGTGACTCCGAGGCCTTGTACAGTTCTTCCGCTGTCTCGAGGTCGCCCAGCAGACGCGCGAACAACCCCTGGTCCGCGGCCAGCAGGCCGCGTTCGCGATCGCTCGTATCGACCGCCACGCGACGCGTTAGGCTCACCGTCGTGTAGGCCATGGACAGCGCGCCCGATTCCGCCATCCGGTTTGTCATGCCACGAACACCTTTCGCCAGCGCGTCGGCGCCGGCGCGGGTGAGCAGCTGTGTCAGGCCTTCCACTACAAGCAGAAGGTCGTCGATCTCGGCAGCGGGCGTGGGCGTGCCTTCGGTCGAAGGCTCCGTGAAATCACGCAATGCGGACGCACATTGATTCCCAAGGACCTGAAGATCCTCGGCGTTGGCACGGGCGATCCGGGACAGGCAGTGCGCGGTGAGCAACCAGACCGTGTCGGCACCACCAAAATCTTCGCGGCTCTTGTCGCGCGCGAGGTCAGATCGATAGGCGTCCAGAGGAGCGTCGGGAACTAACATGTGCGCATTCGGGATGAAGTGGTGCGGGTGCCGGCAGGCGTTCTACGCGCAGGGGGCGAGCCGTGTTTACCGCGCCGCCGCGAACTCACCGCCAGCCCCTTCATTTTTCGGGTGGTTGGCATCAGACAGTAGGGGCCTGCGTAGCGCGCGCAAGGGCCAATACTGGTAAACGCGGTTAGACGGCCGTCAAGCGCTACCGGCGTCGAGAGCGATCGCTCAGATGCGCCTTGAAAGACGTAAATGACGGGTCGTCCAACGGCAGGAGTTCGAGTCGCGAACGGTCGATTGTCGATATCAGCGCACTCGTGCGCGCTATGCGCGCATCCTCCAACGGATGGCTGCCGAACCACGCTTCCAGCGCTGACGGGTTCACCTGCCGCACCGCTGCCATTCGCTCGAACATTTGTGGAATCCCGCGTGGGTTGATGCCTGCCTGCAACAGGTATCCCACCGCAGCCGAATCGGACTGTGCCTCATCGTCACGGCTGTACTTCGCCAGCAACGCCTTCCCTCCGACATCGATCGCGACTTGCGCCGCGGTTGAGCTGCAGATGTTCACGACGGCACAGACCACGGCGACAAAAATTCCCGTTTTCGTGCGCGAGCGTATCTGGTCGACACTGTGCCGCAACGTGACGTGTGCCACTTCGTGGCCCATGACGCCGGCGAGTTGTGCATACGTCTCCGCGTTTTCGATCAGTCCCCGATGCACGAAGATGTGACCGCCCGGTACGGCAAACGCGTTCACCGTGCTGTCATCGACGAGATAGAAGTGCCAATCGCGATTCTCCCGGTCGGCGACACTCGTCAGGCGGAGTCCCAGCCTCGAAAGCCAGGCTGTTGCAGCGGAGTCCTCGATTATGGGAACCTGCGCGGCGATGGCGGCCGCGTACTGATCGCCGAGTTCGTCCTCCTGCGACACGGAAACGTCGCACGCTGCAACGAGAGCAAAGATCACGAGCGCGCGAAGGATACCCGGGCGGGCCTGGCCGCTCTTCGCTGGTCGCTTTTCGCTGGTCATCATGCGTTGTAGATCACGCCCCCGCGCGCCCGGTATTGTTCCAGTGTTGCTCGTGCCTCGTCGCGCAATACGCCATGCACGACTTCAATTCCACGCTTCATCAGGTACTCGTACGATTCGGGGAACACCGGGCCTTCGTCGAAGCGGAGCGCGATCGCGTCCTGTCTCGTCGCCCCGCAGACCACGCGTTTCACTCCAGCCCAGAGCGCCGCGCCCAGGCACATGGCGCAGGGGTCGCACGACGAATAAAGCGTGTGCGATGGCTGGCCCGGTGCTGCCAGTGAATACGCTCCCACCTTCGACTGGGCGCGCATGAACGCGACCATTTCGGCGTGCAACGCGGAATTCCGCAACCGAACGACGCTGTTGACGCCGAGTGACACCAAACGGCCTGAATCGGACTCGAAAATCGCCGCGCCAAAGGGGCCGCCCGTGACATGGGAGACGTTCGCCGCGGCTATTTCGATCGCCACGCGCATCCGGTCTTCGTCGGTCGCATAACGACGAGAATCTTCCTCGCGCGCAGCGGCCCATGCCGGGAGCTCGATCCGCAGTGCCCGGGGATCAGACACGAATGAACGGCCTCCACGGGTCCCGGGTGCTCAGCCACGTCATGGTCGGAGGCTAGTAAGGCGCGAACCGGGGCGGTAGAGCCCGTGCCGTCGTGAACTCTATCCCTTGTCGCTTTGATGCCACCTTTCGATCTTCCTCGCGGCACTTCATTGAGGGCGGGCATGAGAATCGCGAAGGTGGGCGTGGTGGGTGCTGGCGCCATGGGCGCTGGAATCGCGGCGCTCGCCGCCTCATCTGGATTTCCGGTAGTCCTCCTCGACGTCCCGGACGCACCAGACAGGAACGCGCGGGCACGAACCGGCGTAGAACGCGGCCTGAAGTCCCGTCCGCCGGCATTTCTCGACCCATCCGCCGAGGCACGGATCACCGTCGGCAATATCGAGGATGACCTCGAGTTGCTGCGGCAGTGCAATTGGATCGTGGAAGCGATCATCGAGCGTCCGGAACCGAAGCGGGACCTGTTCGCGCGCATCGAGCCGCTGCTGCGACCGAATGCCATCGTCACCTCGAACACGTCCGGGATCCCCATTCACACGTTGAGTGCCGGACGGGGAGAAACGTTTCGACAGCACTTTCTCGGAACGCACTTCTTCAATCCGGTCCGGCACCTCCACCTCCTCGAGCTCATCCCGACCTCGGACACATTACCGGATGTCGTCACGCGCATCCGGGACGTGGCGGAACGCATGCTCGGCAAGGGAGTCGTTCTCGCGAAGGATGTCCCGGGATTCATCGCCAACCGGCTCGGCATCCACGGGATGTTCAGGACGATCCGTCTCATGGAGGAATTCGGCCTCTCGATCGACGACGTCGATGCGCTGACCGGGCCCTTCATCGGCCGGCCGAAGTCCGCGACGTTTCGGACGGCGGACATTTCCGGTCTCGATGTGCTGGCGGACGTCTCGGCGGGTCTGTCAGCGACCACCGGTGAGGACTTCTCGCTGCCGAAGTGGGTCCATGAACTCGTCAGGCAGGGGAAGCTCGGCGCCAAGACCGGCGCCGGCTTCTACCGGAAGGAAGGCTCGCAGATCCTCACACTCGACTGGCGGACCGGCGAGTATCGTCCGCAAACAGTTCCACACCTCGCCGAGCTGGATTTCCTGAAGCGCGAGCCACTCCCTGCGCGGCTTCGGGGCATAACGAGAGCGGGCGGCACACATGCCGAGTTCCTGCGAGCGCTGCTGCTTGAAACGGCGGCGTATACGCTGGTGAAAACGCCGGACATCGCGTATGACATCTCGTCGGTGGACCGGGCGCTCGAATGGGGGTTCGCGTGGGCGATGGGCCCCTTTGCGGTGTTCGACGCCCTGGGAGTGGACTGGTTGAAGGCGGCATTCACCGAACGCGGACAGGGAGCGCCAGGTCTGCTCGGTATTGTGCGTGAGAGTTTCTATCGCCAGCTCGGCAGCGGCCCGCGCCAGCTCTCGTTCATCGGGGAGTACGCGCCGATCGAGCCCATCCCGCAGTCGCTCGATCTCGATCTCGTCCAGCTTCGTGTCGGATCGCTCGCGGGTAACAAGGAAGCGACGTTGCTGGATATCGGCGACGGTGTCGCGCTCCTCAAGCTGCACGGCAAGATGAACACGCTTGGCAGCGGTGCGCTCGACATGATCGAGCGTTCGCTGGAGATCGTGCACAAGAGCGGATTCGCCGGACTCGTGATGGGGAGCGCCAACTCCGGTACGTTTTCCGCCGGAGCGAATCTCGTCGAAGTCCTGTCCGAGGTCGACGCGAAACACTGGGACGCGCTCGATACCGCCGTGCGTCGCTTCCAGGGTCTGGTGCACAGCTTGAAGACCGTGCCCTTTCCGGTCGTGGTAGCCGCAAATGGGTTGACGCTCGGTGGAGGCGCCGAGTTCGCGTTGCATGCGGCGCGCATCCAGGCAGGGGGCGAGCTGTACATCGGGCTGGTCGAAGTGGGCGTCGGACTGTTGCCTGCTGGTGGAGGGACCAAGCAGTTGCTCTTCCGCTTCACGCAGGACATTGAACCGTACGAGGAGGCCGATCCGTTCGAAGCGGTAAAGCGCGCCTTCAAATTGATCTCGATGGGTGTCATGAGCGCGAGCGCGCTCGATGCCCGCCGGCAGGGGTTCCTGCGAGCGGGCGATCGCATTTCGATGAACCGCGATCGCGTGCTCAGCGACGCCAAGGCGCGCGTGCTCGAGCTGGCTCCCGATTACACGCCGCCCGTTCCGCGAACCGTTCGCGCGCTTGGGAGTGAAGGACTGGGGAACCTGCGCTACGGTATCTGGTCGATGCGCGAAGCCGGATACATCACCGACCATGAAGTCACGATCGGCAACAAGATCGCGTACGTGCTGAGCGGCGGCGACGGTCCTCCGCGATCCGTCACCGAGCAGGACATCCTGGATCTCGAGCGGGAGGCGTTTCTGTCGCTGCTTGGCACGCCGGAAACGCGAGCCCGTATCGCCTACATGCTCGAAAACGGCAAACCTCTCCGGAACTGACCATGCCTGATGCCGTAATTGTCAGTGCCGTTCGAACCGCGGTGGGACGCGGAAAGGCGGACGGGTCGCTCGCCGGCGTACACCCCGTGGACCTTTCCGCACTGGTCATCCGGGAAGCGGTGACGCGGGCGAACCTCGAGCCTAACGATATCGATGACGTGTTGTGGGGCTGCGCAATGCCCGAGGGTGCGCAGGGATTGAACGTGGCGCGACTCGCCGTGCTGCGGGCGAAACTTCCCGTTCACGTTCCGGCAGCCACGGTGAATCGGTTCTGCTCTTCGGGGCTGCAGACCGTTGCCGGAGCCGCGCAGGCCATCCTGTCGGGGATGGCCGACGTGGTCATCGCCGGTGGCGTCGAGATGATGAGCCAGGTTCCGATGTCGGGATGGCACACACGCCTGCATCCCGACATGACCCAGGAAATGATTTCGATGGGACTGACGGCGGAGCGCGTCGCTGATCGCTGGAACGTCTCCCGTGCCGACCAGGATGCTTACGCACTGGAGAGCCATCGCAAGGCAGCGGCCGCCGTCGCGAACGGCCGATTCGACGACCAGATCGTTCCGGTACCCGTGCAACGCGTCGCGTGGAGCGGTGGAAAGAAAAATGTCGAAGACGCGCGGTTTGCCGTTGACGAACTCGTACGCACGGACACGAGCCTGGAGCGGCTCGCAAAGTTGAAGCCGGCGTTCAAGCAGGGAGGAAGCGTCACGGCCGGCAATGCCAGTCCCTATTCTGATGGCGCAGCGGCCGTACTGGTGGTGAGCAGCGACTATGCCAAGGCGCACGGACTCAAAGCGCTGGCCCGTTTCGCCAGCTTCGCCGCGGCCGGCGTCGAACCTGATGTCATGGGCGTGGGCCCTATTCAAGCGGTGCCGAAAGCCTTCAAGCGCGCCGGCGTCCAGATTTCCGACATTGCCCTGATCGAATTCAACGAAGCCTTCGCATCGCAGGCACTGGCGGTAAAGCGTGAACTGGGCTTCCCGGACGACCGCTTGAACGTGAACGGCGGGGCGATCGCGTTAGGCCATCCGTTGGGGGCGACGGGCGCAAAGCTGGTCACGCAGCTCGTGCACGAACTTGGCCGCCGTGGTGGCGGTCACGGTCTCGTGACAATGTGCATCGGTGGCGGAATGGGAGCGGCGGGGGTGTTTGAGGTTTACGGGTAAACGGGTAGGCGGGTAGACGGGTAGACGGGTAGACGGGTAGACGGGTAGACGGGTAAACGGGTAGGCGGGCAGGCGGGTCACGATTCACCATTCACGATTCACTCCTAATGACTACGATGGCAGGCGAACGCATAACGATGGCCGGTGGTGTCCTCACGGTTCCCGATCATCCCGTCATTCCCTTCATCGAGGGGGACGGCACAGGGCCGGACATCTGGCGCGCGTCGCAACTCGTGTTTGACGCGGCCGTGCAGAAGGCGTACGGCGGGCGGCGCAGCATCCAATGGCTGGAAGTACTGGCCGGGGAAAAGTCCAAGGAGAAGCTGGACAACTGGCTGCCTGACGAGACACTCGAATCGATCCACACGCACCTGGTCGCGATCAAGGGGCCACTCACGACTCCGGTGGGCGGTGGGTTCCGCTCACTCAACGTCGCGCTTCGGCAGCAGCTCGATCTCTACGCGTGCGTGCGACCAGTCAGGTACTTCACCGGTGTTCCCTCCCCCGTGAAGCGACCCGAAGACGTGAACATGGTGATCTTCCGGGAAAACACCGAGGACATCTACGCCGGCATCGAGTGGGCCGAAGGGACTCCCGAGGTGAAGAAAGTCATCGCGTTCCTTCGCGAGCAGATGGGCGTGACGAAGATCCGGTTCCCGGAATCGAGTGGCATCGGTATCAAGCCGATGTCGGCCGAGGGGACGAATCGTCTCATGCGATCGGCAATCGCGTACGCCATCGAGCACGGCTTCACGAGCGTCACCCTCGTCCATAAGGGCAACATCCAGAAGTACACCGAGGGGGCGTTCCGCGACTGGGGCTATGAACTCGCCAGGACGGAATTCGGCGGCGTGGAGATCGATGGCGGACCGTGGCTCACGCTGCCTAACGGCATGGTCATCAAGGATTCGATCGCCGACGCGTTCCTGCAGCAGATCCTGACCCGGCCGAAGGAATACGGCGTGATCGCGACCCCGAACCTGAACGGCGACTACATCTCCGACGCCCTCGCCGCACAGGTCGGCGGCATCGGCATCGCGCCGGGCGCGAACATCAACTACGTCACCGGCCACGCCATCTTCGAGGCGACCCACGGTACCGCACCAAAATACGCCAACCAGGACAAGGTGAACCCGGGTTCGGTGATCCTGTCCGGCGAGATGATGTTCCGCTACATGGGTTGGAACGAGGCAGCAGACCTGATCATCTCCTCATTGGAGAAGACAATCGCGCAGAAGCGCGTGACGTACGATTTCGAGCGGATGATGCCGGGCGCAACCCTCATGAGTTGTAGTGGGTTTGCGAAGGCGATGACGGAAAATATGTAGAAACGAACATGAGATGGGAGATGGGAGATCTGAAATCCCCTTCAACGCCGGATCAACCACTGAGTTGGCAGAAATCCGATCGGGAAGTTTTTCTCCCATCTCCCATCTCCCATCTCCCATCCTGTTCAGGTAGTAGCAATCGCCTGTATCTCAATCCCGTATCCGTAATGCAGCTCCTTCACGGGAACGATCGCGCGCGCAGGTTTGTGTGAGCCCATGATGCGCATGTAGGTGGCGTTCACGTCGCCCCACATTTCCATGTCGGAGACGTAGATCGTCATCTGCACCACCTTGTCCAGGCCACTGCCGGCGGCTTGCAGGATCGCTTCGATGTTTCTGAGCGTGCGCTCGGTCTGATCGGTGATCGGGCCCGGGCGATGTTCCTTCTGGCCGGGCACGAAGGCGAGTTGCCCCGCGACAAACACGAAGCCGTTGTGAACAACTGCCTGGGAGTAATGTCCTCCGGCCGCGGGCGCATTTTCCGTCGTGATGAATTGCATCGGTCAGGTCAGGTTCAAGGTGTCGGTGCCGGCAGGACGATACCGGTGCAGTCTCCAAAGCCGATGCGCGCGAATCCATCCCGCTCACACCACCCGCGCAGCGTGACTTCGTCGCCATCTTCCAGGAACCGGCGTTCTTCGCCGTTAGGCAGGCGGAACGGTTCCGTGCCGCGCCACGTCAGTTCCAGCAGGCAGCCACGCGAGTCGCGTGACGCGCCGGAGACAGTGCCGCTGCCGAGCAGGTCGCCGGGCCGAAGGTTGCAGCCGTTGCTGGTGTGGTGAGCCACAAGTTGGGCGGGCGTCCAGTAGAGGTCTGCCAGCGTAGACATCGAGAGCCGGACGCCGGGGCGATTCTCGTCGCGCATGTGACGCGTCTGCAGCAGGACCTCGAGCTTCACGTCGAACGCTCCGCGTTCTTCCTGCCCTGGATCGGAGAGATATGGCAGAGGCGCCGGATCTCCTTCGGCGCGAGAAGCGGAAGCCACGCGGTAAGGCGCAAGCGCCTCCAGCGTCACCACCCAGGGTGACAGCGACGTGGCGAAGTTCTTGGACAGGAATGGGCCGAGCGGCTGGTATTCCCACGCCTGGATGTCGCGAGCCGACCAATCATTGAGGAGACAGAGGCCGAAGATCAGCTGTTCCGCCTGACGTATGGAAACCGGCTCGCCGAGGACGTTACCGGTGCCGATCAGGAAACCGATCTCCGCTTCATAATCGAGGCGGGCACTGGGCGCGAACGAAGGGGCGCCCTTCCCGTCCGCGGACGTCTGCCCGAGCGGCCGACGTACTGGCGTGCCGCTGACCACCAGCGACGACGACCGTCCGTGATACCCGATCGGTACCCACTTGTAGTTAGGCAGGAGCGGGTTGTCCGGCCGCATCATGGTTCCGACATTTGTTGCGTGCGAGATCGACGCGTAGAAATCGGTATAGTCGCCGACGGCGGCCGGAATCGTCATCTCGATGTCTGCCGCCTCCACCATGACTTCATGCCGGTGGCGTCGCGCCCGTTCGCCCTCGGTCGTGTCGCTGCGCAACAGGCGGCTGACCTGGTGGCGCAGGGCGCTCCAGTCCGCGGGCTGGAGGGCAAGCACGCCGTTCAGCGATGGCGACGCGCACCGGGCGCCAACGCGACCCGCGGCTCCCGACAGCAACCCGACACGGGAGACGGCCGCCAGGTCGAGCACTTCGTCGCCGATGGCGACCCCGGCGCGCCACTGCTCATCGGCCTCGCGACGCCGGAAGATGCCTAACGGCAGGTTCTGGATCGGGTACGGAGTGTTGCCGGTGGCGGATTCGACCCACGACGCGAGGTCGGCGCGATGCGTTTCGTTCGTCATTCGCTCCGTGCCGTTCCAAGGCCGATATCCGCCATGGGCTCGCGGAATGAACAGGAGCCGAAGCCGATGAAGAACTCGTTGTGGGCCGCGTCGAGCTCGGCCGACGTCAGCCAGTTGTTGCGCCACCGCGCGCCGTCGTTCGTGAACTCGAATGCATCCGCTGCTCGTTCGAGCAGCGCGCTCATGACGACAGAATCCGGCCGTCCCGACAGCAGCAGCGCCGCGGCGAAGGCGACATTCAGGAAGCCGAACATCTCGCCAACGGGTGGAGATGGCTCGTACGTCAGCCGGTACTCTCCACGCACGGCGTGATGCAGGCCGGCGGTCGCCTTGAAGCGGAGTCCCGCCTTCCGGCAGGCCTTCATGAAGGAAAGAATTTGCTCCGCCGTGGGAAATGCATCGGCGGTTATGCCACCCGTGCGGATTTTTGCCGCGGCACCGGCCCGCTTCAAGCCGATCACCATCTCCTCGAACTCCGAGAGCCGGGTCGGCTCCACGAATACCGAGAGACCCCGCTCAACCATCGGCTGCACGCCGACCAGGTCGGCGATCGTAGTGGCCTTTGTCTCGACTGACTCGACACGCAGTTCCGTGGAATGCTCGGCGAGCTCGCAGATTCGATCCGAGTCATATGCCGACGCCAGCAGGCTTACCGGCCATGATTCGTCGGTCGATGCAACGGACTCGAAACTCGCCATGAGGTCATTCCAGCGCGGGAACGGCACGACGAATCTGCCCAGGGCCCAGCTGTCGTCGGCTTTGCGATGCTCCGCATATTCCATAACGGCGTCGCTCATGCTCAGCGACGCCGGCGGAAACAATCCAGCGTAGTCGATTGCTCCCGCCAGCAGACTCCGATACGAGCCGGGTACGCTCAGCGCGTCGCCGCTGCCGGCGCGAATCGCGGCCGGAGGCGCTCCATGAGCTTCTTCCCTGCCTCGGTATGCGTCGCGACCCACTCCGAATTAAGGAACTGGACGCCCGTTTTTGCGGCACGAACTTCCTCGATATAGGGCTCCATTTTCGCGTACAACACCATGCCCTCGCCGGTGCTTTCCAGGGCAAAATCGGGGTGCAGGATGCCCCACTTCATCATTCCGTAGACCATCTCCCAGTAGCCCACCACTTGCCGTAATGCCGTGTTGAGTGGATGGTCCTGCTTCAGCACAGCGACTGCCTCTTCCATGTTCTGCGGGCGAAACCGGGAATAGACGGCAGCTCGCGCTTCGCGCATAACGGCCTCACGGCGGAGATCGTACAGCTGCAGGATGATCTCGGCATCGTGATGGTCGGGGTATTCCTTTCTCAGCACAGTTTTATTCCTCGTCGGTTCCGTCGATGAGGGGGCATAATGGCCGGTGCGACCGGTAATTCGCCAGCGTTGGGAACATTCGCGACCCATCGCCGTTCAGGGGGGTATCAACCCGTGCACAACTGTACCAGGAGACCTACCATGCGTCGCACAATCTTCATGACAGCGCTTCTTGGGCTGTCTCTCACGCTGGGTGGCTGTGCAGGGAGGCGTAGTGCTTCGACTACCCCCGAAGAGTCCACGATACTGGTCGTGAAGAACGACAATTACCTGGACCACAACGTTTATCTCTTGCAGGGCCTGCAGCGCATCAGGATGGGAACCGCGCGCGGCCTGGCAACGTCGCGTTTCACGATTCCGCGCCAATACGTGTTTGGGGTCAGCGTCCTGCAGTTCCTGGCTGACCCTATCGGCGGAAATGTCACGCCGGTCTCAGAGCGCATCAACGTCGCGCCGGGAGACGAGGTTCACCTGAATATCAGGGGATTGTGAACAGAGGGGGCCGCGAGTGTCGCGGCCCCGTCTTGCATCAGCGCCGTGGAATCCTGTTCGGAATCTGGCTCGGCGGTCGAGGATGACGCGGACAATGTCCGGGATCGACACGCCCTCCACGCAGCACCACGCCGATTGTTGTTCCCATGTCGGGTCCCGGATCGTTCCCGCGCCACTCGCCAGTGCCGCCGCCAACGGCAGCGGGCAGAGGCGCTTCACGCGGAATGATCGAGGGGACGCGTGGTGCGACAGTCGTATGAACAGAGGAGTCGATCTGGGCTACTGCAGCCGGTTCCTCTTGCACGGTCGCTGGCACTGGGACTGGGTCTGCCGAGACCGAATCCGTGCCCTGTTTCACCACCACGTCCGGCTTCGGCTCGAGCACAGGCCGCGGTGCGCGGACCTGCTCGATCGCCGAGACGAACCGCACCGGCTGATAACTCTGGGTCGAATTCGCGAGGTCCTGCGCCCGAGCTTTCGCTTGTTCGAGGGTTCTCGACGTTTCGGCCTGGCTGGAGGCAGCCGGTTGTGACGAAGGGCTGCAGGCTATCGCTGCGAGCGTCGTCAGGGTGAATCGCGCGACCAAGGTCCGTATCATCGGGTCTCCCGCGTTCGACCGGCTGTAGAACTCTGTTGGCATTCCTTCCCGTTGGCAATCCCAACCTACCATGCGCCGCCATCATTCCGTCGCCTGCTTCGACGCCCTGATAGTCGCTCTCGTACTCGGCTGTTCCACGAACAACGAGCCGAGGGACGAAATGTCGGTTCAGGAGCGGGACGCGATTGCGGATTCGATCCGCACCTTACTCACCACTACCTACACTTTCGACGGCAGCGACCCTGTAACGCGATTCATGAAGTTGTATCCGGACACCGGCGAGGTCGTTTCGGCCGCTTCGGGAGGCTTCACCGTGGGGCGCGACTCGGTGCGCCGTGCGCTGTCCACGTTCTGGCAGACCGCCGGTCAGTTCATGCGACAGCCGTCGTGGACGTGGGGGGCGATGAAGATCGACGTGCTTTCACGTGATGCAGCAGTCGTCACGGCCCGATACACGATTCCGCACTGGACGCCGGAGGGGAAGCCGCACGTCCTGGGCGGGGCATGGACTTCCGTCTGGAACCGTCGTGAAGACCGCTGGGTGATCATCCAGGAGCACCTGTCGGACCTGCCCCGTGACGTCGCTGAACGGGTGGAGGCGACAATGCCTGCCGCGCCGCCTCCGGCCCGTCGCTGATGCCTAACGCATGGAGGCGCAGGCCGCGTCCACCGGGGTTGCTGCCCCGAAGCGCGTCCTGACGATCCGCACGCTCCCTCCGGCCTCGAGGACCAGCGTGACGAGACTGTCGTACTCCGTCTCGCAGAGATCGGGAAGCTTCGGACCCCCGAGCGCGGCAACGATCGCCGGAACCGTATTGCTATGGCCGACGACCAGCACCGTTTTCCCCACCTGCTGGCGGACAGCGGCCGCCACTTCTGCCGCGTGCCTGGCGACGTCGGCCTGCGCGGGAACCACAACGGGCGTGATCTTCAGTGCTTCGGCCAGCGGGGCCGCGGTCTGGCGCGTGCGCTGCAGTTGCGTGGTAATGATCGCTGACACACCACTGAGCTTCCCGATCTCCGCCAGCGTCGTCGCGCGTTGCTGTCCGATGTCGGAAATGGGTGGATCGCCGGAGCCCGGCGCACGTTCGGCGTGCCTGACGACGATGACAATCGTGGGCGACTGGGGGGCCGCGGACTGGGCTGCTGCTTCTGCCGTTGCCTGCAACCCGAGTGCTACGGCGATGAGCCAACAACTCGCGAACGTGCGAACTCTCATCATCACTTCGTGGGGTGACTGAGTGAATAGACATAGGCCGCCGCGGCCTTGATCTGGCTGTCGGTCAGTTGACCGCCGCCCTTCGGTGGCATGGGTGCCGGATGCTTCTTCGGCTTCGCGACGCCTTCCGCAATGACTTTCTCGATGGACGCGACGCTTCCGTCCGCGTTCAACCATTCCGTGTCGGTGAGATCGGGCCCGGTGCCCTTCACGCCCTTCCCCGTGGGCCCATGGCACACGAAGCAGAGCGCGCCACCAACGCGGCCGTGGTACACGCTGTCGCCTAACGCCAACTGGGCCGGCGTGGGGCCGGTGTCCTGGGGACCAGCGGCAAACGAGCCCAGGACGGCCACCGTGCCGGCGGCACACCAGAGGAGAGAGAGCGTACGCATCAGAATGCGAACATCGAGCCGAGGATGAAGCGCGCCTGCTCGCGCTCCACGTCCCAGCCAAGTTCGCCCATGAGCCGGATATTCCGCTTGTACAGGTAATGCATGCCCGTAGCCACCGTGTTGTACTTCGACAGATACCCCACACCCTCGTCCTGTTCACCAAGTCGGAGCGAAACGACCGGACGGTCGGAGTCGATCCAGTTGTAGAGCGCCGTGAAGAATAGCCGACCCGTGGGTCCCTGGGGCCAGAGGATAGCCTCGGCGAATCCGGAGTTCACGGTGGTGCCGAACGGCACGGTCGCGTTGCCGGGACAGGGGTCGGCGACCGAACAGCTGCTGAAGAACGGGTCCCGATCCACCCGGCGGACATAGCTGGCGTTGATCTCGCCAAAGCTTCCTAACGGTACCGTGGCGTCCGGACCCCACATGGTGATCGTGTTCCGTGCGCCGCCACCGGACTCGTAGCCGCGATAGGCGAACGCGCCGACCCGCAGCGATCCGATGTCCTGCGACAGCCTGATGACCGTGCTTTTGGCATCATCGGTGTCGAACTGCCGGTTGGCGGACGCCTGGTTGAGACCTTGTCCTGTCACCAGTTCGAGGGCGACGTCGGTACCGGCGCGCGGCGACCAGAGCGCCGTGATACCACGGTCGTATGTCAGGTCGGCGCTCGCCATGCCGACGCGGACGCGGTAGGGCTGGTAGTCCTCGTATTCGAGCCGGAGTTCGCGCTTGAACAAGGGGTCAGACACCTGGAACTGCCCGACAATCAGGCTCACACCCGATGCCATGACGTCGGTGAACTGCACGTAGGCGTCTTCCAGGCCGGCGACTTCACCGCGCTCGCTCAGCAGGAAATACATGTAGTAGCTGACCTTGTCCGCGAGCTGGCCACCGCTCAGCAACTTGATCACCCACGGTGTCTGCAGGTCGATCGAGTTCTGGCCACCGGTCGGCTTGTTCTGCGCGCGCACGTAGGCGTCATATCGTACTGCGAGCGGCAGGTCATTCTGCAATCGCAGCAGCGCGTCGCCGGTGCCGACGGTGTCGCGTGGTGGCTCCCCCACCGCGAACTCGAATCCGTTCGCAGCAAACGCCTCGCCGAATGCGTTGAGCCGTGGCACCGGCGCATGGCACTGGCTGCAGCTCACTCGGTATTTTCGCGCGAACGCCGGAATCGCACGAGCCGTACTCGGAATGGCGGAAAGCGTGAGTACAGCAAGTGCCAGCAGTCGGGCCAGCGGTCTCATTCTGTCTCCGGAAAGGTCCTGCCCAATTAATGGCAGAGTGCGCGGAACTCTAACGTAAGGCTGTGCCTGACGCGATGAGAGACCTACCCTGACGCCTACCAGCCCAATCGCTGACGAGTCGTCGTGATGTGCGCGATGTGATGCGGTCCGTGCCAGGCGTACAGGGCGACAAGATGATCGAGCGCATGACGGCCGGTTTCGGGATGCACGTATTCGCGACGGAAATCCTCGTCTTTCATCGCAAGGAGAATCGCCACAAAGCGCGTGTGTACGGCATCGAGCATGTTCAACGACACGTCGATCGGAACCGCGGTGGTATCGACCAGCATCGCCCATGACGCTTCGTCGTATGGCTTGATCACCGGCGTCGGCTCTGTCAGTGCCAGCTTGAGCCGGATATAGGCGTTGATGTGGCTATCCGGGACATGGTGGACCACCTGCCGCAACGTCCATCCTCCTTCCCGATATGGCGTGTCGAGCTGGTCTTCGTCGAGCCCCTGGACGGCCTCGCGAAGGCGGCGCGGCGTTTCCGCGATGGTGGCGATCGCTTGCGCGCGAGATTCCCGGGTGAACTGATCGGGGGCAGCGAAGCGGCCGGTTGGAAAGCGAGGATCCGTCATCGTTCGGGGGATGGGAGACAAACCGCGCGGTTCACTAACTTAATCCCCGCTGCGACACAGGCCGTCCTACGTTCACCGCGGAAATACGCATGGACTGGATTACCGACCCGAATGCATTGGTGGGCCTCCTCACGCTCACCGCACTCGAGATCGTCCTCGGCGTCGACAACATCATCTTCATTTCGATCCTTTCGCAAAAGCTGCCGAAGGCCGAACAGGCGAAGGCGCGCAAACTGGGGCTCGCGGGCGCGTTCGTCACGAGGATCATGCTGCTGCTTTCGATCGCATGGATCGTACGCCTGACGACTCCGCTGTTCACCATCGCCGGCATCGAGTTCACCGGACGAAACCTGATCCTGCTGTTCGGCGGCTTGTTCCTGATCGGAAAGGCGACCTTCGAGATTCACGGCAAGCTGGAAGGAGCTGACGACGATGCCGAGGGGCGGAAAGTCGCCAGCTCGCTGGTCGCTGTCATCATCCAGATCATGCTGATCGACATCGTGTTCTCGCTCGACTCGGTCATCACCGCCGTCGGCATGGTCAGCGAAGTGCAAATCATGATCGCGGCCAACGTCGTGGCGCTGGGCATCATGCTGGCCGCCGCCACCGCCATCAGCGATTTCGTCGACCGTCACCCGACGATCAAGATGCTTGCCCTGTCGTTCCTCGTCCTGATCGGCACCAACCTCGTCGCCGAAGGATTCGGCCAGCACATCCCGAAGGGGTACACGTACTTCGCGATGTTCTTCTCGTTCCTGGTGGAGATGCTGAACCTGAGGTTGCGTGCGAAGCAGGCTGCGGTAAGGCTCCACGATACGCCGAGGACGCCACATGAAGCTTAGGCTCGAGGCTCGCGAGAAGGTTGGAGTGTAAAGCGAAAGGGCTGAGGATTTCGATCCCTCAGCCCTTCTGCGCACCGCTGCCTTCCAGCCTCGCGTGGCTCAGAGATACCGCTCTCTGAGAATTCCCAGGTGGTGCAATTCGTGTCCCGCGATAGTCCACGCGAGAGCCCGCACCGACATCGCCTTTCCGTTCGCATTTCCCACGCGCGACCATTCGTCGGGGAACAATCCGTCGAACAGCGCCACGGTGGCTCCCCGCACCGCCTCGAGTTCCGCAATGAGGCTCGTCATCGGGCGTTCGTCGAGGCGCGCGCGTTTCACGAACTCGTTTTCATCGAATCCCGGGAGCAGTGTTTCGTCGGCACGGGCGAACCGGAGGGCGCGATACGCGAAGATGCGTTCACAGTCGCTCAGGTGCCCGACCACCTCGCGGATGCTCCACTTGTCGGGCGCATACCGATGGCCGCCCTTCGCGTCCGGGATCCCGCGCAGGAACGCTGACGTGGTCTCCCGGTGCTCGCGGAGCGTGCGCACGACGTCCCCATCGGGGACCTTCTCGATGTACCGTCCGTAATACGGCGCGTACTCGTCAGGCGCCGGTCGCGTGGACCGGGTTTCCGATGGCGTGGCGGTGGCGGTCATTTTTTCGGCGGCTCCGGCTTTTTCGTGGTGGCCGGCGGCGTGGCCGGTTTTTTCGACAGCGACTTGAAGTATTCGTTGACCATGTCCCGGTAGCCGGCGGGAACGTTTTCATTTCCGCCTAACGCGGGGCGATCGACCTCGGCCGCGCCGAGTTGCCGGCGCAGGGTGAACTCGTACTCCTTGAAGCCCTGCACCACGGCGCCGCGCAGCCGGGCCAGCTCTTCCGGATCGTTGAACGCCTTGCCGCCTTCCAGCGCCCGTAGCTGCTGAATCAGGTCGTTGAGCTCTTCCACGTTGCGACCCTGGCCTTGCAGTTCGCGACGCAATGCCTCGGCCGCCTCACGCTGCCCCCGCAGCTCGCGCCCGTACTGGCGAATGTCTTCACCGGTATAAACGCCGCCGCCCTGAGCACCGCCGCCGCTCATCGGCGAGTTGCTGCGATTGCCGCCGGCTGGATCCAGGCCGCGCTGCCCCTGACCCTGGCCCTGTCCCTGTTGTCCGCCCTGTCCCTGCTGTCCTTGTTGGCCCTGTTGTCCCTGCCCTTGCTGGCCTTGTTGTCCCTGCTGCCCCTGACCTTGCTGACCTTGTTGTCCCTGCTGGCCCTGTTGTCCCTGCTGGCCCTGTTGTCCCTGTTGTCCCTGCTGTCCCTGCTGTCCCTGCTGGCCTTGTTGCCCCTGCTGTCCCTGCTGTCCCTGCTGGCCCTGTTGCTGCCCTTGCTGGCCCTGTTGCTGCCCTTGCTGGCCCTGTTGCTGGCCTTGCTGACCCTGT
>Ga0209486_10000505_pt1 | contig 17389 bp, 9 predicted proteins | sample NCCompost_FD_187518 | JGI IMG/M metagenome (GOLD analysis project Ga0209486, IMG submission 187518) | Agricultural soil microbial communities from Utah to study Nitrogen management - NC Compost (SPAdes) (version 2) | ecosystem: Environmental > Terrestrial > Soil > Agricultural land | place: USA...
TAAATTCCGGCTCGCACATCCGACGCCGCATGGACCTCCGCGACCAACTCCAGCAGACACTCGGCTCCACCTACGTCCTCGAGCGCGAGCTCGGCGGCGGCGGAATGTCGCGCGTCTTTGTCGCGAATGAGACGCGGCTGAATCGCAAGGTCGTCATCAAGGTCCTGTCGCCCGAGCTGGCAGCCGGCGTCAATGTCGACCGGTTCGAGCGCGAAATACAACTCGCCGCGTCGCTGCAGCAGGCGAACATCGTCCCGATCATCTCGGCGGGTGACACCAACGGCTACCCGTATTACACGATGCCGTTCGTGGAGGGGAAGTCGCTGCGCACGCGACTGAGCGAGGAAGGCGCGCTCCCGATCAACACCGTCACCGGGATCCTCCGCGACGTGGCGCGGGCGCTGGCGTATTCGCACGAACGGTCGATCGTGCACCGGGACATCAAGCCGGACAACGTCCTGCTCTCGGGAGGCACGGCCGTCGTCACCGATTTCGGTATCGCCAAGGCCATCAGCGCCGCCCGAACCGAGCAGGAGAGCGGCACGCTCACGCAGCTCGGCACTTCGTTAGGCACGCCGGCCTACATGTCGCCCGAGCAGGCCGCGGGTGACCCGCTGGTCGACCATCGCGCCGACCTGTATTCGCTGGGCTGCATGGCGTACGAGCTCTTGACCGGCAAGCCGCCGTTCGCCGACCGGGCGCCGGCCCGCATGCTTGCCGCGCATATCAGCGAGATGCCGGTGCAGGTCGCGGCACTGCGGCCGGATGTGCCGCCCGCGCTCGACCAGCTCGTTATGCAGTGCCTCGAGAAGGATCCCTCGGCCCGGCCCCAGTCCGGAAGCGAGGTCGTCCAGGTACTCGAGGGACTGACCAGCGGCTCGACGACCGGACCACACGTTGCGCTCGAGGCCCCCCGGTCACTGACCCGGGCACTTGTCACTTACGCGGCCGCTGCCGCGGCCGTAGCCATCATCGCCCGGGCGGCGGTCATCGCCGTCGGCCTGCCGGGCTGGGTCTTCCCCGGCGCGCTGATCGTCATGGCGCTCGGGCTTCCGATTGTTCTTTTCGCCTGGTTCGCGGACAAGACCAGGCGCCACGTCGCCATGACCACGCCGCGCACCGGCGGGCACGCGACGCACGGAACGATGGCGACGCTGGCCCTCAAGGCAGGCCCCCGGTTGACGTGGCGTCGGGCCTGGGCCGGTGGCGCATTGGCGTTAGGCGCGTTTGTCATCGCCGTGGCCGGCTTCATGGTTCTCCGTTCGATGGGCATCGGTCCGGCCGGATCACTGCTGGCGGCGGGACGGCTGGAGGACAAGGGACAACTCATCGTCACGTCGTTCCCTTCCCCGGACTCTTCGCTGTCACTGCTCGTGACCGAGGCGGTTCGCACAAACCTCGGCCAGTCACGCGTCGTGTCGGTGATGTCGCCGGTCGCCATCGCAGGTGCGCTCGACCGGATGCAGCGGCCCAGGACGAGTGAGCTCACGCTCGAGCTCGCGCAAGAGATCGCACTTCGCGAGGGAGCCAAGGCGATCGTCGACGGCACCATCCGGTCACTGGCGGGCGGATACGTGATTTCGCTTCGGCTGGTGACGTCAGACTCGCTCAACGAGCTCGCGCTCTACCAGGAAACCGCCAACGGACCGCAGGACATTCTGCAGGCGATCGACAAGCTCACGCGGAAGTTGCGCGAGCGAATAGGCGACTCGCTCCGCGACGTGAACAACAGCGCTCCCCTCGACCAGGTGACGACGTCATCGCTCGAAGCGCTCCGCATCTACGCGGGCGCGGCGCGCTCGATCGATATGGGCGGAAATCCAATCGAAGCCAGCGAACGACTTCGCGAAGCGGTTCGTATCGACACGACTTTCGCCATGGCGTGGCGCAAGCTCGGCGTCGCGCTCAACAACAGCGGATTTCCGCGCCTGCCAGTCGACAGCGCACTCGAGAATGCCTATCGATATCGTGACCGTCTCACCGAGCGAGAGCGACTGCTCACCGAGGGGACCTACTTCCATCTCGGCCCCGGCCGTAATCGTGGACGCGCCATTCGAGCGTACGAGGCGCTGCTCGCGCTCGATCCGACGGAGACCGCGGCCGCGAACAACCTCGCGAACATCCTCAACGGAAGACGCGAGTATGCCCGCGCTGAGTCGCTGTACAAGAGCCAGATAGATGCCGGTCGAGCGACATCGCAGCAGTACACCAACCTCGTTCCCATCCTGTTCAACCAGGGGAAGTTCACCGACGCCGAGGCATTGACGGCGCAGGTCGGGCAGCGGTTCCCGAGTTCGCTGTTCGTCCAGACTGCGCCGATCCACTTCTACTATCAGCGGAATCAGTTCGACTCGCTCGAGCGGCACCTGAAGACCATGCTGGCCAACCCGAGCCCCGTCCTGAAGGTGAACGGCGCCGGCGGTTTGGCGAATTACTCGATCCTGCGAGGACGGATCTCCGACCTCGAGCGCTACGGCGCCCAGGCTCGTCAGATCGCCCGGACGTTAGGCCAGCCTGCCAACCCGGTCCTCGATTCGCTGCAGTTCGCCCAGCTCGAGGTGGGATTCTTCGACGACACTGCCCGCGCGGTCCGACGCATCGACGCCACCGTCGCTCGCGCGGACTTCAGCGGCATGCCGTTCGACCAGCGGCCTTACCTGGCCATCGCCGCATTCTACGCAGGCGTCGGCCAACCCGCGAAGGCGCGCACGTGGGTGTCCCGCTGGGAAGCTGAAGCGACAGATACTGTGATGCGCCGTATTCTCGAGCCGAACCGGCGCGCAATTCAAGGCGTCATCGCGTTCGCGGAGAATCGCTACAACGACGCCATCCGCGATTTCTGGGCCGCTGACTCCTCGTACGACGGGCCTAACGGCACCTGCAGCATGTGTATCTACGATGACATCGCGTTCGTGCACGCCCGTGCCGGCGCGGCCGACTCGGCCATCTACTGGTATGAGAAATACCTGGCCGAGCCGTTTTTCGGCCGCCTGAATTTCGAAGGCGGCGCCAAGCCCCTCATGCTCAAGCGTCTCGGGGAGTTGTACGAGAAAGTCGGCAACGTCGAGAAGGCGGCCGTAAAGTATCGCGAGTTCCTGGCGCTCTGGGACAAGGCAGACCCGCGGCTGCAGCCGAAAGTGGACGATGTCAGGCACCGCCTGTCGCGGTTGGCGGACATCGAGCGACGTTAGGTATCAGTTCACCGCGGCGGGATTGAGCGGGGTCGCGACGCGCTCCCTGCGACGTGCCGGATCGAGCTCCCGTCCCCGCGACATCGCCCACTGCACGAACGCCAGCGCGTAGAACCCGAGCGCGAGCAGGTACAGGAAGCGGAATCCGAAGTACATCGAGTTGTACTCGAGCAGGCCGCCGAGCATCGCACCACACAGGTTGGCCGCCATCACGCCCGCGATGGCTTTTCGGCCGCGGAGCAGTGTCGAGAACACGATCCCCGAGAAGAACATCGGTGAAGTCAGGAGTGCGACGGTCGCAATCCTTCCGGCCGTCGTCGATCCAAATCCGCCCTGGCCCGACATGTACCAGCCACCCGCGAGCGTCAGTAACAGGAGCGTGAACGCCACGTTAGGCCTGTGAATCCGGAACCGCGCCACCACGACATTCGCCAGGAACGCCATCAGCAACACACCGGCGATGACGATTGCCGTCACGCGCCATGTGCCCCCGAAGGTCAATCCCAGTTCGGTGATGGCCTTCGTCTCCACCAGCATGAATCCCGCTCCCAGAAGCAGGAAGCTCATGTCCCCAGTCGCTGGTCGTTCCCTGATGAAGGCGGCCGTCAACGCTACGCCGGCAAGAAGCACCAGGCCGAGGAGCAGGAGGTACGAAATGGGATAGACACGTCTCGGCATGTAGAAGAACGGCCAGTCGTCCGTGGACACGTCGACCTTGATCGACGCGTCAGCGACGCGATCATTCAACGTGAACCCGGTCGATGCCAGCAGGGCAGGAGGCACGTCGATCAGAGTTCCCTCGCGCTGGATGAATACCACCGCGCCATCGTACCGCGCCGATACGGCGACGGGTTCGACTCCATCGAACGCTTCGCGAAGCATTTCGAAGGCCTTGCGGTTGTGCGTTGCGTTCAGCGCCGAAAACGAAAGTACGAGTCGCCCGCCCGGCTTCAGTCGCGAACGCGCCTCGCGGAAAGCCTGCACGGTGTAGACGTATGAATCCAGCCGTACGCTCGAGGCATGGCTCAGTAACGCATGAGAGTCCAACATGCCGTACACGACGAGGTCGAACCGCTCGCTCGTCGTGCGCAGGAACGATCGCGCATCGTTCAACACGGCGGTCACGCGAGGATCGGCGTACGGGTGCTCCGGATGGTTCTGCATTCCGGCACGTTGAATGGCAGGATCGATCTCGATTGCGAATACGCGCGACGCCCCGCCGCGTAGTGCCGCAGCGACATCGTTGCCGGCGCCGGCTCCAACAATCGCCACGTCTGCGTGTGATCCAGGCAAGCGATAGGGCAAGTCGTAATAGGAGCGTGTTGCCTCGATGCGCGGATGATCCGTCCCCGGCGCGCGGGAAAAGTCGTGCACGCGCTGGTAGTAATGTCCTGCGGCCGTGATGTTCATGAGGCCGCTCGTGCCATAGCCGAATTCGAGCATCTGGTACGGCGAGTACACACGGTGCTGCGAGGATGAAGTCGGCCACGCCAGGGCCGTCAGCGCGACGAGCGCTCCACCAATGCCGGCGAGCATCGTCGCCGGCTGCCTGACGAGAAACAGCAGCGCCGTCATCAGGGCGATGGAAAACCATACGATCGGGGGCGTCCAGAGCGCGCTGACCAGAAACATGGAAACGACGCCGACCAGGCTACCCGCCAGGTTCAGACCATACGCGCGCAACTGTGTCCGTCGCGCCATCAGCCGGCCACACAGCTGGCCGATCGGAATGAACGTCACTGCCGTCAGGAGGAAGACGACACTGAGGAAGAAGTAGATCGTCGCGCCCTGCGCAACCGAGCGCATGGTGCTCATTCCCATGCTCAACTGTTCAATGACCGGAATTGCGCCCAGAAACTGGAGGTGCCAATGGCTCAGCACCGACTTGAGGGCGAGCAGCACGATCACCTGCCACGCCAGCGTCGGCACGACGAGGAGCAGCGGAATGCGGTCGCGACTTGCAAGTGCATAGCCGAGGCCCAGGCCTGCGAAGCAGGCGAGGAGCCCGAAGTTTGTGTAAAACGCGAAGAACGGAAACACGGACGCCTGCCAGCGGATCATCGCCAGTTCGAGAAACAGGCTCAGTGCGGCGGAGCCGGCGATAGCGAGGTCGACCCATCGGTCCGGCAGCCCATCAACTTGAGCGACCTGCGCGCGGGCGTCTTCGTCGACGGCTCCGCCGATGCGCTCCAGAAAACGCCGGAGCATGAGCACCGCCGTAAGCGCCGTGAGTAGTGCCAGGCCCAGGCGAAACACGGGGAGTTGCCTCCCCCCGTCCATCAGTGCCGCCGACACAGTGACGATGGGAACCAGGAGGCTTCCCGCGAACACGATTGTCAGGCAGCGAAGGTATGTTTTCGTCACATTCCGGAGACGACTCAGCCCCGGAGAGGCCACGCGAACGGGCATGGGGCATGGGGCATGGGATCTCAGGAAAACCACACTGAGTTTTCTGCTTCAGTCCCATGCCCCATGCCCCATGCCCCATGCCAACGAGCGTGCCGTCATGGATCGCGTTCGACCTTGATCCTGATCGGGAGGATGGTTTCGCCCCAGTGCATGCGCAGGACGGTTGAGTCGCGGCCGACCACCGGGAAGTAAAACGTCATCGCCTCCATGTGCGCCCCTTTTTCCGGTGCGATCTCCACGCGGAGCGCATCGTGTTGTGAACCGGGGTACGGCTGGTGAAAGACGCGCGCGGCCGAGCTGAGGATGAGGGTCCACGGGGCGGCCTGGCGCGGAATCAGCCATAACGAGTATTCGCCCCTGGCAAGCGGCTTGTCCTGCAACAAGACATCCTTGTCGAAGCGGATGCGCGACGCCGAGTCGGCGCCGGGGTGCCAGATGCTGTCCCACTTCACGAGCGCACCAAACAGCTCGCGTCCGCGCGCGACGGGGCGGTTGTAGTCGATGTCGATGTTGGTGTGGCTGACGCGCTGGGCGACGGTGCCGTGCTGGCTGAATGGCACGCCCTGTCGCATGCCTAACGAAATACCTGTGATCGCTACCATTGTAAACCAGCGATTCCGTTTCATTGCGGATTACCGTCCCTGGAAAAAAGAATGAACCGCAAAGGACGCCAAGGGTCGCAAAGGGAAACCCATTGTTTGCAGTCCTTCGCGTACCATTGCGTCCTTCGCGGTTAAAGTGTTTCTGTCATTTCATGCGCAGCATGAGCTGCACGTCGGCCGCATCGGTCGCCGGCATACTGACGATGAACGCGCAGTGCCATGCCTGACCCTTGGACGTAATCTCGAACGTCATGATCCCAATCGAGGTTGCAGCCTGTTCCTCGACTTTTTTCCAGCCTCCCTTGATAAACAGCTCGCTGTAATGCGCGAGGATCTGCTTCAGGGGCAGCATTCCGTTCAGTGAGGTCGACATGGACATCGCGCGCTCCTGGCTGGCAATGCCACTGGAGCCACCGCCGCGACTGTCCATCCCAGGAGGCGGGGTCAGTGCAGGAAGCGGCGTGTCGTCCGCGCCGCGCATCTGCCTCATTCGGTCTATTTCGGGACGCCGTCCGCACAGGAACTCCACCCCCTGTGACCCCTGACGGTTGATCACCACCAGGGTCCGGTTGAGTGATCGGATCATCATGGTGGGTACAATCGCCATTTTGTCCCGACAGATCGCGAGCGGGCGCGACCCGCCATAGGTGCTGACGAAACCGCGACCTGCCGACGAGTCTTCCGGCGTGAGCGTCCAGCCCTTTGAAAGGAGGCGCGCCTTGATCGTGTCGAGCGTGATCTTCGGGTCGTACGGGAAATACGCCACACTAATTCGCGACACGCGGTAATCGGCGTATCCCAGGATCAGGGCGTCGCGGAACAGGTCGGCGGGAAGCGAGTCGTCGGCCATGCCGGCGTGGATCTCGATGTTCCGGTTGCCTAACGATCCGCCAAGCAGGGCGATGACGAGGTCTCGCGGGAGTGAATCGGAGCGGGGACGCTGCTGCGCATTGGCCGGGGGAGCGAACAACGCGAACGCGAGTGTCATAACGAGCAGGTGTCGCATGAGGCTACCCCTTCAACAAGGCGTCGAGCCGAGCGAGCGTTTTGGCCAGCTTTGGCTTGTCGGTGAGGACGGGAAGTACTGGATCTTCGCCCATCTTTTCCATCCGGTCCAGCGCGTTCTTGATCGTGAAGTCCTTCGGGTCGAGATCATCGTTCACCTCGTCCCAGACGAGCGGCATCGATACCGTCGCGCCCGGCAGGGGGCGGACGCTGAACGGAGCCACGATCAGCTGCCCGTGCCGGTTCTGGAGGAAGTCGATGTAGACCTTTTCGCCACGCTTGTTGATCGTGCGCATGATCGTGGCGATCGAGTTGAGCTCCTTGATCACAAGGCGAGCCAGCAATTCGCCGATGAAGCGCGACTGCTCGTACGTCATCTGCTTCCCCAACGGAATCATGATGTGCAGGCCGGTCTTCCCCGTCGTCTTGACGTAGTTAGGCAGCCCGATTTCGTCGCAGATCCGGTGCAGCACCTGGGCGCACTTGATCACGTCGGCGAACGTCGCGTCCTTGGGATCCAGGTCGATCACGCACCAATCCGGCTGCTCCAGCGAGCCCACTCGGCTCATCCAGATGTGCAGCGGGATGGTGCCCAGGTTGGCGAGATAGACCAATGAGTCGACGTCGTCGCAGACGAAGTAGTTGATGTCGCGTTCGGTGTCGGTGCTCCAGATCGGGAAGGTGCGGATCCAATCGGGTGCGAACTCCGGCGCATCCTTCTGATAGAAGGACTTCCCATCGATGCCGTCGGGAAACCGCGTCATGACCACGGGTCGGTCCTTGAGATATGGCAAAAGCCACGGTGCAATCGTGCGGTAATACTCGATCAGGTCGCCCTTGGTGTATTTCTCGTCCTTCCAGAAGATTTTGTTCAGGTTCGATAGAGCGATCTCGCGCTTTTTGGGCTCGGGACTCCTGACTGACTCGTCATCGTAACTGGTGACTCGCGACTCGTGACTCGGCGGTGACTCCTCTGGCCTCTGGCCTCCGGCCTCTGGCCTGTCATTGCGCTTTGCGCTTTCAAACTGCCGTTCGACTTGATCAACGCGTTTATCGTCGCGCCAGCGCAAAAAGGCGGGGTGCCGCAGAACACCCTCATGCGTCCACTCCGTATAGCGCACTTCGACCACGTACCGCGGTTCCACCCACGTTGTCTTCTTTACTTCGGGAATGACGGATGAAGGGGGCGGATCATCGTCAGGCGACGTCACCGGTCCGTAACACGGCGGCTCATCGCGCACATCCTCGAGCAGCCGCTCGTGCCACTCGTGGAGCATCTTCTCGTTGAATCCTGTTCCTACGCGCCCGGCGTAGACCAGTCGCCCTTTGACGATGTCCGCCAGTTGCAGCGCGCCAAATCCAGAGCGCGCTCCCTTCGGATCGGTGAATCCCACCACCGCAAATTCGGCGGTACGGTCCGCCTTGATCTTGAGCCAGTGTGGCGAGCGACCGGCGCGATACGGCTGCTCACCATTCTTGGCAATGATTCCCTCCAATCCCCTCATGCTGACTTGCTTGTGGAACGCTTCCCCCTTTTCGGCGATGTGGTCGAGGTAGCGAACCGGCCCCACCTTCGGCGCGAATGATTCGAGCAATTCCTTGCGTTTGGTTAGCGGCAGCTGTCGAGCGTCGTATCCTTCGGCGGCGAGCAGGTCGAACGTGAAGAATGTTGAGGGGAGTTCGATCGCGGAGCGCTTGATGTCGTGCACGTTATGCAGCGCACCACGTTGCTGGAGCAGCGAGAAGCTGGGCTTCCCTTCCCCATCGAGCACGACCACTTCGCCGTCGATGATGAAGTTGTCGAGTGCTATCGCCCGCACCGCATTCGCGATTTCCGGGAAGACCTCGGTGTAGTCGTTGCCGTTGCGTGAGACGAGAATGACGTCGTTCCCTTTCTTGCCTGCCAGCAGGCGATAGCCGTCGAGCTTCAGCTCGAAGAGCCAGCCCTTTTTCGTGAAGGCTTCCTCGCGCGTTTCGGCCAGCATGAGACCAGTTTTGGCAATGTCGACGCGCTCCTTCGCCGCCCCAGCTTCGCCCAGCGCGTTTCGCAGCTCGGTGACGTGTCGCGTGCCTTTCGCGACTTCCTCGACAGTCAGTCCGGATAGAACAGACTCTTCCGGAAAGACGTCGCCGGGCGACTTCACGTATTCGTCGCGCTCCTTGATCAGGAGCCATTCCTTTTCAGCCTTCTTGATCTTCACCAGCGTCCAGCGACCGCGGAGTTTGTAGCCCTTTAACTCGAACAGGAGCTTCCCCTTCTCCAAGCCTTCTTTCCAGGGCTCCAGCGGCACCCACTCGCCGCGATCCCAGACAATCATCCCACCGGCGCCATAGTTTCCAGCCGGGATAAGTCCCTCGAAATCACCGTATTCCAGCGGGTGATCCTCGACGTGCACTGCGAGCCGCTTGTCGTTGGTGTCGTACGATGGACCCTTGGGCACGGCCCACGATTTGAGCACGCCACCCATCTCGATCCGCAGGTCCCAGTGCAGTCGGCTCGCAGCGTGTTTGTGGACCACGAACAGGCGACCTTCGGTTTCGGCGACTCGTCCCACCGGCTCGGGCGACCGATCCGCTGACCGTTTCGCACGATACGTCGCGAGGTCGTCGCTTCTAGTCTCCTCCGTCGTTTTCGAATCGTCCGCAGCCATGAGTGCAAGGTGCTCTGAAACGCTTCCCGCCGGGAGTCGACCTTGCCCGTCTGCCCGTCTGCCCGCCTGCCCGCCTGCCCGCCTGCCCGCTGAGGCCGCGGAACCTACATTACGTGGCAAAGCTTTATCCGCCGGATGTCGACCAACGCCACACCTAGCCAGACCGAGTCAGAGCTGACCGAGGAGCGCGCGGCGCAGCAGCTTCTCGAGCGCCTGCGCACAGCAACGCTCGGCGAATACGAGATCCTCGGCGAGCTCGGACGCGGCGGCATGGCGATCGTCTACCTGGCCCACGAGCTCAGCCTCGACCGGAAGGTGGCGATCAAGGTCATGCTGCCGGCGATGTTGACCGGCGCGGGCATGGTCGAACGGTTCAAGCGTGAGGCACGCACCGCCGCGAACCTGAGCCACCCGAACATCATCCCCATCTTCAGTGTCCGCGAAGTTGAAGGGCTGATCTTCTGCGTCATCAAGCTGGTCGAAGGAACGCCACTGGATTCGGTGATGCGGGAGCTCTCGCAGCTGCCGGTGCCGATGGTCCAGGGCATCCTCGCCCAGGTTGGTGGAGCGTTGGGGTACGCACACCGGCACGGCGTCATCCATCGCGACATCAAGCCGGGCAACATCCTCATCGATGACGAAGGCTGGGCCGTTGTCACCGACTTCGGCATCGCCAAGGTTGTCTCGAACGTCGGCCTGACGACCACGGGAATGGCCGTCGGTACGCCGACGTACATGAGCCCCGAGCAGGCGACGGCTGATGAAGTGACTGGAGCATCGGACCAGTATTCGTTAGGCGTGGTGGCGTACGAAATGCTGGCCGGCCGGCCGCCGTTTACGGGATCGTCGATGGTGGCCCTCATGTACAGCCATAACCACGACGCGCCGCCGTCGATCAAGCAGTTCCGGCCCGACGTGCCGGACCAGCTGTGCAACGCGATCATGCGCATGTTGCGGAAGGCGCCTGACGAGCGGTTCCTTACGATGGAGGAAGCCGTCATCGCGGCCGGGGCCCGGCCGCTGATGCACGACGATCCATCGCGCGACCAGCTCATCGCACTCGCCAAGACCGGCTTGATGCATCGGATCGTGGCACAGGCCGTCACGCCGCGAAGTCCCGTGCCGCGGCCAACGCGCGCCAGCCTTCCCACGCGTGTGGCGCGCAATCCGCTACTGCTTGCCGCCTCTTCGACTGGACTCGTGGCCGCTGGTTTCCTGCTGGCAAAGATGGTCACCGGGTCTCCAGATGTGGTTTCGGCTCCAGAAGCGTCGGTCAGCACGCCGCGCACTCCAGACTCTGTCGTCTCGGTCCCCGCGCCGCCGACTGTCAGCCAGGCAGACAGTTTGACTCGCAGCCCATCCGTGCCGCCCCGTCAGGAGCGCCGTGCCGAGCAGCCGCCGCAGCGTCCGGCACTCGTCCCGACCGCAGCCGCGGTTGCGAGTCGCGACTCGGTAAGATCCGCTCCCACGCGTGGTGACTCGTCAGGCACGCCACTGGTGCAGAACGCAGAAACGACATCCCGTATCCCTTCGATCGCGCCGCCGCCGGTTTCCGCCGGTGAGTCGCCGCTGACGCGACAGCCCGTATCGTCTCTCAATACGCCGGTCAGGACGGCCGCCGAAGATGTGACGGCCGTTATCCAGTCGTACGCTCGTGCGCTGGGCGCGGGGGACATGGCTGCCGCCCGGCGGATCTACCAGACCATGCCTAACGATCAGCGGCAGGGCCTGGAAAACCTCTGGGCAGCCGGCGGCACCATCACGCCGACCTGGACGATCAACGACATCATCATCACCGGCGACGTCGCCACGGCGCAGGTCAGTGGCGTGAATGTCTTTGCAGGACGCGGACAGACGCCGGAGCGCATTCCCGTTTCGCTGCGCGCGCGGCTGGAGCGTCGCAACAACGAGTGGCGGCTGGTAGCATTGGTCAACTAATTGGGGTCAGAGCGGGGTCAGACCGAATTAGGGGTCAGACACCTAAGTCCCGACGGAATTAGGGGTCAGACACCTAAATCCAGTAACTAGGGGTCAGATACCGAAGTCCAGACGCCCAGACTTCTTCCTTGGAGCCGCGAACTTAGGTGTCTGACCCCTAATCCCTGACCCCTAATCCCCCGCTCTGGAATCGCGAACTTAGGTGTCTGACCCCTAATTCCGCCTGGCCGTCTTTTTAAACCCGGAGAAATGATGCGAACAGTCCGTGCCGCGCTCGGACTCCTGCTCTGCCTTGCCCCGGCGGTTCCGGCGCAGGGACCGATCGGCACATCAACGCCGACCACGACGTCCACCGGTGGTCTGCGTGATCGCATCCGTGAGCTCTTCAGCTTTGGCTCCTGTGGCCGGCCGTTGTGTCTCGACAACTCGATCAACGCGACGAATGGGCACGGCGACCACTTCGTGCCGGACATCATCGCCAATAACGGCGCGATCCTCAGTTTTCTCACCGACGCGATTGCGGCCAGCGCAGCCAACCTGCCGCTGTCGGCAACCACCAGTGGCGCGACTTTCCGGTTTGTCGGAGGACTGCCGGTGCGTACGTCCACGTCGTTAGGCCCGATTTTTGGAGAGCGGGCCCAGACCCTCGGCAAAGGAAGGTTCGTGGTCGGCGCCCACGTGACGGGACTCAACTTCACCTCGCTCCGCGGCGTCCCACTCAACCAAATCACGCTCAATTTTTCGCACGACGATGTGCCACCCGAGGGACTGGGCCAGCCGTTGCGAGAGAATGATGTCCTGCAGGTGCGGCTCGACCTCGCGCTGAACGTGCTGGTCACGACGGCGTTCACGACGTGGGGCATTACCGATCACGTGGACGTGGGCCTGGCCGTTCCGCTGGTGCATACCAGCATGACCGGCCGCAGCACAGGGCAGTTTTTTCCGTTCGGAATTCCAACCTCGCATTTCTTCGCTGGTGACTCAGCGAATCCAGTGTTGACGGCGAATGCGGCGACGTTCGGATCGGCAACCGGGATCGGCGACATCGTTCTGCGAACGAAGTGGAGCGTGCGCAGCACGGAGGATGCCGGTGTTGCCGTCATGGCCGATGCGCGACTGCCCACAGGTTCGGACGAAGACCTGACCGGCTCTGGGAATTTTGCGCTGCGAGCGCTGTTACTCGCGTCGACGAAGTTTGGCGACTTCTCGCCGCACCTGAACCTGGGCTACGCCTTGCGGGGTGGGCGAAATGACGCAGTGCTGGCCAGTACTGGCTTCGACCAACCGTTGTCGGATTGGGCGACGCTGGCCGCGGATGTGCTCACCGAATGGCAAGTTGGCGAGAGCTCGCTCACGTTGCCGAACGTGGTCACCATCACCTATCCGGTGGAGCGCACTATAACGCCGACGAACATCCCGAACATGAAGGATCACCGCGTTTACGGATCCTTCGGCATGAAGTTCAGGACACCCGGTGGTCCGATCGTGGTCGCGAACGCGTTGATGCCGCTCCGACGAGGTGGCCTCGAGACGCGGCTTATCTGGACTCTTGGCCTGGACGGTAACTTCTGATTTACGCTGTCACACGAGTTCACGCGGAGCCGCGAAGTGCGCGGAGTCAAAACAACCAGAGAGTTGAAGGGTCTTTTCACGCTCCGCGGCTCCGCGCCTTCGCGTGAGAAGGACTTGTGATCGACGCGAGTGCGGGGAACCCTGCTTTGTTCCGGGGTAACCCCAGTCCCAACCTGCGCCGGGAGCGTGTCCGGTGAATCGTTCGGTCGTTGTTTCCTTCACGGTTGCGCTCAGCGCGGCCTTCTTCCCGAGACCGACGCTCGGCCAGGACATTTTCGGCACCGTCCGTGACAGCGTCACCGGCACACCGGTTCGAGGCGCGGTCGTCATGGTGCTCGGCGCCAATCGCCTGCCCATCGAACGACGTCTGACCTCATCATCCGGATCGTTCAGCGTTGCTACTGCATCGGGTGTGTACCTCAGGGTCATTCGCATCGCGTACCTGCCCTTCGAACGAAGACTCAATCAGATCGGCGCGTCACCGTTGGTGATCACGATGGTGCCAGCGGGACGGATGATCGGAGAGGTTTCGATTCGCACGAATCCGACCTGCCCACGGCGCGGCGATCAGCGACAGGCACTTTCGCTCTGGTCTTCGGCAACCGATGCGCTGCTGGCAATGGTGGTCGCCACCGCCGATTCCGGGCACACCGGTCTCATGACGCAGATCATGTATGACCGCGTGATGGCCCAGAGAGGGCCAAGGATCCTTCGGCAGAGTACTCGTCGCGTCGTTACCGGTAATGTCCTGCCGATTCGTGCCGACCGTGATCCCGAGGAGTTCGTTCAAAACGGCTACGTCACATTGAGGCCGGGGGGAGCCACGTATTACGCGCCCGATCCCGAGATCCTGCTCGATTCTTCCTTTGCGGCCACACACTGCCTGTCGATGCGCGGGTCACCGCGAGGCGACACGACTCGCATCGGCGTGGCGTTCGCGCCGCCGTACGATCGGCGATCATTACCTGACATCGAAGGTGTTCTGTGGCTGAACCGCAATCCACTGTCGCTGCATTCAATGGAGTTCGAATACCGGGGCGTGCCGCAGGTCGTAATGAACATGTTTGCCGGCGGCCGCCTGGAGTTCAAAACGCTCAGTGACGGCGTGCCCATGATCAGCTCGTGGCAAGTGCGATCACCGCGACTTGGCTATCTGCGCGATGGAAGACCAGTTGTCGCCGAGATTCACGAAACTGGCGGGCTGATTGCTGACGGGGTCCTCACCGACGGTACCTCGTGGTCGGCGCCCCTGGCGACATTGCGCGGCCGCATCTCAAACATTGTCACTGACCAACCCGTGCCGGACGCTGTCGTCTCGCTCGATTCAACGGACCAACGTGTCACGACCGACACTGCCGGGCGATTCTTCTTTGACCAGCTGTTGCCGGGTCCTTATGTCCTGCGCGTGAAGGACTCCGTCGCGGTGCACGCACTGAAGGTCGACGAAGAAGGGAAGATCGTCCCGGACTCTTCTGCCGTCATGCAGTTGGTTACTCGAACAGCGACGATCGATCTCAATGTGCAGACAGGTTTGACGCCTTTCATCGAGACCGCGCTCCCCTGGCGTCAACCGTTACTCGGCTGCGGGGTGCAGACGAGCGAATTCCGCTTCGTAGTCATGGGAATTGTGGTCCGGCCCGACAGCACACCGGTGCCTAACGTCCCTGTCAGGTTGAGCTGGTCAGATACGACTAGTGGCGTTGCGCTCGAAACTACGGTGGATGCTCAAGCAGATGCGGGCGGTGGATTCGTCGTGTGTGGCATTCCGTCCGACCGGCCCTTGGGAACCCGCGTCGTGGGGCCGGACGGCCGTGCTCACACCGGTCCCACGCGAATCACGCGTTCGCATCTCAGCCGTAGGCTTCCGGCCACAATGCGGGCTGTGACACTCACAATTCCCGGTTCGTAATCGAGGCAGCGTCATCCGGTCAATCCGGGCAAGACCCCTTGCGCCGGAGGTCCTCAGAAGGGCAGCCTCAAAAGGGTTTAGTCTCCCATCCGCCAACCGTCATCCGCCATCCCCGCTATGCCAGTAAGATCAACAGGCACCGCCACGATTTCCTTCGGGCTCGTCTCCGTCCCGGTGCACATCTACTCGTCCGCCGAGTCGCGCGCCAGCGTGTCGTTCAACATGCTCCACAAGAAGTGCGGCACGCGCGTGAAGCAGCAGTACATCTGCCCCAAAGACAACAACGAGGTGGTCCCGCGCGAAGACATGGTCAAGGGCTACGAATTCGCCAAGGATCAGTACGTCATCTTCACGCCTGACGAGTTGAAGGCACTCGAGGAGAAGGCGACCGGGGCAATCGACATCAATGAATTCGTGCCCCTGAAGGAGGTCGATCGCGAATACGTCGAGAAGATCTATTACCTCGGCCCGGACAAGGGCGGAGACCGGGCCTATCGGTTGCTGGCCAAGGCGCTCGACACGACCGGCCGAGCCGCGTTAGGCCAGTACGCGGCCCGCGGACAACAGTACCTCGTGCTCCTTCGCCCGAAGAACGGCGTCATCGTCATGGAACAGCTCCATTACGCCGACGAGATGAAGTCGGCCAGCGAAGTGCCAGTCCCGGAAGGCGACGTGAAGGACAGTGAGCTCAAGCTGGCGAAGCAGCTCATCGACCAGGGCACCAACGACACGTTCGAACCCGAGAAGTACAAGGACACGGTTCGCGAGCGCGTGCTCGAGGCGATCGAGGGTAAGGTCGAGGGCCAGGAGATCACGGCCGAGCCGGCCGAAAAGGGCGGCGCCAAGATCATCGACCTCATGGAGGCACTGAAGGCGAGTCTTGCCAGCGGCGCCGACGACGAAGAAGAGGAAGAGGAGGAAGAAGCCGCGCCCAAGAAGAAGAAAGCACGCAAGGCGTCATGACGCACTGACGGCGTGCACCAAAAGCGTGCTCTAAAAGCGTGCTCTAACGGCGCCCTCATGTTCGATCGCAACTGAAGATTCCCCACTGACAGGTCCATCGAGTGCGCCTCCTGGCCGGCACCAGCGGCTACGCGTTCAAGGAGTGGAAGGGCACATTCTATCCCGGCGACCTGAAGGACGCCGGGATGCTTGGTTTCTACGCGACGCGATTTCCCACGGTCGAGATCAACAACACGTTCTACCGGCTCCCGAAGGAGAACGTGTTGCAGGACTGGGCCTCGCAGGTCCCGGAGACCTTCACGTTCGCGATCAAGGCGAGCCAGCGCATCACGCATTACGCGCGGCTCAAGCCGGAATCGAAGGATCTGGTGAACTACCTCCTTCAGAACACCACGGTGTTAGGCAGCAAGCTCGGACCGATACTGTTTCAGTTGCCGCCGAACATGCAGAAGGACCTCGAGCGGTTGAAGCGATTCCTCGACTTCCTGCCGCACGGACGGAGGTTCACGTTCGAGTTCCGGCATTCGAGCTGGTTCGAAGAGGACGTGGTCGATGTGTTGCACGCGAAGGATGTCGCAATGACGATCATCGACCAGGACGACTTCGCAACGCCCCCGATCGCCAGCGCGTCGTGGGGATACGTGCGACTGCACCGGTTCGATTACGACACGCAGTCACTCACGCAGTGGGCCGAGCGGGTGAAGGAGCACAACTGGTCTGACGTGTACGTGTACTTCAAGCACGACGAGGGCGTCGGATCGGGGCCTCCCGCGGTCGACGCGTTCACAAAGCTTCTTTGAACCGGCGTCGCGTCGTGAGTTATGCTGCCTGCGTCTGGGCAACGCTGTTTGGCGCTCCGCATCTCTGGTGGGCGCTGGGATTCCGCGCTGGATTCCCGGGCGGTGATTCTAGTTATCAGTTCTTCATGAGCAGCTGGTGGCGCGTGTTGTTCAACTGGACTGTCGTCGCGCTCAGCGCAGTGACCATCCTGATCACGCTCGTGCTCCTGAAACCACCGCAACTGGTCAGGCAACGTTGGATTCCAAGAGCACTGGCGTGGATCGCGTGCGTGCTGCTCCTCATTCGTGGCGTGGCCGGCATTATCGTCGATGGAACAAGCGACTTGATTTGGGCGCCGGCGTTTACTAT
>Ga0209486_10000506_pt1 | contig 17382 bp, 14 predicted proteins | sample NCCompost_FD_187518 | JGI IMG/M metagenome (GOLD analysis project Ga0209486, IMG submission 187518) | Agricultural soil microbial communities from Utah to study Nitrogen management - NC Compost (SPAdes) (version 2) | ecosystem: Environmental > Terrestrial > Soil > Agricultural land | place...
CTGAAGGTATCGTCGGCAACGGTCCCTATAGCGGGGGTACCGTTAGGCGTGGCGACACCGTCCCGATTCCCGCGTCCCACTTCGCGGACGCCGGTCATCCGAACCGTCCCGTGATGTAATCCTCGGTGCGGGAGTCATGCGGCGTTGTAAACACTTCCGAGGTGGGGCCAGTCTCCACGAGCTCGCCCAGCAACATGAACGCCGTGCGATCAGAAACACGTGCGGCCTGCTGCATGTTGTGCGTGACGATGATGACCGTCACGGTGCCTCGCAACGTGTGTACCAGCTCTTCGACCTTCTGCGTGCTCAACGGGTCCAGCGACGCGGTCGGTTCGTCGAGCAGGATGACACTCGGCCGCGTCGCCATGGCGCGGGCGATGCACAAACGCTGCTGCTGCCCGCCGGAGAGCGCCGTAGCGGAATCCTTGAGCCGGTCGCGGACTTCATCCCAGAGTCCGGCCGTGCGGAGCGACTCCTCGACGATCGCATCCTCCTCGCGACGAGAGGGCCTGCCGCGCGAGGAGGCGCGGAGCCCCGCGGCAACATTGTCGCGGATGGACATGGTCGGGAACGGCGTAGGACGCTGAAACACCATGCCGATGTGCCGGCGCACCTCGATCGGATTGACGCCGCGCGCGTAGAGGTCCTTGCCGTCGAGCAGCACTTCGCCATTCACACGGGCCAGTGGAATCGTCTCGTGCATCCGGTTGAGGCATCGCAGCAGCGTCGATTTTCCACACCCGGATGGGCCGATGATTGCGGTGACCTGGCCGTCGGGAAAATCGATGTTCACGTCGCGCACGGCGCGGACGGTGCCAAAGAGCGCGTCGAGTTTCCGGACCGCAATGCGCGGCCGCTCGTCCGGTGGTGCCTGACGAGTACTCCTCTGGATGCTGGGGGGCGGCTGGACCGTGAGGAGATCAGTCACCGACACCTCCGTGTCTGGAACGCGTCACGAAGCGGGCGAGGATGCTGATGACGAGGACCAGGGCAATCAGGACCAGCGCCCCCGCCCACGCCAGTCGATGCCAGTCGTCGTACGGCGACTTCGCGTAGGTGTAGATCGTGTGTGGAAGTGAAGCGATCGGCTGCGAGAGCGACACGGACCAGAATTGGTTTCCGAAGGCCGTGAAGAGGAGCGGTGCCGTTTCCCCGGCGATGCGGGCCACGGCAACCAGCGCCGCGGTCACGATGCCCGGGAGCGCCGTGCGGAGTACAATGGCCACCGAGGTGCGCCAGCGTGGATATCCCAGCGCGAGTGCCGCTTCCCGCAGTGCCGTCGGCACCGTGCGCACCATTTCCTCAGTGGCGCGCGTCACCAGGGGGATCATCATGGCGCCTAACGCAACACCGCCTGCCAGGGCCGAGAAATGCCCCACCGGGCGCACCAGGAAGTGCCAGGCGAAAATGCCCATCACGATCGACGGCATGCCGTTCAGCACGTCGGACAGGAAGCGCACGGTGGTGGCCAACCGTGCCCCTCGTTGTTCGGCGAGGTAGAGTCCGGCCCCGATCCCGACGGGAAGGCCAATCGACGCGGCAATGCTGACGAGGATCAATGTGCCGGTGATGGCGTTGGCCATCCCCCCGCCTGCTTCGCCTACGGGCCGTGGCATCCGGGTGAAAAACGCCAGGTCGATTGACGAAGCGCCCTGCCGGATCAGGTGGATGAGCACGAAAATGAGAGGAAGGGTCGCCAGGAGTGCCGCGAATCCCATCAATCCGACCATGACGCCGTTGGTGACTTTTCGGCCCGTGAGAGACCGCCGGCGGGGAGGAGCAGGAGGAGTGCGCACGGTCAGGACCTGGGCTCGCGTCCAACCGACCAGACCAGCCACCGTGCTATCGCATTCACCACCAGCGTAACGACGAGCAGCACCGCGCCGCACGCCATCAGCGCCGCGGTGTGCAGCACGGTCGTGGCCTCGGCAAATTCGTTGGCGATGACCGACGCCAGCGTGTACCCTGGCGCAAACAGGGACGCCGAGATTTCGTGCCGGTTGCCGATCAGCATCGTCACGGCCATCGTCTCGCCTAACGCGCGTCCCAGACCGAGGATGACGCCGCCCAGGATACCGGTCCGCGCGTACGGGACGACGGCGTCGCGGATCATCTCCCACTTGGTGGCGCCCATGGCGAGCGCCGCCTCCCGCTGTGACCGTGGCACCGCCATCAACACCTCGCGCGCGACCGCCGAGATGTACGGCAGGATCATGATGGCGAGGATGACCGCCGCCGCCAGCATGCTGTTGCCGTAGGCCGGTCCCGAAAAGAATGGCGTGCTGCCCAGGCCGAGCGTGGTGGCGAGGAAGGGCATGACCTTCTCGCGCAATAACGGCAGCAGGAAAAATATCCCCCACAAGCCGTACACGACGCTGGGGATGGCGGCCAGGAGGTCCACGAAGAACGCCAGCGGCCGGCGCAACCAGCGTGGGCAGAACTCGGACAGGAAGATCGCGACGCCTAACGCCAACGGCGCCGCGAGGACCAGGGCCAGAATGGAGCTGACAATGGTCCCGTAGATCATCGGGGCGGCGCCGAACTGGTTCCGCACCGGGTCCCACACGCTCGACGTCAGGAACCCAAAGCCAAACACGCGCAGCGCCGGCCACGCCGCGGCCACCACCTCGAAGGTGATGAACCCGAGCAGGACCGGGATTGCGACAGCGAACGCGGTAGTCAGCGTGCGATAGACGATATCGCCCGCTGACCGTCCTCCCAGGGTCGCTGCACCCTCCGGCGGAGAGGATTCCCCCGGTTCGGGTGCCGGCAGCGCAACTTCCGTCACGGCGTCGTGGTCAGCGCAATGGTGCTGAGGCGCTCTGTCAGGCGCTGCGCCAGCGCGGCCGGTAGCGGTGCGTAATCCAGCGCCGCGGCGCTCTGCTGGCCCGTCGTGTACATCCAGCGCATGAAGTCCACCAGCTTCTTCGCCTTCGCGGCGTCAGGCGGCGTCTTGTAGACGAGGAGCCAGGTAAAGGACGAAATGGGGTATGTACCGGCGCCGGGCCCATTCACGATCGAGACACGGTAGTCGGTGTCAGGCGGGAGAGCAGCAATGACGCCCTCTGACGCAGCGGTGATCGAGGCGATGGTAGGTTCGACAAACTCCCCCGCCTTGTTCTGGATATGCGCGGTCGGCAATCTGTTTTGCTTCGCATAAGCCAGCTCCACATAGCCGATGCTGCCCGGAGTCTGCTTCACCTGACCGGATACGCCCTCATTTCCCTGGCCGCCCAGACCAACAGGCCAGTTCACTTCCTTCCCCCGGCCAGGTCCCCCTGCACTCTGTGCCCACGCCGGGCTCGCAGAGCTCAGGTAATCCGTAAACACGTAGGTAGTGCCACTGCCATCGGAGCGATGCACGACAATGATGTCCGTGTTAGGCAGCGGGACTGAGGGATTGAGTGCCGCAATCCGGCTGTCGTTCCATTTCGTGATCTTCTTCATATAGATGTCGCCGATTACTTCACCCGTGAGGCGGAGCGGTTGGGCGACAGTGGCGAGGTTGTATGTCATGACGACTGCGCCGAGCACGGTTGGGAAGTGGAGCGCGGCGCCGTGGCGAGTGCGCGTCATCTCCTCGTCGCTCATCGGGCCATCGGACGCACCAAAATCCACGGTGCCTTCCGAGAACTGCCTGATTCCGCCCCCGGATCCGATGGACTGATAGTTGATCTGTACGCCGGTCGCGGCCGCGTAATCGTGGAACCACTTGTTGTAGATCGGTTGCGGGAAGGTCGCGCCCGCCCCGGTCAGGTCGACGCCGGCGGAGCTCGTGGCCGTGTCGCCGGCGCCGGTATCGCCACCACCGCAAGCAGTGCCGAGGACCGTGATGGTCGTGAGTGCGATCGCAAGGAGACGCATGGAACGCTCGGGGATAGGGTTCAGAAATTCGCGATGAAATGCAGGAAGTACGTGCGCGTTGGCGTGCCGGAGAGTCCATTCCGCGGCGACAGCGACTGCACGTCGAATGTCACGGAAGTGCGTGGGCTGATGTCCCAGCTCGTGCCAACGATGTAGCGACGCTGTGTGCCGGACGATGCGTCGTCCGGCTTGATGTCGTCCACCCGCGCCAGGAGCGACCACGGGGATGACGACGCGGGGCCTAACGGGCGCCAGAAGGCGAACGCCGAGGTCAGCGCGCCCGTGACTTCGTGGGTCGTCGGAGTTACGTCGCTCGTGGTGTCCGCCGTTTCTGCGACGTCCACCTTGCGCGCGATCTGCAGGCCGGCCGCAAACCGCGAATCGCGATACGTGGTCAGAAAGCCATAGCGGTCCTTGCGACGCATCTCGGCCACTGGTTGCACCGTGCCACGCCTCGTTGCGAAGGAGCTTGCCTGGCCGCCGATGCTCACCCACGGAGACAGCTGCAGTCCGCGAAGCGCGCTGGTGCCACTCGCCCACGGAGTCAGCGTCAGGCGTGCCTGAAAATCCTTGAACCGGTCAGTCTCGCGTGACTGGTAGCCGGCGCCGTTCACGACCGTCGCGTAAATCTCGCCGATCCTGTTAGGCAGGGTGATGCCCAGCCCGGCGCCGGCGTCTGCCGAGTTGAAGTAGCCCGCCTGCTCGAGCGCGACCTGGGAAAGTCCGCGATTCCAGTACTGTTCTTCTTTTTCGATCACGACGGTCTGGATGAGGCCCAGCCGCCCCCAGACCTTCATGGCATCGCCCGATCCCTCGACGAAATCGTGATTCAGGTAGGCGTACTTCACCCGCATCGTCCACCCGCGGTAGTACTGGTCGCGCGTCGCGTCACGTTGCTGAAAGACATCCAGCGTAACGCGGATGCTGTCGCGAGTCCCTGACGAGGCGCGGAAGTTGAGATAGGCACGTTCCATGTCGAACCGGTTTTCGGAGCGGGCACCGGCGAGGCCGCCATACTGGTAGTTCAGGTACAACACGCCCGAGAAGGCGACGGGCGCCGTCGACGCCGATTGTGACGAGGCTGTGACGCGTGGGGGTGGGGATGCTGAATCGGTCGGTGACGGTGTGGCGTTCTGAGCGGGAAGCGAGCGGCTGATGGCGAGCGCGGCGGCTATTGCGACGAGACGAGTGCTCGGCAGTTGCACGGTGACCCCTGGTAACCGGTGATCCTGCGCCAGCGTGTAACAGGCGACGGCAGGCTATCCGTACTCTGTAACAGTTTGGCGACGATCCGGTAACGCACCGGTCCTGATTGTCACGGCCGCAACACAACCGTGTCACCGCGATCCGGGGTGGAGTCCGGGCCTCCTGATCAGAATCCGTTGGCGTACGACAGGATCTTGAACCGCCCCTGGCGCTCGATGATGCTCGAGAAGAGGCCTAACGTCGCCGGTTCGGCGCCGCCCACGACAAACGTCACCACACAATCACCCCAGACCCGATTTGAACCTTCGATCGTTGGCTGTTTGGCACAATGCCATGACTGGAGGTGCAGTGCCTGTCCGCCGATCCGGTTGAGCAATCGGGCGAGCCCGGAACTGCTGGCGGCAGCATGGCGGAGCCAGGCGATGTCGATCGCCTGTTGGTACGGTGGCGCGCTTAATGGAGAGTCCGGATACACAAGCCACGCGAACTCGGCGCGGGACACCGCGAGACGCAGGAGAGCAGCGGTGTCGGCATGTGCCAGGCTCGCCGCGAATGCCCCGACGAGCGATGCGCTGCTCGTCGCCGGGCTCTGCAACCGGCTCACAGTGTCGAGTCCGAACCGGAAGCGGCGAAGCTGCTCCTGCATGGGCAGGATGCTGTCGATGACGTACGCGGGCTGCGCTCGGCTGACGGAATCCTGCCTGGCCAGCGCCACCGAATCAGCGCGTGCCGCATCCGCGGCCGCGGCGTGACCTTCACCGCAAGCGGCCACGATCAGAAGCAGTATCGACGCCGCGGCGTTTCGACGTAAAACGTTAGGCAGCCGACGACGTCGATATCCCATCGCCGGCCACCCGCCGAGCATTACTGCTGGTTGTAAACTGTCCACCCTTGCCACCACTTCGGTCCTCCTGGTGCTGCCGCGCCGCGATACGTGGACCCTGCCACAACGGATCCCGCCGCGGTGGCGACCTTGCCGGAGAAGGAGGCGAGGCCGCCCGTTGCCGCCGCCGACGATGCGGCCGGCGTCCAGTCGAACGCTGCCGCCGTGGTTGTGGCCCCGATTGTCGCCGGGAATGCGGTGAAGAGCGTTGTCGTGGCAGCGGCGTCCTGCACGATCGCGTTTGCCGTCATGTCGAACGAGTTCTGTCCGGTACCGGCCTGGAACGCGAGCGAGGATTCCGCGATCAGGATGTTGCGAACGGCAAGATCGGTCGAGGCGAGATCCGGAGTCGCGACGCTGCCGGCGCGCAGGTACGTCTCGGCGTCACGAACGCTGATCGCACCGCGTGGCCAACGCGAGACGAGGCCGTTGACATAATATCCGCCCGTTCCCCGGCGCAGCAGCACACCAATGCCACCCGAGCTTCCCGCCAGGGCGGCGTCGTTAGGCCCGATCAACGTGAAGTTGGCGACGACCGGCGTCGTGAACGGCGTGGTGTTGCGGCCGTTCGTGCATCCGGCGCCCTCGCATCCATCGTTTTCGATGCCTTGCGGATCACTGGAAGGGCCGCCGGGGAGACCCGTTCTCGCAGGCAGGCGCGCGGTCTGCAGCGCGATGAGGTACTGCAGGCGTCCCTGGAACCCTTCCGACATGTCGAAGTGGTCATCACCGGACTCGTATGAGACGAGGTAGGAAGCGTCTACCGCGCCGCCCCAGAACTCGAACGAGTCATCGAGACCGGCCATCGATTGCAGGTACGAAAGCTTCGTTCCGCTACCAACTGCAGCGAACGAGAACGAATTCAGCTCGGCGTTCGCCGTTGGTGCGTAGCCGGCGTACTCGACGCGCACGTAGCGCAATTCGCCGCTGTTATCGGTGTTCGTGGTTCCACCGCTGTAGGTGACTTTGTAATTTGTGCCGGGTGCATTTCCGGTTGCGGTATTCGTTCCTTCGATCTCGATCTCGACGCCGGTGCGATTGATCACGGCGTTCCCAACGATGATCAGTCCACCCCAGTCACCGGGGCGTCGCTGGCCCGCAGGCTGCGACGACGTGAACACGATGGGCAGCGCGGCTGTCCCGATGGCCATGATCTTCGCTCCGCGAAGGACGAAGAGGGATGAGCCAACGGTGTTGTAGTCACCCTTGATTGTGGTACCAGCTTCAATCGTAAGGGTGGCACCATTGGCGACGTGGACGAAGCCGCTCAGGGTGTACGTGGTGTCGCGATGCCAGGTGGTGTTCGTGGTAATGTCACCGGTCACGATCTTCGTGAAGGTGCCCGGCGCGAGGGTCGTCATCACCTGCTCTCCGCTATAGCCACTGTGCGCGGTGCCCCGGGTCGCCTTTACCCGGTAGCGATACTGCGTCTGCACATCCAGGCCCGCATCGTCGTGGGTGACGAGACCGTCGGTCGCCGGAGCACTGACGGTCGTCACCGTCGCAAATGTGCCCGCGACGCCGCTGGCGCGCTCGATGATGTAGCTGTCATCCGCGGCTCGGCCATTGAAGGTGACCCGAATCGACGAAGATCCGGTCGCGTTCAGTTGAAGGCCTAACGGTGGATCGATCGTGGGCGCGGTCGGATCGTCGTCACCACATGCGAAGAGTCCGATGAGAGCCAGGGCGAGCAGCCGCCGTGACGTCGCGATGGGAAAACTCATGCTATTCCAGCCTTGTGAGAGGGGTCTGTGTTTATGCGAGGAAGAAGGGACCGCCGCGTTGCGATCGCGTGTCACGAATGTCACGGCGTCGTCACGAGTTAGGGCAGCTCGCTGATCGCTCCCGTTCAGGGCTTCCAGATCACGCCGAACTGGAAAGTTCTTCCCGACTTCCAGTATTCACGCCTGACGGTGCCCTGCACGCTTTCGTACGGTTCGTCCAGGAGGTTCTTCGCATCGAATCGCCCAGAGAGCGAGCCAAGGACCGGGAACCGGAGGGAGAAGTCCAGAACATTCCGTGTCTGCTGCACAACGTCGGGGAGGGGAACATCACCCGCAGCTTCGATGCGATCGCCGACGCGGTTGAACAGGACGGTCGCGCTGGTCGAGCCTGACGCCGAGGTATAGGCGAGTCCGAGATTCAGGACGTACGGCGCCTGCCCAACCATGCGGCGCCTTGGATTGGTCGCGGCCGACTGATTCGCGCCGAGGTCGATCTCACTGTGCATAAGCGTGAGGTTGCTGAACAACGTGATCGGTTCAAACAAGGCGCCGATGAAGGCCAGCGACTTTCTCGCCTCGAACTCGACGCCGAAGTTTTCCGCGCTTTCGGCATTCACGAACGCGATGAACCGTGAGCTTGCGCCAGCAGCGCGATACACGCGCTCGATCGGCTGGTCGAAGCGCTTCGCGAAGAATCCGACGCTGAGGACTTCACCACTGCCCGGATACCACTCCCACCGCAGGTCCAGGTTGTCAATGCGGGTGCGCTGCAGATCCGGGTTGCCTTCGAGATCATCCCCGTTCAATACATCACGGCTTTTGATCGGGACAAGCTCGCGGTATTCCGGCCGAGCAAGGGTGCGCGAAACCGAAAGACGAAGGTTCTGGAATTCGGTCAGGCTCACATTGAGTGCCGCACTCGGCAGAACATCGTTCCACTGATTGCGGGAGTTCACCGGTTGGCCAAGTGTGGAGATGGCGTCGACGAACAGCCGATCGGATTCGTACCGTGCGCCGGTAATCAGCCGGATACGATCGGTGAGACCCACCTCGATCATCACATAACCGGCTGATAGTCGGTCGCGGGCGCCGTACGACCCGCCTTGAGCCAGCGCGATCAAGCTGAACATCGAATCCGCCGCACCGGTGAACCGGCCATCGAACAGTTGCTCTGGTGGAAGCTCGCGAATCGCGTTCGTGGCGCGTGTGGACGTGATCCCGAACACGCGCGAGTCAGACGTCCGTTCCGTCTCACGATGCAGGCCGCCAACTTTCACGAAATGTTCGCGGCCTAACGCGGAGAAGTTGAGCTGGTAGTTGAGCCGCGCCTCGGTGTTATCCTCGGCCAGCGCCGAAAAGGTACGGACCGCGCCCGCGTTGGAGCTGTTGTGCCACCGAAGCACATCCGTGCCGTTCGTGCCTGGTTCAACGACGTAGACAAACTCCGTGCGATCCGGTTCATCGCGAGTGACGCCGCTCGACGTCAACGCCCAGTCCGCGCGATGCTGCTCTCCAAGCTGATGTTCGGCCGCGAACTGCGTTGATCGTACCGATCGCTCGACATATTGCTGCCGGTCGATACGTGCGTTGAAGCCCTCGTTCTCGAAGAACCCGAATTCGCGGCGCGCATCGTTGTCGGCGGTCCGGCTGTACGTGTTGTTGAAGCTCACGCGTGAATGACCCGCGATGAGCGTACTGAAGTTCGCCAGCCCTCCCCACATCACGCTGCTGCTTCCCATCTCCCCTTCGAAGCGATCCTGTTCGACCGTGCTGCCGGGAGTATTGCCGCGATTCGCCAGGGCGCGGACCAAACCCGTCCGGCGATCGGTTGATTGGGCGAACGTGCCGGAGAGGAGGTATCCAATGCGCTGTCCAAACAGGGGATCGTTTCCACCCACCGAGAACGAGGTGGAGCTGTTCGGCGAAGCGGTTGACGCCTCGGGCGTCCACGCGTTCCGGAACTTCGAGATCAACAGGTTCTCATCCGATTGATTCAGGTTGATCCCCTGCAGGTTACCTAACGAACGGAGCAGGGACGGCAAGTCGCGCTTTGCGCCAACGTTGGCGATCCGTTCGCCGCCGGCGGAAAATGGCGTCAGCACATCACTCCCCGTCGCGCCGGAGTTGTAGCCGGCGGTCATGGACAGGCTGTATTGGCGAATCGCGGGAAATTCACGCGTCTTGATCTCGACCTGCGCACCGCTGAAGTCGCCCTGCTGGTCGGGGGTGAACGTCTTGGCCGTCGTTACCGCCTCGATAAGGCTCGAAGGGAAGAGATCGAGCGGAACGGTGCGCTTCTCCGGCTCGGGACTCGGGACGCGCGTTCCATTCAGCTGCGTGGTGGTGTATCGCTCACCCAGGCCGCGTACGAACAGGGTGCCACCGCGCTGCACCGTTACGCCGCTGACGCGCTGCGCGGCCTGCGCGGCGTCACTGTCTGGACTCCGCGAGATCTGTTCGACCGTTACCGCGCTGACGATCCCGATCGCGGTCTTCTGCGTGTTCAGTGCTTCGGCGGTGCTTCCGCGCTGGGCTTGAGCCGTGACAACTGTTGCAGTCAGAACGGCTGCCGATTGCTCGAGCGTGATGGTCTGTTCGAGGCTCTTGTTCGCCGGAAGCATGATTCCCGTCACGGTCTTCGGCGTGTAGCCGATGAGGCGCGCGTGAAGCGTGACGGTGCCCGCGGGGACGTTGGCAATCGTGTAACGACCGTCGACTCCCGAGACGGCGCCGAGACGGGTGCCCACGACCTGGACCGTCACATGCGGGACCCCCTGGCCTGACTGCGCGTCAACGATTCTCCCCACGATGCGACCGATGGATGCCGGTGCCACCGGGTCCTGCGCGCGAAGCGAAGACGAGACGAGAGCCAGAAACAGAGACAAGGTGCCGAAAAACCGGGTCATAGTCGTGGGAATTGGAAGTCCGATTGTCACGGAACAGATGGATGCTGCCTCCGGCGCGTCTCGGGATATGCACGGAATTGCAACGAATCCGTCACGGCCGGGACCGGAGTGGACTCGTCAGGCTGACAACCGGAGGGGGAGATTATTCCGACAGCGCGTCACGCCTGTCACGGCGACGCGGTCACGGTCGGGTAGCGCTCTCAGGAACCGTTAGGCGACGGTCGCTGGGGGAACCAGACATCTATTGTGGTGCCCTGTTCCGGCTCGCTCGTGGCGTGCACTCGGCCGCCGTGAGCCTCGACCAGGTGCTTGACGATGGCGAGTCCGAGCCCGGTTCCGCCTTCGCCACGCGAGCGTCCCGAGTCGACACGGTAGAAGCGCTCGAAGATGCGCACGAGATGCTCCGACCGCATGCCGGCGCCGGTGTCCTGAACACTGATGGCAACTCCGCCGTTTGCAGCACGGGCGCGAACGACGATCTCACCCGCGGCAGTATGCCGCACCGCGTTGTCGACGAGATTGGTAATCACCTGGCGCAATGCCGTTGGGTCGGCATCGACCGCCAGGGCCGGCGGTTCGACGTCCACGCGCAGCGCGACGCGGCTGGCGTCGCTACGGGACCGGGCGGCGGCCAACACCTCCTCGGCGAGCGACTCGATGTCGATCGACGCCGGGTTCGGCGTCCAGCCGCCGGACTCGATGCGCGACAGGTCGAGAAGGTCATCGACGATCCGCTGCATGCGGTGGGTGTTGGACAAAATGGCCGACACGAACTGGCGGCGCACCTCCGGTTCCATGGACTCGTCGCCTAACGTTTCGGCGAATCCTCCGATCACCGTCAATGGCGTCTTGAGTTCGTGCGAGACGTTCGCGACGAAGTCGCTGCGCACAGTCTCCAGCCTTCGGAGCGGTGTGAGGTCGAAGAGGGCCAACACCGCGCCGCCGGCGGCGAGCGGGCGCGCGGTCAGCGTGACCGTCCGTCCCAACAACGGAAGCTCCAATCCGTCGATCGCCTCGCCGGCTATCGCGGCTGCGATGGCCGAGCGGAGAGCACGTTCGCGGGGAAGCCGATCGGCGGGGAAGGGTACTTCGTCGCGGACGCCTAACAAGCGACGGCCCTGGGCGTTGAGGTGCACGACCTGCTGGCGGGAATCAAAGGCCACGGCGCCTTCGTTGAGCGAATCCATCAGTGCCCGCAACAGCGCGTCGTCGGCCTCGAGCGCACGTAACCTGGTGCTGAGTTGTTCGGCGAGCTGATGGAAGGCCGTCGCCAGTTCGCCAACTTCGCCGCCCACGTTGAGACTCGGCCGTCGTTCCAGATCACCGGCGGCGATCGCCTTGGCGTCGTCCCTCAGCTCGAGCACCGGTTGCGATACGGAACGGGCAAAAAACGCCGAAAGGAGTAACGCCAGCAGCGTGGCGCCAACGGAGACGATGAGCACGTCGCGCTGCAGCCGGTCAACGATCAATTCCTGCGCCCGGGTCGGGTACGACACACGCGCCACTCCCATCGGGGTGCGCACGGCAGCGTAGATCTCCTCATCACCCGCCGATGGGCTCTGTCGTACCGACGACCCGCTATCGCCCTGCATGGCGGCGCTGATTTCCGACCGAGCCGCGTGGTTCTCGAGGCGACTCAACGCGGGCTCATCGAATTCCGAATCGCCTACTACACGACCGTCACCGGTCACCAATGTGACGCGATGCGACAGCGCCGTTCCGGCGGCATCGGCTAGCGAGTCGGCGTCAATGCCGACACGCCACTGCGCCGCCACCAGCCTTGCTTCGCGAAGCAGTTCGGTGACGGTTGCATCGCGCAGCCTGTTCCGCAGCCGAAAGTCGAGGCTCAAAACCGTCAGGACAACAAAAACCCCACACACAAGTAACGAACCAACGATGAGACGTTGGGTGAGGTTCAAGCGCTTCGTGTTTGTGCGGCTCGCAGGCGGTATCCGAATCCGCGGACAGTCTCGACCAATTCTCCCGCCGCCCCAAGCTTAGTGCGAAGCCGCTGGACGTGCATGTCGACAGTCCGCGTCTGGATATCAGGTGCCGCGTCCCAGACGATCTCCAGCAGCAGCGCGCGGGACTGCACCCGTCCCCGCCGTTCGGCCAGGGTCAACAGAAGCTTGAACTCCGTGGGCGTGAGATCGAGTTCGGCGTTGTCCACGGTCACGCGGTGCGCGGCACGATCGATGAGAATGGGCCCGATGCGCACGACATCCGGGAGGCCTGTCTGTGTCTGCGACATCCTCCGGAGGATGTTCCGAACGCGAAGGACGAGTTCCTGCGGCGAAAAAGGCTTGGTCAAATAATCGTCGGCTCCGGACGACAGTCCCTTGATTCGATCGGGTTCGTCACGCCGGGCAGTGAGGAGTAACACGGCGATGTCCTGTCCCGCTTCATCGGCCCGGAGTTGTTCGAGCACCTCGAGACCCGACATTCCTGGCAGCATGAGGTCGAGCACGATCAGCGCCGGTCGCTCATGCTGGGCAAGACGCAGCGCGTCGGCACCATTACTCGCGGTCGAAATCCGGAATCCGGCCTTTGCGAGGTGATAGACGACGAGGGCAACGATATCCGGCTCGTCGTCGACGACGAGTATGCGCTCTGGCTGGTGGACGCTGCCGTTCCCGCTTTGGGTCATGCGCGTCGCGCTTCGAGGCGCCGCTGAATAGTCGTGAGGATCATCTCGATGGCGACCGCATTCTGACCGCCGCGGGGAACGATGATGTCGGCGTAGCGCTTTCCTGGTTCCACGAACTGCAGGTGCATCGGGCGCACCGTCGTCAGGTACTGCTGCAGAATCTCCTCCAGCGGCCGGTCGCGTTCAGACATGTCGCGCTGGATGCGTCGCACCAGCCGGATGTCGGGGTCGGCATCTACGAACACCTTCACATCGAACAGATCCCTGATGCGTTCGTCCGTGAACAGCAGGATTCCATCGACCACCACCACGTCCGCCGCGGTGATGCGCTCTGTTCGCGAACTCCGCACGTGCTGCGTGAAATCATACTCGGGCTTCTCGACCGATTCGCCGCGCGCCAGCTGCTCGAGGTGCGACACAAACAGGTCGCGATCGAACGTCTCCGGATGGTCCCAGTTGATCTTCCGCCGCTCCTCCATCGGGAGATGCGAGAAATCCTTGTAATAACCGTCCATGTCGAGGAAGGCGACCGAGGCGTCGGGAAGGGCATTGGCGATCTTCCGAGCCACTGTTGTCTTCCCTGATCCGGTCCCGCCCGCAATGCCGATGATCAGTGGCTTCACGGAGCGAAGCAGGAAGGGTTCAATCGCCGGTGACGATGCTCAGGCGTCGTTACAAATAGAAGCGAGTGCGCTGTCACGTTATTGTAACTCAGATGGCGGATGGGAGATGGCCGATGGGGGAAACGACGTCGACTGGCGACGTGACTCGCCAAACCGCTGGGTCAAGGTCAGCAACTCGCAAAACGCCGTCAATAAAGGCTTTCCACCGTCTGCGGTCGCTTTAAGATAGGGCATCCCACATCTGACATCCGCCATCCGCCATCCAAGTCGATTGCGTCGAGCCCACGTCGCTGTACTGACATTGACCGTCGCGGTTGCTTCCTGTGGCCGGGGTGGAGCGATCGCGCCGGCGCCGGTTCCAATGGGCGCCAGCCCCCACCTGGCATCGGGACGGTGGGTTCGCATCCTGGCTACCAATGACTTCCACGGCGCGTTCGAACCGCGGCGGGATTCGCGAGGGGTGCTCCGCGGTGGCGCTGCATATCTTGCCGCCGAGATCGCCCGGGCGCGCTCGGAATGTCGCGCACCACAATGCACGGCTGTGCTGCTGGACGGTGGGGACCAGTTCCAGGGGTCGCCGGCGTCGAACATGGGCTATGGCCGGCCCGTCGTGACACTCTTTAACCGTCTTGGCCGGGCCGCGTCCGCGTTAGGGAATCACGAGTTCGACTGGGGACAGGACACGTTGCGGGCGCGGATGCGCGAGGCCCGCTACCCGATCCTCGCCGCCAACGTCACCGATACCTCGGGGGCAGACGTTCCCTGGATTCCGAACGATACGATCTTCACGTCCGGCGGAGTACGAATTGGCATCATCGGATTGGCGACGGTCGCCACGCCGACGAGCACAAAGCCGTCGAACGTCGCTGACCTCAGGTTTACGAATCCCATTCCCGTCGTCGACCGACACGCCAAAGCGTTGCGGGCGCGCGGAGCGCAACTCGTCATTGTCGTTGCCCACGCGGGCGGGTTTTGCGCGTCAACGCCGACGCCGACGTGTGATGGCGAGATCATCGAGCTGGCGCAGGGAGTCACGGAGCGTGTGGACGCAATCGTGAGCGGTCACACCCATTCGCCGCTGTCCACGGTCGTCAATCGCATCCCGGTGGTACAGGCCAGGTCACACGGCAGCGCGTTAGGCGTCCTCGACGTGTCACTGACCGGAGCGGACCCCGTGATCGCCCTGCGCGACGTCCTTCCCGAACGCACCACGCCGGATCGCGGAATCGATTCGCTCGTCCGGGCCGTCACCGCGCCACTGCAGGCGATCGTGAACCGGCCCATCGCGACGCTCTCCGAGCCGATGTCGGGCCTGGTCCTCGGTAACTTCATGGCCGACGCGTATCGCGCCGCCGGTGAAGGCGATGTGAGCGTCATGAACCGGGGCGGCGTGCGCGGGGTGCTCGACAGCGGAACGGTGACCTACGGCGAGCTGTTCGAAATTGCGCCCTTCGCGAACATGCTCGTCCGCCTGACGATTACCGGCGCGGGATTGCGGGCCTGGATCGAGAAGGCACTGGGGCAACGGGAACTGCTGGCTCGCTTCAGCGGCATTGTGGTCACGTACGATACGACGAAGGCGATTGGCTCTCGCGTCGTCAGTGTGACGACTTCGAATGGCCAGCCGCTCGTCGACACCCAGGTGTACCGGTTCGTCTACAGTGACTTCCTGAACGCCAACGGCGACGGGCTGCAGGCCCAGGTGGGTGTCCAGCGCGTCGAGGAGTTAGGCATCGTCGACATCGATGCGCTGACCGACTACGTGCGCAGGAACTCGCCCGTGCGCCCGCCCCGTGATGAACGGGCCATCATTCGCAGGCCATGAGTATTGTCAATGAGTGACATGATTCGGGCGTACGTGAACGGGCGCGGCGTGGACCTACCGGCCGGCGCGCGCGCTCTCGACGCCGTGCGCGCCTTTGACGCCGACATTGCGGCACAGGTTGTAGCGGGAGATCGCGCCCTCACCGACAGCCGCGGGTTGCCGCTCGAAGCATCGGCAGAAGTCTCTACGGGCAGCATCATCCGGATCGTTTCCGGTCGCCGTCGTGGAGCGGCCACGGAATGACGCCAGTGAACCGCTCCCTCCTGGAGCGACTTCCAAAAGCGGAACTGCATTGTCACCTCGACGGCTCGGTCCGGCCGGAGACGTTGCTGGACCTCGGCCGCCAATACGGCGTCGCGATGCCGCGCGACGACGCCGAATCGCTGCGCGATTACATGGTCGTTCGCGACGCGCGCAATCTCGAGGATTACCTCCTGCGATTCGCGACGACGCTCTCGGTAATGCAGACGGCAGAATCGCTGGAACGGATCGCATACGAGCTAGCCACCGATGCCTGGCGTGAAGGCGTGTGGTACCTGGAGACCCGGTTCGCGCCAAACCTGAACACGCGTGGCGGACTGACGTCGGAGCAGGCGCTGGAAGCGGCCATCAAGGGACTCGGCAAGGCGGAGCGCGACCACGGGATCGTCTCGCGCGTCATTGTCTGCGCGCTGCGAACGCTTCCCCCGACCGCGTCGATGGAGATGGCGCGGCTGGCGGTCGACTTTCGCAATAGCGGTGTGGTCGGATTCGACCTCGCCGGCGCCGAATCGTCGAACCCTCCGTCGGTGCATGCCGAAGCGTTCGCCCATGCGCGCGCACACAGTGTCGCCTGCACGTGCCACGCGGGTGAAGGGGATGGCGCAGCTTCTGTCCGCGATGCGATCCAGAGTTGCTGCGTGGACCGGATCGGCCATGGCACGCGGCTTATCGAAGATGGTGAGCTCACTGATTACGTCAATGATCGGCGCATCACTATTGAGGTCTGCCTGACGAGTAACGTCCAGACTCAGGCCACGCCGTCGCTCGAACAGCATCCCTTTCCGCAGTACCTGAAGCGCGGCCTCAATGTTGTGCTCAATACCGATAATCGACTCATGAGCGGTACGACACTGACGGATGAATACGAGCTGGCATCGCGAGAGCTGGGACTCAGTTTCGACGACCTGGCACATGTCGCGATGAACGGATTCGAGAGCGCCTTCCTGCCGTGGAACGAGCGGCAAGAGCTTATCGCAAGGGCCCGCGCTGCCATCGACGGGCTCCGCGGAGTGCCGGCATGAACGAGATCATTCGCGACGATCTTCCTTCGGCCCACGAGGTAGCCACCCAGGTTCGCGCCGCACTCGCGGTTGAGAAGCCGGTGGCTGGCCTCATCCTCGGCTCCGGTCTCGGAGAACTCAGCAAGAGGATCGAGGGGCAGCGATTCGTGCCATATGCCGATCTCCCGGGATTTGCCGTGCCGACGATTCCGGGACACCTCGGCCGGTTGATCTCCGGAACGCTGGCGGGACGTCAAGTGCTGGCGTTGGCTGGCCGGTTCCACGTCTACGAAGGGTACTCGGCGGCAATGTCGGCGTTTCCGGTGCGGGTGCTGCATGCGTTAGGCGCGTCGACGCTGCTGCTGTCGAATGCCGCCGGCGGCCTCCATCGGTCATTCACACCCGGCGACCTGATGATCATCCGGGACCACGTGAACCTGAC
>Ga0209486_10000507_pt1 | contig 17381 bp, 19 predicted proteins | sample NCCompost_FD_187518 | JGI IMG/M metagenome (GOLD analysis project Ga0209486, IMG submission 187518) | Agricultural soil microbial communities from Utah to study Nitrogen management - NC Compost (SPAdes) (version 2) | ecosystem: Environmental > Terrestrial > Soil > Agricultural land | place...
TCACGCATCGCAGCCGCGCATGCGGGGCGTCGAGCCGGCGCAGCGCCTGTTCCGGATCGGAGGCGCCGGTGATGGCCTCCGGCAGACCCTGCGCCAGGATGGGGACCGTCAGCTGGCGCAGCAGCTCGCCGGTGTGCGCGCCGACCCCCTCGAGATCGCACGTGACCTGCGCGCCGGCCTCGCGCGCGATGCGCGCCGCCGCGATCGACGCCGCTTCGTCCACGCCGTCCACGTGCACGGCGCGCGCATGCGTCAGCGTCGAGCGCGGCAGCGTCTCGGGTGCGAGCGCGAGGGCCGCGTCGCGCTGGCCCATCACCACGCGATCGCCGTTGCGATCGTCCACCAGAACCACCGCCGACCGGTTGGCCACCGGCCGCACGACGCTCTCGGCGAGATCGAGCCCGCGCGCCGCGAGTGTCCGGCGCAGCCGCTGCCCGTCGTCGTCGGAGCCGAAGGCGCCGATGTAGCTGGCACGCAGCCCCATCGCCACGCACGTGCACAGGGTGGTGACCACCTGGCCGCCAGCCTCGTGCGACGACGAACGGATCTGCATCTTGGTGGCCGCGCCGGGTGCGGGCAGGGCTGGCAGGCGCAGCACGTGGTCCACCGAGTTCTCGCCGACGCCAACGACGTCCCACCAGATCTCCGTCATTCCGACGTCCCCGCGGCGCGGCTCAGTTCGTACAGCGCGATACCCGCGGCCATTCCCACGTTCAGCGAGTCCACAGCCTCCGTCGTCCGAATGCGCGCCAGGTGCGTGCACGCCCCCAGCGCGCCGGCCGTCAGCCCCTCGCCTTCGTGTCCAAGGATCAGCACGACGCGGTGTGCGCCGGCGACGGCGACGACCTCCGACAGCGGCGGCGCGGCTGGCGAGGGCGTGAGGCCCAGGATCGTCCAGCCTTCCTCCTTCAGGCTCTCGACAGTGGCGGGCCAGGGCACGTCGGTCGCGAAGGGGACCTCGAGCGCCGCGCCCATGGATGTGCGCACCGCCTTCCGGTAGAGCGGATCGGCGCAGTGCTCGTCGAGGAGCAGGCCGTCGGCGGCAAAGGCCGCGGCGGCGCGAAAGGTCGCCCCGACGTTGTCGGCGTCGCCGACCCGCTCGAGCGCGACCAGCCGCTGCGCGCCGCGTGCCACTTCCTCCCAGGAGACGGGGGCCGGCCGCTCGCCGATGGCCAGGCACCCGCGATGGATGTTGAAGCCGACCACCGCGTTCATCAGGATCTGGGGCACGACATACACCGGGAGGTCGGGCCGGGCGGCAACCAGGTCCTCCACCGCGTAGAAGCCCCGCGGCGTGACCATCACCGACTGGGTGGCGAACCGGGACTCGAGGAGGCGCCGGACCACCAGCCGTCCCTCCGCCACGAACAGACCGGTGTTCCGGGCGAACTTGTCCCGGATGGAGCGGTAGATGGTGACCCGCTCGTCGTCGATGTCGTCGAGGGACAGGACGGGCACCGGGCAATGGTAGCCCGCCAGATTCCTGGGACGAATGGTGGGACCAACGGCCGGCTCCACGGGATCGCCCTTGACCTCCTCGTAATCCCCGCCGATATTGGCCCTATGCACCGGTTCGTGCGCCGCCGCGCCCTGCTCGTCATCTTTCTCGGCGCCACGGTGCTCGGGGTCTTCTCGGCAATCCAGGCCTACAACTACGTCGCGCTCTTCAGCGAGAGACCGCAGCCGCTCGCCATCCTGCTCGGTCTCAACATGTCGTACTGGTACGCGTGGGCGCTGCTGGCGCCGCTCGTACTGTGGCTGGCCCGTACCTACCGCTTCGAGCGGGGCAAGTGGGTGCGTGCCCTCGCCGTCCACGTGCCGGCGGTGATCGTCATCACCTTCGCGCACGCGATGCTGCTCGGCGCCGGCCGCGTCGCCACCATGCTGTTCCTCGCCGAGCGCGAGGTGGACTGGTGGCTGGGCGTACGCGAGCGATTCTTCCTCTATTTCGACTGGGAGATGATGACCTACTGGGCCATCATCGCGGCGAGTCATGCCTACGACTTCTACCGCGAGTCGCAGGAGCGCGCGCTCACCACGGCGCAACTGCAGACCCGCCTGGCCGAGGCGCAGCTGCAGGCGCTGCAGCGGCAGCTGCACCCGCACTTCCTCTTCAACACGCTGCACACGATCTCCGCGCTGATGCATCGCGACATCGACGCCGCCGACTCGATGCTGGGGCGGCTCAGCGACCTGCTGCGCCTGACGCTCGAACGCGTCGGCACGCAGATGGTGCCGCTCAAGGACGAGCTCGACTTCATCCACAAGTATCTCGACATCGAGCGGACGCGCTACGGCGAGCGGCTGCACGTCACGTTCGTCATCGAGCCCGACACGCTGAGCGCCTCGGTGCCCAATTTCGTGCTGCAGCCGATCGTGGAGAACGCGCTGCGGCACGGCATCGGTCCCAAAGTCGGGGGCGGGCGCGTGGAGGTACGCGCCCACCACAACGGCGAATGGCTGCAGCTGGTCGTCCAGGACGACGGCTACGGCGTGCCGGCGGACCGGCTGGATGCGTTCAACACCGGCGTCGGGCTGACCAACACGCGCTCGCGCCTCGAGCACCTGTATCCCGGTAATCACACGTTCGAGTTCCAGACACCGGCAGGCGGGGGCCTGGCTGTCACGATCGTGATTCCGTTCGCCGTGGACGCCGAACTGATGGAAGAATCGCGGAGCGTGGCATGAGCAAGATACGGGCTCTGGTGGTAGATGACGAGCCGATGGCGCGCGACCGCGTGCTGGCGCTGCTGCAGCACGAAGAGGACGTGGAGGTGGTGGGCGAGTGCGGCGACGGCACGCAGGCCGTGACCGCCATCCACAACCAGGCGCCGGACCTCGTGTTCCTCGACGTGCAGATGCCCGGCCACAACGGGTTCGAGGTGATCGAGGCGGTGGGCGCCGATCGGATGCCGACCGTGATCTTCGTGACCGCCTACGACGAATACGCGCTGCGCGCGTTCGAGGTGCACGCGCTCGACTACCTGCTCAAGCCGTTCGGGCGCGACCGTTTTCAGCAGACGCTGCAGCACGCCCGCGCCATCCTGGAACGGCGCCGCGCCGGCGACCTGGGGCGCCGGCTGCTGGCGCTCGTCAACGACATCAAAACCGAGCCGGGGCCGACGCGACTCGATCGGCTGGTCGTGAAGTCCGGCGGCCGCGTGTTCTTCCTGCGGACGGATCAGATCGACTGGATCGAAGCGGCGGGCAACTACGTGCGCCTGCACCTCGGCGAGGAGTCGCATCTCTTCCGCGAGACGATGAACCGCATGGAGGCGCGCCTCGACGGCCGCCGCTTCGTGCGCATCCACCGCTCGCGCATCGTCAACACCGAGCGCGTGAAAGAGCTGCAGCCGTGGTTCAACGGCGAGCACGTGGTGATCCTGCAGAACGGCACGCGTCTGACGCTGAGCCGCGGCTACCGCGAGAAGCTTCAGGAACAGCTCAAGCGCGGCTTCTAAAAAGGCTTCGGGCGTCCCGCTTCGGGCTTCCGGCGCTCCTCGATGCGTCGCGCAATCTCCCATAGATTGGGCGGATCGATGTCTGCGACGTCCACACCGTACACCTGTCGCGTGCGTTCGGTGAACCGCGACGGCTCGTCGCCCTGCACGAAATCCAAAACGGTGGAGTCGTCCGACAGGAAGTACTGCCTCGCGTCCAGGTCGAGGACGCGGCGCATGAATTCGGCGATGACCTCGGAGTGCTCGTCGACCCGGGATCGTGGCGCGGGAGTAAATCCAGGCGGCTCATTGGATCGCTGACTGTCATCGCCGCGCAGATCGAGTGCCGCGGACGTGTAGGGCGCAGAGAGCAATCCAAAACGATCGGCAGTCCACAAGACCGCCGCGGCGGCAGCACCAGCCAATGCCAGCTGCATACGCATCGACTCGGATCCGAGGAAGCGCTGTTCCAGTGCACTGACGGCCGCCAAGGTGGTCCCCGCGACACCCGCGGCCACGACGCCCCACCCGACTCGACCTAGTCGCATATTCACACGATCTGCCAGGAGCGAAACGCGCAGATGGTGCGAAACCCGAGCCGCTCGTAGACAGGAAAGCCCTCTTGGGTCGCCTGTAACATCGCCATCTTGGCGCCGCGCTCGGCGCCGGCGCGAACCGTCATCAGCGTGGCGAGCGCCCCCAGGCCTTGCCGACGATACGCGTGGCGCACGGTGATCCCGTAGACGCCGGCCACACCGCAGGGGGAGTGCAGGATCGCGGTGGCCACGGCGATGCCGCCGCGCCTGAGGAGCAGGTACACGCGGTCCCGCTCGTGCCGGCTTGGCCACGCGTGGGCGGCCGCCACCAGCGCCGCCACGTCGTCGCTGAGGCCGAACGCGTCGCGAAACACGTCGTCCCACTCGCGTTGCTGCGAGTCGCTTTCGACGGTCTCGACGGTGACACCGTCCAGCTCGGGTTCGGGGAGGTCGGCGACCGGCGCGATCATCGCGGGGAACTCGTCGGCGAGGACGAGCCCGCGCGCGCGGAAAGTCTCTTCGATGTTGCCGGCGCTCCCCGTGCCGATCAGCCATCGCACGGGCAGCTGCCACGATCGCACGCGCGCGAGCATGGCGTCCACGTCGCATCCGGCGCCGAGCACGCCGTTGTAGCTGGGGTGAATGAGTCCGGAGCGAAACCAGGTCGCGCCGCCGTCCCGGCCCACCGCGCCGCCCGGCAGCCGCCCGAACTCCTCCCAGAAGGTGAAGTTGTCCGCTTCCATGGTGCGGACGTCGTCCGGCATGACGGCGGCGGACACGGTGCTACCTCTGCGTCAGCGCCTCGAGACGTGTGATCAGCGTGGACCAGCGCGACTCTTCGGCCTGCAGCGACTGCGACAGCTCCGTCTCGCGGGCCCGGGCCTGCTGCGCTTGCGCACTCGCGGCGGCGTGCTCGCGCCTGATCCCGCGGATCCCGTCCTGGATGGCGTTGCGGTGCGTCGAGTCGGAGACGCGGGGCAGCTCTTCCTCGAGGTCGGCCAGCTTCGCGGCCAGGTCGTTGGCCTGGAAGGCTGACGTGTCGAGCTCCTTGCGCGCGGCGTCGAGCTGCGAGGAGACCTGCAGCACGCGGCTCTGCTGCACCGACAGGTACACACCGAGAGCCTGCGTCTGGGACTGTGTCTGCGCGAGCTGCTGCACGGCGAGCCGCAGCTCTCTGACTTCGGCGGTCAACGCGCTCAGCGAGCCGGTGTCGGCGGGCTCGTTGCGGCTCTGACCCAGGACGGCCGTCGCGCCCCCGATGACGGCCAGCGTCAATCCAGTCAGTGCTAGTCCAGAGCGCATCGCTGCCTCCTTTGAGTGCTCTACTTAACCCACCGTCGCTCGGCCCCCTTGTAGGTGCCGAGCACGCGCAACATCTGCGCGAAGTCGCCGAGCTGCGCGATCGCCTCCGCGCACGCCGTCTCGTCGGCGCGTGCGTCGATCTCGATGTAGAACAGGTACTCCCACGGACGCCCGCGCATCGGCCGGCTTTCGAGCTTCGACAGGTTGATCTCGCGCACCGCGAACACCTGCAGCGCCTTGAAGAGCGCGCCCGGTGTGCTGGGGAGCGCGAACACCAGCGTGGTCTTGTTTGCGCCTGGCGCCGGCGTGCCGCCGATGATGGCAAAGCGCGTGATGTTGAACTCGTAGTCCTGCACGGCTTCCTGCAGTACTTCGAGTCCGAACACCTCGGCCGCCCGTCGCGACGCCAGGGCCGCCGCGCCCGACAGCTTCTGCTCGGCCACCAGCTTGGCGCCCCCCGCGGTGTCGTAGACGGCTTCGACCGTGACGCCCAGCCCCTTCAGGTACCGTTCGCACTGCGCCAGCGCCTGCGGATGCGAGTAGACGATCTTCACGTCCGCGAGCCGCGTGCCCGGCAGCGCCTGGAGGCAATGCACGACGTCGAGCTCGATCTCGCCGGTGATGGCGAGGTCGTGTTCGACCAGCAGATCGTAGTTGCGGTGAATGGTGCCGCCGATCGAGTTCTCGAGCGGGAGCACGCCGTGCGTGGCGCGCCCCTCGGCCACCGCGGCAAAGACGTCGTCGAACGCCATGCAGGGCAGGGTTTCGACGTCGCTCCCGCCGTAGGCGCGCGCGGCCGCTTCGCTGTACGCTCCCGGCTCTCCCTGGTAAGCCAGCTTCACGCGCTCTCTCCCGTCGCCGTCGCCGCCGTGGCCAGCCGCGCCTGCATCCGGATCCAGGCGCCCGCCATCATCGCCGGCCCCGTCGTCAGCACCAGCAGTGCGCGGATCCAGAAGGGCAGCACCACGTACTCGCCCATCGTGAACCCGTACACCAACGAGCACGTCTCGGCTGCCGCGGCAATGCCTGCGAACATCAGCTCGCGCGCGCGGGCGATCTTCGCCGCCAGGTAGCCCGCCAGCAGCGCCACCATCACGTTGGCGATCGCCTTGACGGCAAGAATCGACGGGCGGTTGAGCGCCGCGAGATACGACGCCATGTCCTTCACGGCGTCGCCGCCCGCCGCGCTCACCAGCGTGTATTCGAGGAGCTGCGAGACGGCCGAGAAGAGCACGAGCGCGCCCAGGATGCCGGTGATGCCCCGGGCCAGATCGACCGGCTCGGCCTGCCCGGTCACGAGAGGACCGCGATGATCGCCGCGACGATCTGCGGCATGATCGACACCATCGACGCCAGCAGGCACACCATCGCGGTGAAGATGTGATCGATGCGCTCCGGTTTGAGCGGATCGAGCAGGCGTCCCGCGAAGTAGCCGCCCGCGAAGCCGCCGATGTGCGCCGAGTTGTCCACGCCGGACATGATGAAGCCCATCGCGCCGGCCGTCAGCGCATACGACCACGCCTGGCTGCTGGCCGCGCGGCTGCCGCTGCGGCGGCCGTAATAGACCACGGCGCCCAGCAGGCCGAAGATGGCCGCCGACGCGCCCACCGTGTACGACGCGCCGAAGAAGGGCAACCCTGGCAGGAAAAAGCCGATGGTGGAGCTGAGAAGGAATCCCGACACCGAACTGACCGTGTAGATGATGACGGTGCGGCCGGGGCCGTAGAGGTCCGCGGTGGCGGGCACCAGCTGCCGCACCCACATCATGTTGAAGACGATGTGCAGGATGTTGCCGTGCAGCCAGCCGGCGCTCAGCAGCGTCAGCCAGCGCCCCTGGATGAACACCGGTACGGCGCCGCTGTTGCCGAGATAGTTGAGCACTGGACCCGAGGGTGACAGCATGCCGCCGAACGACCCGCCGGAAATCGCCAGCGACAGCACGTAGATGACGCCGCAGGCACCGACGATGAAGGGCATGAAGCCGACGTCGTGTCCGAGCGCGCGCAGCGCCGGCGCCCAGCCCCAGAGGCCTGGATTGCGGCGGCCGCAGTTGTAACAGGTGGCGTCGTTGACGGCTACGAGCACCCCGCACGAGGTGCAGAGGACCGACCCGCTTCGCTGACGTTTCAGCACGTGGTCGATGATAGCCTGTTACCAGCGCTCAATTGCCCGCCCTGCGGGCGGGCGAGCCGCCTATCCATGCGCCTGATCGTTGCCCTCAGCGGAGCCACCGGTTCGATCTACGGCATCCGCCTCCTCGAATATCTGCGCGACGCCGGTGTTGAAACCCACGCCGTGATCAGCCGCTGGGGCGTGCGCACGCTGCTGCACGAGACCAGCTACTCGAAGGAGCATGTTGAGGCGCTGGCCACGAAGGCCTACGCGCCGGGCGACATGGGCGCGGCGATTTCGAGCGGCTCGTTCAAGACCGACGGCATGATCGTGGCGCCGTGCAGCGCCAAGACGCTGGCGGCGATTGCGCACGGCGTCGGCGACAACCTGATTCACCGCGCGGCCGATGTCGTCCTGAAGGAGCGCCGCAAGCTGGTACTGGCCGTTCGCGAAGCGCCGCTGAGCGACATCCACCTCGAAAACATGCTGCGGCTGTCGCGGATGGGGGCGGTGGTGCTGCCGCCGGTGCCGGCGTTCTACACGAAGCCGCAGACGCTCGACGACGTGGTGAACCACACCGTGGCGCGGCTGCTCGATCAGTTCGGCATCGACGCGCCCGGCATGGCGCGGTGGAACGGCGAGATGGGGACCGGCGGCGAAGACTGAAGAAGGCTTCGGGCTTCGGGCTTCAGGCTTCTTCCAATTGCTCACGCGCTTTCTCGACAGCGCGCTCGGCGTCTTCCACCACCTGCGCGGCGTCGGCCGCCTCCGATGCGGTCTTGCGCGCGGCCTGTCGCGCCGCCTCGGCGGACCCGGTGGCCTTTTCGAGCCGCGTCTCGAGATCCTTCTTGTCCTTCTCGACGCCTTTGAGCGTGGCCGCCGCCTTCTTCAGCGCGGCCTCCGCCGTCGCGGCGTCGCGTCTGGCCTCCGCCAGCGTCCGCTCCGCGGCCTTGAGCGCCGCCTGTGCCGCCTTGCGGCGCTCCGCATCGCGGGCCTTGGCATCGGCGGGGCTCACGGCCTTCTGCCTGCCCTTGCCGTTGGCCGTCGGACGCTTGTTGGCGTGAAACGCGAGCACGCGGGCGTCGCCGGCCGGACGTGCCGGGTTGTCGCCGGGGCCTCGCGGCGCCAGGGCCGAAATCGTCTCGAACCCGGGAGGGTCGACGTCCGCCGTCAGGCGGCCCGCCACGGGCGCGCCTTCGAGCAGCCCCTGCGCCGCGAGCCCCTCGAGGGTCATCGTCACGCGGCGCATCACGTCCGGGCTCGGCTGGTGACCCGATTCCGACAGGAGGGCGGACGCCTGGCGCGACAGCTCGCCGAGCGTCTCGCGCTGAGTGTTGAGCAGCTCGCGCAGGTTGGTGGCGTGGCCGGCCAGCTGCGAGGCCTGCGCCTGCCGGAGACGCGCGCCGCCTGTCAGCAGCCGGTCGAACGCCTCCCGATTCCGCCAGTAGAGCAGATTGACCACCCACGCCGACACGGGCGGCTTGGTGAGCGTCTTCACCCGGGCTGCGGCGTCCTTGTCCCCGGCTTTCTGCAGCCGCGACGCGAGCGCGTTCCGGGCCGCCGTGAACTCGGGCAGCGGCAGCTGAAACAGCCCGTCTACCTCGGAATTCTTCGTCGCCACGAGTGACCTAGTCTGTCACACCCCCTTCGTAGACTGTCGTTACGGGGCACCGCCCCGGGCATCCAAACAACGGCAGCCGGCCAGACCCGCCCCGCGGTTGCGGGGCAAAGAGACCAGCGTGGCCGGCAAATCGACGGAGGAGACGGTCATGGCCCAGGTTGAGGCGCTTCAGCAGACGGATTCGGAACAGCAGCTCGCGTTGCAGGGCCTCCGGTGGCCGGCGCGGCGTCCCGCCGTGCGGGCGTTCGTCGAGGCTCCCGGCCGGCACGCGCCGATGTGCGCGGGGTGCCGCGCGAAGGAAGCGCGCTACGGGTTCCGGGCCGAAGGCACCGAGGCCGACGGCACGGAGCGTCCGCGGACCCTCTGCTTCGACTGCTTCCGCATCGAGATCGATCGCCGCCGGCGGGCGGCCGAGCAGCTGGCCAGGGGCTGGAACGCGGCGCAGGTGGGCTTGCCGCTCGAGGACACGCTGAACGAGCTGTCGCGCCGCCGCCGCCGCGCGCAGATCGCCGCCCGCCACGCACTCGGGTTGTAGCCGCGGGTCTTTAGACCCGCCTCACGGCGCGCCGCGGAACGTTTCCGCCGCGCCGGGAGCCGTGAACTCCAGCGTGCGCCCGGCCGCGCGGCCGCTCACCGTGTAGCGGCCCTGCAGCTGCAGGAAGTTGACGTCGTTGGCGAGCGGGCCCTGGGCCATGCGCGTGGTCACGGCCGACGTCACGTCGAACCGCAGGGTGATGTCGAGCGCCGAGCCGAGCGCGCGCACGGTGATGGCCGTCGGGCGGCCGTCGGGTGCGTTGGTCTCCGCGATCTGGACGTTGGTGGCAAAGCCGAGCGGGCCATCGGGGCCCAGCACGCCCACGAAACCCGGCAGGCGCTCGCGGTCGGCGGCGTCTTCGGGCGGGAACACGCGTCCGTACACCACGGACACGCCCTCGTGCTGCGCCTGCCCCCACTGCCACGACACGCCCTTCCAGAATCCCCAGTTGTGGTCGTGGTAGCCGGTGCCGTCGAGCGACAGCGTCTCTGGCGTGGCGGCCCCCCGCGGCGTCAGCGTCAGCGACCCTGCCAGCGCGCCCGACATCACGGGCACCACGTAGCCGGTGCGCCAGCCCTTCGCGCCGAGCATCTCGATCGGCGGCACCAGGCGGCCGGGCGAGCCTTCGAGCGACACGTCGCCCACCGCGCGCGTGCCGTCCGGACCCACCAGATCGAGGTGCAGGCGATAGCGCTGTCCGTCGAGCCGCACGGTGCTGGCGCCGATCGCCAGGTCCGGCGCGCCCGCCACTTCGGCGTCGGTCAGCAGCGCGCTGGCGTTGTAGTTCTCGGTGCGGTCGCCGCGCTGCAGCTGCAGGCGCACGCCGGCGGCGCGGCGGCCGTCGGGCGCGCGCGGCCCGACGAGAAACGTCAGGTAGAACCGGGCGTCGGCGCCGCGCCCGTTGAAATACAGCCACTCCGCCCACGAGTCGGCCCACGCCGGCGCGTCTGGAACCGGATGGAATTTGTCGATCTCGCGCAGCGCCGCCGCGGGCGAGCTGTGCGTCCACGCGCGGTCCGCCTCGGTGTCCTGCCAGGCGCCGATGGCGCTCGTCTCGTGGTCGCCGAGCGCCCGCTCGAGGCTGGGGACGCCGCCGCGGCCCGCCACGCGGATCCGCTTGCCGCCGCTCGTCAGGTACAGGTCCGCGGTCTGCGTGGGTGCCGTGGTGACGATACGGGAGCGCAGCGCCTCGGCCTGCAGCGTGCCCGACAGCAGCAACGAGGCGGGAATCTGGCGTCCCACGCGGATCACCACGTCGCCGCCGCCGACGAGATCCGGCGACTGCGCCTGCTGCAGCACGATCTCCGCCACGCCGAGCAGGATCGCCATCACGGCGACGCCGGCGCCAAACCCCACCGACAACACGGCGCTGCGCACCGGGTGCGCGGTGAGCGAGCGCAGCGCGAGCCGGCTGATCACCGGGTGGCCTCGCTGTCGATGCGGCCGTCGCGCATCGTCAACACCCGCCGCGCGCGGCTGGCGAGCGCGTGATCGTGCGTGACGATCACCATCGCGGTGCCGTCGGCGTTCACGCGGTCGAGCAGCGCGGCGATGTGCTCGCCGGTGGCCTGGTCCAGTTCGCCCGTGGGCTCGTCCGCCAGCAGCAGGCGGGGGCGGTTGGCGAGCGCGCGGGCAATCGCCACGCGCTGCATCTCGCCGCCGGAGAGCTGCGACGGGCGGTGGTCGGCCCGGTGCGCCAGCCCCACGTAGTCGAGCAGGTCGCGGGTGCGCTGCCGCCGCTCGGCGGTGGCCACGCCGGCCTCCGACAGCGGCAGCTCCACGTTCTCGGCCGCGCTCAGCATCGGCAACAGGAAAAAGCGCTGGAAGACGAACCCGATCGAGCGGAGCCGCAGCAGGCTGCGCTGCCGATCCGACAGCGTGGCCACGTCCTCACCTTCGAACAGCAGCGTGCCGCCGCTCGGCGTGTCCACGCAGCCGAGCATGTGGAGCAGCGTGGACTTGCCGCAGCCCGACGGCCCGCGCACGGCGATGTGGTCGCCCGGGGTGATGTCGAGCGACACGTCCTGGACGGCCGTGACCGGGCCGGCCGGCATCGTGAACAGGCGGCTCACGTGCGACGCCGAGATGATCAAGCCAGCGCCGCTCATGCCCGCACTCTCACGAGAGCACCTCGGCGCGGAGCGTCGCGGCAATCGGCAGGCGCGCCACGACCTGCATCGGGTACAGGGCGGCCGCCAGCGCCGTCAGCGCCAGCAGCCCGGCATGCAGGCCGAGCGTGGCCGGTTCCAGCACGAAGAAATTCATCTGGCCCGGAATGCCGGGCATCGTCTTGAGGATGCCGTCGAGCCCGCGGGCGAGCGCCGCGCCGAGCGGCAGCGAGACCAGGCCGCCGAGTCCCACGATGAGGATCGACTCGCACAGCACGTCGGCCACCACGCGCCGGCGCGAGAACCCCAGCGCGCGCAGCGCCGCAATCTCGCCCAGCCGTTGATTGACCGACACCGTCAGCAGCACCGTGATCAGGAGCAGCGCGAAGCCCACCGTGACGGCGGAGAGCACTGCCGAGATCTGGCGGAAGTAGGTGAAGCCGTTGCGCTGCAGCCGGCCGAGCACCTGCTCGTTGGTGGCCACGTTGAGCCGCGGCTGGGCGGCGCGCACCGCGGCCGCCGTGGCGTCCACTTCACCGAGCGCGCTGGCCAGGATGATGTCGGCCTCGTCCGTGCGGCTGGCGCAGGCCGCGTCGAGCGTCGGCATGGCGGCGCCGGCCGTGGGATCGCCCACGAGCTCGAAGGGGAATTCGGCGATGCCCACGACGCGCAGGCGCGCCGGCGGCAGCACCTGGTTGGACGCCGCGCAGCGGGCGCGCACGGTGAGCGCACCGCCCGGTTCCAGCCGCAGTGCATCGGCGAGGGCGCGGCTCACCACGACTTCTCCATCGCCGGCAGGATCGCGGCCGGCCAGCACGGTCCATGGGCGCGCGTCGCCCTGCACGCCCTCGAGCGTCATGGCCATCGGGCCGGCGGGCCCATCGGTCTCGGCCTCGACGAAACGGATGGCGAGCACCGTGCCCAGCTGTGGCAGCCGGCGAAGCGCCGCCAGCGTGGCGTCGGTGTCGTGCATGCGGTCGCCCGCGCGGCGCAGATCGCCGGAGGCCGTGATCCGGATGTCGAATCCGGTCCGCTCCAGCATGTCGCGCATCGACACGACCAGGCCGTCCGACAGCATCAGCATGTCGAACAGCAGCGCCCCGACGGCCGCCACTCCGAGTACGCCGAGCAGCGCGCGCGCCGGCTGGCGCACCAGGCTTCGCCACGCGAACCGGAGCGCGATCATCGCCGCGCCAGCCGCAGCGCGTTGCGCCGCAGAAGGAGCCACGACGCCACGACCGTGGCCGAGACGCCGAGCGGGATGGCGATCAGCACGCAGGTCACCGCGACCGACGGCGTCACCTGCACGAAGAGCAGCGCGGTGTCGTAGCGCCACTGGAAGAAACGGTTGATCACCCCCTCGGACACGACCGCCAGGGCGAGTCCGAACGCCGACCCGACACTCGCCACCAGCACCCCTTCGAGCAGCACCTGCGCCAGCACACGGCTCGTGGGCAGCCCGATCAGGCGCAGCACGCCGACGGTCTCGCGGCGTTCGTCCACGAGCATCACGGTGAGCGCGATCAGGAACACGGTGGACGCGAGGATGGTGACGATGGCGATGGCGAGGTGAAAGCGTTCGAGCACGCGGAACGGGCCCGCCGCCGCGCCGGCATCAGTGGTTGGCCGCGCCGACAGGCCCGGGAGCCGGGCGTTCACGTCGCGCGAGAACGCCAGCGCGTCGGTGCCCGGCGTCAACCGGACGTTGATGGCGTCCACCGACTCGGCGCCCTTCGGTGCGTCCGGCGGGGTCGTCAGCGCCAGGAGATCCGGGAGGTGCAGCCGCACCGCGTGGATCGCGTTGCCGAGCCGCGACGGATCCGGTGTGGGCTCGTAGATGCCGGCCACGCGGAAGTCCCGCGCCCGCGATCCATCGGGCGGCGCCACCTGCACGACCGCACCGATCGAGAGGCCCAATGCCTCGGCCGCCTGCCGCGACACGAGCACGGTGGGAAGTTCCGATGTCTGCGCCACCGCGGCAGCCGGCAGCCCCGCCAGGATGGCGAGGATCGCGAGGACGGCGAGCCTCAACGGCTCATCTTCTCGATGCGGTGCCACTCGGCATCGGTCACCGGCATGACCGAGAGCCTGGGCATGCGGGTGAGGGGGAAGGACGCGAACGCCGGCACTGCCTTGATCTGGGCGAGCGTCACGGGGCGCGCGAGCGCCGCCACGGGGACGATGTCCACCACGTACGCCTTGCCGGTCGCGTCGGCGGGATCGGGGTAGGCGTCGGTGGCCGCGCTGGCGATGGCCACGACGGCCTTCTCCTTGCCCGTGTGGTAGTAGAAGACCCGATCGCCGCGGCGCATGGACCGCAGGTGCTTCTGGGCGAGCGGATTCTTCACCCCCGCCCACACGGTCTTGCCGTCACGCTCCAGTTGGGCGTAGCCGTAGTGGTCGGGCTCCTCTTTGACCAGCCACTGCGCCATGGCTGGATTATATCGGCGAGCCGTTTACCAGTTGCTGCCGCAACCCCGCGCGTCCCGCGGCGCAGAATCTGCGCCGCTCCGAGGTCGGCCCTTTGGTTGCCGTGCTGGTCGGGCCGGAGCGCCATGTGCAGCCACCGCGGTTGAGCACGCCGTCCGGCGGCGCTATGCTCAAGGAGGTTGCGATGGCGACGCTCGAGGAACGGGTAGCGTACCTGGAAGGGCAAGTGAGCGAGCACACTCATACGCTGATCGACATCCGCGATTCGATCCGACAGCTCGACCGGCGATTCGACGCGCGACTCGACACCATCGATCGGCGCATCGACGGGCTCGAAGACAAGCTCGATCGGCGCATCGATGGGCTGGAAGACAAGCTCGGTCGCCGCATCGAAGGGCTCGAGGACAAGCTTGCGCGGCAGTTCGCGTGGCTCGTCGGTATCCAGGTGACCACGCTCGTCGCCATCGTGGGCGCGCTTGTGACGCGCTCGTGATGTGACAGGCATCACGCTCGGCTCGTTCCTCTTCGATCAGCTCTGGGCACGCGGCGTCCGCCACATCTTCGGCATTCCCGGCGACTTCGTCCTCAACCTCTACGAGGCGTTCGAGCGCGACGGCCGCTTCGGCCTGGTGCGCCTGAGCCACGAGCCGGCGGTCGGCTTCGCCGCCGACGGCTCGGCGCGGATCACGGGCGGCCTCGGCGTGTGCTGCGTCACCTACGGGGCCGGCGGCCTCAACATGGTGAATTCGGTCGCCTGCGCCTACGCCGAGGAGTCGCCGCTCGTGGTGCTCTCCGGCGGCCCCGGCCGCATCGAGAAGCGGGCCGGCCTGCCCGTCCACCACGAGGTGAAGTCGTTCGAGTCGCAGCTGCGCGTCTACGCGGAGGTCACCGAGTACAGCGCCATCCTCGACGATCCGCGCACCGCGGCGGCGCACATCGCCCGGGCCCTCGACGTGGCGGTGAAGCTGAAGCGCCCCGTGTACCTCGAGATCCCGCGCGACATGGTGGACGCCCCGATCGACGGCCCCGCCCCGGACGCGGCGCTCGAACTGAACACCGACGAGGGCGCCGTGACCGAAGCGGTGGCCGAGATCACCGAGCGGCTGTCGGCGGCCGAGCGGCCCGTGCTCATCGTCGGCGTCGAAGTGCACCGCTTTCAGCTGCGCGATCAGGTGGTGCGCCTCGCGGAGCGGATGGGCGTGCCGGTGGCGTCCTCGTTCCTGGGCCGCGGCGTCTTTCCGAGCCGGCACCTCCAGTTCGCCGGCACCTACCTCGGCGTGGTGTCGCCCCAGCCGCTGCGCGACATCGTCGAGAACTCCGATTGCGTGCTGCTCCTCGGCGAGCTGATCAGCGACACCAGCCTCGGCGTGTCGGCGCAGCGCCTCGACGAGCGCAACCTGATCATCTGTGTCGCCCGCGAGGTGTTCGTCGGCTATCACCGCTATCAAGACACTCCGCTCGAGCGCATCGTCGCCGGGCTGCTCGAGTCGCCCGCGCTCGGGTCGTGGCCACCGCACGCGCCGGCGGTGCCGGTCCCGATGTCGGGGGGCACGGAGCCGCGCTCGGCCGACAGCGCGCCGATGACGGCGGCGCGTCTCATCGAGGCGGCCAACGAATTCGTGGAAGCACATCCGGACGTGCCGCTCGTGTCGGATACGGGCGACTGTCTCTTTGCAGCGGTGGAAATCCAGTCGAACGACTGCGTGGCTCCGGCATACTACGCGACGATGGGCTTCGCCGTTCCCGCCGCGCTCGGCCTGCAGGTGTCGAGCGGCCGCCGGCCGCTGGTGCTCGTGGGCGACGGGGCCTTTCAGATGACCGGCTCGGAAATTGCGCACGCGACGCCGCTCGGCTGCAATCCGATCGTCGTGCTCCTCAACAACAACCGCTGGGAGATGCTGCAGGCGTTCTATCCGCACGCCCGCTACAACGAGACGGTGCCGTGGCCGTTTGCCCGGCTGGCGGAGCTGTGGGGCGGGCGCGGCGTCGTCGCCGGCACCATCGGCGAGCTCCGCGCGGCGCTGCGCGAGGCGTGGCAGGCGCCCGTGTTCACGCTCATCGAGGTACCGCTCGCCAAGGGCGACATCTCGCCGGTCTTGAGCCGCTTCGTGAAAGCGTTCAAGGAGCGGGTCTACCGATGACCAAGCCGGCGTCGTGGGCCGACGCCAAGCGCGTCTTCGAGGCGGCGCTCGACCGGCCCGACACCGAGCGCGCCGCGTTCGTGGAGAAGGCGTGCAGCGGCAACACGGCGCTCCTCGCGGAGGTGCGCTCGCTGCTCAACTGGCACGGGGGCTCGACCGGCTTTCTCGAAACGCCCGCCGGCCGCGTGACGGACCTGCCGGCCGAAGGCACATCGGCCGCGCGGTTGATCGGCACGTCGGTGGGGCCGTGGCGAATCCTCGACGTCGTCGGCAGCGGCGGCATGGGCGTGGTGTATCGCGCCGAACGCGCCGACGCGGCCTTCCGCCGGCACGCGGCGCTGAAGGTGGTGCGCCCCGGCCCCGATTCGCCGCAGATCATGCAGCGCTTCCAGCTCGAACGCGAGACGCTGGCCGCGCTCGACCATCCCAACATCGCGCGGTTGATGGACGGCGGCACGACCGCCGACGGCCAGCCGTTCTTCGTGATGGAGCTCGTGGACGGCGAGCCGATCGACCGCTATTGCGACGACCACCGGCTGTCGATCGACGAGCGGCTCGATCTGTTCCGCAAGGTGTGCGCCGGCGTGCAGTACGCGCACGAGAACCTCGTCGTCCACCGCGACATCAAGCCCGACAACATCCTCGTCACCAAGGACGGCGTCCCCAAGCTGCTCGACTTCGGCGTCGCCAAGCTCGTCTCGCGCGATGGCGCGCAGCCGGAGGATCCGGCGGCCACCGCGGCGACGTGGATGATGACGCCGGACTACGCGAGCCCGGAGCAGGTGAGCGGCCGGCCGAGCACCACGGCTACCGACGTGTATTCGCTGGGCGTGCTGCTGCACGTCCTGCTCACCGGCGCGCGGCCGTACACGCTCACCGGCACGACGCCGGCCGACATCGAAAAGCAGCTCCTCGAGTTCACGCTGATTCCGCCCAGCGAGCGCGCGGTCAGCAGCCCCGAGGCGGAACCACGGGCCGCCCGCCGCGGGCTGAACTCGCTGAAGCTGGCCAGGCGGCTCACCGGCGATCTCGACGCCATCGTCCGCCGCGCGCTCGGCCGCCTGCCGTCGTCGCGCTATTCGAGCGTCGAGCAGCTGGCCGAGGACGTGGCCCGGGAGCGGGCGAACTATCCCGTACATGCGCGCGGCCGCACCGT
>Ga0209486_10000508_pt1 | contig 17372 bp, 16 predicted proteins | sample NCCompost_FD_187518 | JGI IMG/M metagenome (GOLD analysis project Ga0209486, IMG submission 187518) | Agricultural soil microbial communities from Utah to study Nitrogen management - NC Compost (SPAdes) (version 2) | ecosystem: Environmental > Terrestrial > Soil > Agricultural land | place...
CGCCCCGCCACGCGATTGCCGTCGCGGTCGATCACCTTCACCGCGTCGCCCGCTGAAACAAGCACCTGCAGCTGTTCGAAGCTTTGAGCGCTGATGGGCTGTGCGGTTGCGGCGGCTGCGAACGTCAGAACGGAAGCGGCGAAAAGAAGCGCCTTCGTGGCAAAACGGCGCGCCTGCGTCATGTGAACCTCCAAGTAGGGAGGTCACGTTACCGCTCGAGGAGTTCCCAAGTCCTGCCGGCGCGCTGAAAAGTTCTGAATGACGCCGATTCACGTTAGACCGGTCATTTGTTCAAGTTGATGTGTCCTTCGAATGTTCCGCTTCCCGTCGCTCCCGTGAAGGTGAACGTCCGGTCGAGGTACTGTCGGGATTCGATCCTCGAGCGCGAATTGCAAGGTGGCGGCGCGCCGTGGCGACGCCACCCGCGCACCTGTCGATCAGTTTCTGAACAGTTGAGGCGCGAACTCCGCAAGGTAGTTGCGCCAGTTGATCCATGTGTGACCGCCTGGCGATTCGACGAATACGGGAGCGAACCCGTGCCGCTTGAAGAGGTCGATCGTTGCCACTGTCGTCGGCATCAGAAAGTCCTCCTTCCCAGTACCGAACCACAGCAGCCGCAGCCCGCGCTTCAGCCCCGCATCGTCCAGTTTCGTCGCGTGCTGCTTTTCCCAGGCAGCGGCGGCCGCGGGCACGCCACTGGCCGGTGGGGCCGCGGCGGCGCCGCGTCCGCCGCCGGGGAACGCTCCAAGCAGTCCGGAGCTGAACACACCGATGTACGCGAACCGCTCCAATCGCGGAATAGCTACCTGCAGCGTCTGCCCGCCTCCCATCGAAAGGCCCGCGATGGCGCTATTGGCGCGGTCGGTCAACACGCGATAGTGCTTTTCGACGTACGGCATCACATCGGACACGAAATCATTGACGAACATGTCCGTCGCCGCCTGCCCGATCGAGTCCGCCGCAGGCGCGGCATGGCCGGCGGGCATGACGACGATCATCGGCTTCGCCTTGCGGGCGGCGATCAGGTTGTCGAGGACAAATCCTGCCCGTCCGACCGTCGACCAGGCGTTGTCGTTGTCGCCGGCGCCGTGAAGCAGATAGAACACGGGGTAGCGATCGCGACCGTTCTCATACCCTGGCGGCGTATATACATGCATCCGCCGGAACCGGCCGAGCGCTGTGGACTTGTACGTCACTTCGGCAACCGCACCGTGAGGTACATCGCGAGTGTCGAACAGCTCTGAGCCCGGCACGTGTACGAGGCTCCACACGTTGTTGTTGGATTCGCTGATCGCTGGATTGCGTGGATCGACAGTCGCCACGCCATCGATATTGAAGTTGTAGCGATAGGAGCCTGGCTCGATTGGGCCGAACGTGAGCTGCCAGACGCCATTATCTGCACGCGTGAGCTGACCGTTCTGCCCCAGCCCTGGAATGTCGGAGGCGGCGAGGCGCACGGCGTCGGCCTGCGGGGCGTAGACGCGGAAGGTGATCTTTCGATCCGCGCCTACCTCTGCCGACACGAATTGGGGGACCGGCGACCCGCCGCGCCCGCCGCGGCCTTGTCCTGCGGTCTGCTGTGGAATCGCGATCGCGACGAACGCAATCGCCACCGACGCACCGACCAGCTTCCTCATCATCGCCTCGCTTTCGCTATCCGACCAGATCTTCTCACGGCAATTGACTCGACGGACGGCACATTGCTGGTGGCAGTGGGCGAAACCCTTATATGCTTTCGTGCTGAACTGAGACCGCTGATGGACAAAGGAAAACTCTTCGTCGCGAGCTGCGTATCGCTCGTTACCACCTCAATGGTGTTTGCCATTCGCGGCGACGTCGCGCCCGCCTTGAGCGCCGCGTTCCGGTTGACCAACGAACAAATGGGGCTGATCTTCAGCCCCGCCTTCTGGGCGTTCACCGTCGCCATCTTCATCAGCGGCGCGCTCGTCGATGCGGTCGGGATGCGGGCGCTCCACGTGCTGTCGGCGATCGGGTATCTGGCCGGCATCGCCTTGATCCTCGTCGCACCGCATCCGGCGGCGCCGGTGGCGTCGATTTTCGACGACACGGGGACGACGATGCTCTACGCCGGCTTCTTCATCATGGGCCTGTCGCAGGGACTCGTCGAGGGTGTGATCAACCCGCTGATCGCGACGATTTACGCGGATGAGAAAACGCGCAAGCTGAATATGCTCCACGCGTGGTGGCCCGGCGGGCTGGTGATCGGCGGGCTTCTCGCCGCCTTGCTGACACAGGCGTTAAACGCGAGCTGGCAGATCAAGCTTGGGACGATCGCCGTGCCCGCGATTGTCTATCTGGTGATGGCGCTGTCGCTGGCCTATCCGCGGACCGAGCGCGTCATCTCCAACGTGTCCACCGGGGAGATGTGGCGAGAGGCTGCGCGACCGCTTTTCCTGCTGTTGTTCATCTGCATGTGGATGACGGCTGCCGCGGAGCTCGCACCCGACCAGTGGTTCCCCGCCGTCATGGGTACCCTTGTTCCGCAGCTTCAGGGAGTGCTGTTCCTCGTCTACACCGCCGGCCTGATGTTCCTGCTGCGGTTCTATGGCAGCGGCATCGCCCACAAAGCGCCGATCGCGACCCTCGTCGTGTGTTCCGTGCTCACCGCGATCGGTTTGTTCTGGCTCGGCAGCCTGCAGCCGGGAGCGAGTCCGGTGGTCGCATTCGCGGCCGCGACCGTGTTCGGCGTCGGCAAGACGTTCTTCTGGCCAACGATGCTCGGCGTGACGGCGGAACAGTTCCCGCGCGGCGGAGCACTACTCCTGTCGCTGATGGGAGGTGCAGGCATGTTATCGGTGGCCGTCGCCATTCCGATCATGGGCGCCAGGATCGACCAGCTCGGGCCAGGTGCGGCGCTGCAGATGATTGCCGGCCTTGGCGCAATTCTCGCTGTCGTGTTCGTCGGCGTTTACGCCTATTTTGCGGCACGCGGCGGTTACCGGCCGGTGCTCATCGCGGAGCGTTCGTCCGCGGTCGCGTCGTCCAGTTCGCGAGGCATTTGATGAGCGGCGCAAAAACGTCGACCCAGCTCGACCGGATCCCTTGTTTGAGCATCCTCGCTTGGTTACACTGACGGTTTCGTAGGCGCATCGGCGCCGGACTAACGCAGTGTCAAACCGAAGAGCTTCCGGACATTTCCACGCGGTTCAGTTCTACGAGAGCGACCGCTCGCTGATCACCATCGTGGCGAAGTTTCTCGCTGATGGCTTCACGCAGAGTCAGCCTGGCGTGGTGATCGCGACGCCGGAACATTGCGCGGCAATCGAAGAGTCGCTGGCGACGCATCAGCTTGACGTCCGGCGGATGAAGCAGCTCGGCGATCTGGTCGTGCTCGACGCGCACGAAGTGCTCAACACGATCATGGTCGACGGCATGCCCCACGCGCCGCTCTTCAAACATGCCCTCGGGACAATGTTCACCGAAGTCGCGCGCATTCACCCGAAGCACACGGTCCGCGCGTACGGGGAGATGGTGAACGTGCTCTGGCAGGACGGTCTGACCGCCGCCGCGATCCGCCTGGAAACGCTGTGGAACGAGCTGGCGAACTCCTACGACTTCAAACTGCTGTGCGGCTATTCGATGGGGAATTTCTACAAGGACGCCGCTGTCGGCGAAATCACCCGCCAGCATTCCCACCTGCTCGCCGAGACCGGCGAGGCTGCGACGATTAACTAGCTGCTCGTTGGTGGTTAGTGGTTGGTGGTTACCCACCAACTACTAACCACCATCCACCGTATATACTGCCGCTTTCCGGAGGTTCAGCGTGAGCGTGAAGCACGTAGCGCCGTTGGCGATGTTGCTGGCCGTCAGCGTTGGTGTGGCGGTGGGTATCGCGCAGCAGAAGGTGCCGTTCTCGGGCGCGATTCCTCTGGCGCCGACAGGCCTTGCCGGGAAGCCTCTTGGCGCCGGCCCATTCATGTACGACACGGGCGAAGGCCAGCGGATCCGCGTCGTCGTCGTCACGCGGGACCTGTCATATCCGTATGGCATGACTTGGCTTCCCGATGGGAGCATCCTCGTCACCGAGCGGATGGGCAAGCTGCGCATCATCCGCAACGGGAAGGTCGATCCGCAGCCCGTCGCCGGGGTTCCCGAGAACTACGGCGCCGGCGAATCGGGACTCCCGGGTGCCGTACACGGGCTGATGGACGTCGTCCTCCATCCGCAGTTCGCGCAGAACCGTTTCGTGTACCTCAATTACACGAAGCCGCTCGATCCCAAACGCAACACGCTTGCGATTGCGCGCGCGGTGTGGGATGGCAAGGCGCTGACGGACAGCAAGGACATCTTCGTTGCCACCGAACGGACCGGCACGTCGCGTATGGCGTTTGGCGGCGACGGCATGCTCTATGTGGCGACGTCCGGAGCCGATTCTCAGGACCTGAACACGCACGGCGGCAAGGTGCTGCGCCTGCGGGACGACGGGACCGCACCGCCGGACAACCCGTTTGTCGGCAAGCCCGGTCACAAGCCCGAGATCTACACCTACGGTCATCGCAACTCGCTCGGCCTCGCCCTCCATCCCGGGACGGGACAGATGTGGCAGACCGAGAATGGGCCGAACGGCGGCGACGAGATCAACGTCGTGAAGCCGGGCGCCAACTACGGCTGGCCGATGGTGAGCTACGGACGGCGCTATGAAGGGCCGTGGCAGTCGGAGCGCGCCGGGCACGCCAACTTCGAGCCGCCGGTGGTGATCTGGGTGCCCTCCATCGCCACGTCCGGGCTCACGTTCTATACAGGGGACAAGCTGGCGAAGTGGAAGGGCGACGTCTTCGTTGGCGCGCTTCGGACCGGGGAAATCCCGGGCACCGGGCATCTCGAGCGGATCCTGTTCAACGAGAAGATGGAGGAGCTGCGGCGCGAATCGCTGCTCGTCGATCTCCGCCAGCGCATGCGTGACGTCCGCCAGGGTCCGGACGGCTTGTTGTACGTGTTGACGGACGAAAAGCAAGGCGCCCTGCTGCGGATTGAGCCGGCGTCGTAAGCCGACCGGCTGAGGAGATCCTGCGATGCGTTTCCTGGTGACCGTTGGTCTTGGTACGGCGCTGATCGCGGCGGCCCACGCGCAAGGTCAGGCGCCGGCGCCAGCGCCAGCCCAGGCCGCCGCACCACCGCCAGCTCTCGCCCCTGCACCGGTCAAAGGCGCCACAACCGGCTTCATGCATGCGATCCACGCGACGAACGACGTCGAGACGACGCTGGCGTTCTATCGCGAGGTGTTCGGGCTGGACGCGAAAGTGACGCCGTTCGCAAATCCGGGCGTGCCGCTGCTGACCAACTCGCCGGGCGTCAGCCTCCGCGTTGCGATGCTGCGCATTCCCGGACAGGGGTTCAACTTCGAGCTGACCGAATTCACGAACACGCAGCGGCGCGGCGCGCGGCCGCGACTGACGGACCCCGGGGCGCCGCACATGAAACTCCTCGTGCGCGACATCGACGTCGTCATGGCGGCGGCGAAGAAGCGCGGTGCGGAAATCATCACGCGGTCGGGCGCGCCCGTTGCGTTCCTCGACGGAGCGGTGAACCGCATCTTCATGCGCGATCCCGACGGCTACATCGTGGAAGCCGTTCGCTTCCCGACGCCGTTCGACGCTCCGGCCGGCCCGAATGTCCTCGGCTCCGTCATGGGGCTCACGCTGGGCGACGCCAACGCATCCATGGCGTTCTGGCGCGACCTGCTGGGTTGGGAGTTTACCGAGGAACCCTCCTGGTCGAAGGACCCGCGCATCGTTGACCTGATGGCCCTGCCGGAAGGCGTCGAGGCGCGCCCCTTCAGAGCCATCGTGCCCGGCAGCACCGCGCGTATCGAGATGATCGAATTCCGCGGCGTGAAGAACCCGACACCGTTCGATCTGCGCGTGCCGGATCCTGGCGCGTCGGGGATCGCGATCCGCGTTGCGAACATTCAGGAGCTGCTGCCGAAAATGCAGGCGGCCGGGATCCGCGTCATCTCGAAGGACGGAGCGCTCGTCGAATGGGACGCGAAGATACGCAACGTCTTCGTGAAGGATCCGAACGGGTTCCTCGTCGAGCTGGTCGGCACGGTGGCGCCGCCCGCGAAATAGGAGACATAGCCATGTCGACACACCGAGACACCGGGACACCGAGGTCGACCTCTGAAAGGAATCTCGGTGCCCTCGGTGCCTCAGTGTGTCGTCTGGTTGTTGCCGCGGGCATAGTGGCGGTTGCGGCGCCGGCGGGCCGGCTGTCCGCGCAACTGCTCAATGCGGCGGCGCCCATACGCGTCGGCCACTACCATCTGAACGTCACCAGCGTCGACGAGCATCGGAAGTTCTGGGTCGACACGCTCGGCGGCACGGCGGCGAAGGTCGGGACGACCGAAGCCGTGCGCTTTGGCGACGTGTTCGTGCTGCTGCGTCCGCAGAAGCCGACCGGGCCGACGCGCGGCACCACCTTCGATCACATCGGCTTCGCCGTTCCGAACGTGCCCGAGTTTGCTGCGCGCGTGGTCGAGCGCGGATACGGCCGCACGGTCGGTCGTGAAACCGCCACCGCGGCTGGCGCGACGCCGGCGGCTCCGTCGCCGGTGTACGGGCGTTTCGAATATCTCGTCGGGCCGGACGGCGTGAAGATCGAGCTCGTCACCAACATGGCGCCGAACGCGCCGCCGATCGTCCACCATCACGTGCACTTCACCAATCCGCAGTTCGTCGAGATGGGCCGGTGGTACATGAAGGCGCTCAACGCGACGGAACGGCCCGGCGCTACCGATTTCTTCTTCGGCGCTGATCTCCCCGGCATCGGCTACATGCTCAACTTCTTCCGCTGGGAGCCGAAGGAAACGCTCGTTGGCACCGCCGGGCGAGCTGTCGATCACGTCGGATTCGAGGTCCGCGGTCTGAAAGAGTTCCTTGGCACTCTTCCGGCGAAGAGCATCAATCTGACAACGCCGCTGGCGCGCGAGCGCGCGTTAGGCGACGTGGACCGCGCGGTGATTACCGATCCCTGGGGAACGGTTATCGAGCTGACTGAAGGATTGGAAAGGACGGCACGATGATTCGCGCAGCATTCGTCCTCGCGCTCGGCATCACGGCCGCCGCGTGCAGCGGCGCGGAGACGACAAACGCGGAAACGAACACGGTGGAAACAGGCGCGGTAGAGGCCGACCGTCAGGTCGGCCTTTCACCAGACTTCGAGGTCGATCCGCTCTGGCCGAAGCCGCTTCCCAATCACTGGGTGCTCGGCTCGACGATCGGCGTTTCGGTGGATGACCAGGATCACATCTGGATCCTGCATCGGCCTGGCGCCGTCGACGACAACTTCAAGGCCGCAGCCGTCACACCGCAAGTGGGCCGCTGCTGCACGCCGGCGCCGCCGGTCCTCGAATTCGATCAGGAAGGCAACCTGCTGCGGCACTGGGGCGGTCCGGGCGAGGGCTATGAATGGCCCACCAGTAACCATGGCCTCACGGTGGACCACAAAGGCAACGTCTGGATCGGCGGCAACGACGAAAAGCAGGACACGCACGTCCTCAAATTCACGCGCGACGGAAAGTTCCTGCTGCAGATCGGCCGGCAGGGCATCCACAAGGGCAGCAACGATCCCGAACATCTCTGGCGACCCGCGAAGATCTTCATCGAACCGATGGCCAATGAGGCCTACATCGCCGACGGATACGGCAACCGCCGTGTGGTCGTCTTCGATGCCGACACGGGCAAGTACAAGCGCCACTGGGGCGCATACGGCGCCAGGCCTGATGACGCCGATATCGGCAACTACGATCCGGCGGCGCCTCCGGCGAAGCAGTTCCGTACGGTCCACTGTGTAATCGTGTCGAAGGACGGGCTCGTCTACGTGTGCGATCGCGTGAACGATCGCGTCCAGGTTTTCAAGACCGATGGCTCGTTCGTGAAGGAAGCCTTCTTCGAGACGAAGACCATTCGGTCCGGGTCGGTCTGGGACATGACGTTCTCGCACGATCCGCAGCAGACCTACATCTACCAGGTTGACGGCGTGAACGAGGAAGTCCGCATCCTGCGGCGGGACTCCCTCGAGGTCGTGACGACGTTTGGTGATGGCGGCCGGCAGCCCGGACAGTTCTACGGCGTGCACAACGTCGCGGTCGATTCGAAGGGAAACCTCTACACGACGGAAACCTACAACGGCGCGCGCCTGCAGCGATTCCTCCATAAGGGAATTCGGTCTGTGCCGAAGAATCGCGGGGTTCCCTGGCCTCGCTGAGGAAACGGAGGGGACGGAGGGAACGGATTCACACAGAGGAACGAAGGAACGGAGACGAACGGAGCTTTTCGGTCTTAACCGCGAAGGACGCGAAGATCGCGAAGACCACGAAGACCGACACTCCGTTCGCCTTCGTTGCTCCGTTTCTCCTGTAAAACCGTTACCTCCGTCGCCTCGCCGCCTTGGGCGGGGAACTTAGGAGTCGCAATGAAACGCATATCGCTCGCCATCGTGCTCGCCTTGACGGCGAGTGTCGCGGCGCAGCAGGCGGGCCCGCGCAACGATCTCCCGCAGCCGTATCGAACGACGCGCGACTGGGGCGAGCTGCCGGCCGGCATGAAGTGGCCGGCCGTCACGGCGGTGGAACCGGCGCCGGACGGATCGATTTACGTCGTCGCCCGTTGCTTCGAGAACTCCTGCGCCGGACGCAGTGAACCGCCGATCCTCAAGTACAACCGCGACGGAAAGCTGCTGGCGACGTTCGGCCAGAACATGTTCGTGTTTCCGCACGGCGCCACCGTCGATCGCGACGGCAACCTCTGGGTGACCGACGCGCGCGGCGGGAACGGCAAGGGCCATCAGGTCTTCAAGTTCAGTCCAACCGGCAAGGTGCTGATGACGCTCGGCAAGGCCGGCGTCGCGGGATCCGGTCCTGATCTCTTCGATCAACCCACTGATGTGGTCACTGCCCCGAACGGCGACATCTACGTCACCGACAGCCACCGCACCACTAACGGTCCGCCGAGCAGGAACAACCGCGTCATCAAGTTCACGCGCGACGGCACGTTCGTGAAGGAGTGGGGCAGGAAGGGCTCAGGGAAAGGCGAGCTGAGCGAACCGCATACGATTGCGATGGACTCGCGCGGGCGTCTGTTCGTCGGCGATCGCGAGAACAACCGCATCCAGATCTTCGATCAGGACGGACAGCTCCTCGACGAGTGGCGGCAGTTCGGCCGCCCCAGCGGCATCTTCATCACGCGCGACGACACGATCTACGTGGCCGATTCCGAGTCGGGCCCGGACACCGGCGCCAACGAACTGCCGGGGATCAAGAAGGGCATTCGCATTGGCAGCGCGCGCGACGGCAGCGTGACGGCGTTCATCGAGGACATGGAATCGACCCGCGCCGAGCACTCCGGCGCGGAAGGCGTGGGCGTTGACGCTGACGGCAACGTGTACGGCGCTGTCGTGCGGCGTCAGATGCTCGAGCGGCACGTCAAGAAGTGACGCAGCAATTCAAAATGCAGAATGCAGAATGCAGGCTTTGAATTCTGAATTCTGCATTCTGAATTACTGCTTGCGTCATATCAATCCGGCGTCGGCCTTCATGCGCGAAGCCTTTCTGAACTCACTGCGGAAACAGTGAAGGGCCGTTGTCCTGCCATCCGGTACCTTCGAGTGAGACGAGAAATGACACCAGATCGTTTGCGTCCCCCGGCGTCAGGCCGAGCCGGCCGCGACGCCGCAGGCGATCGTCCAGATCCGGATTGGCAATGCCGCCGCGATTGTAGAATTCAACGACATCGCGCAGCGTTGGGATGGAGCCGTCGTGCATGTACGGCGCGTGGCGCGAGACTTCGCGCAGCGTCGGCGTCTTGAAGCTCCCCGGATCTCCCTCGAACACCGAATCTTTCGTCACGGCGTAGCGGCCCTCGTCCGTGAACGACCTGGTGTCCGGATTCCACCCGATTCCGAGATTGTGGAACGTCCCGTCCGTAAAGAGCGGCGGCGTGTGGCATGCCGCGCATCCGGCCTTGCCCGTGAACAGATCGAAACCGCGCCGGACCGAGTCGCTCACGGTTCCCTGTCCGCGCTGCCAGCGATCGAAGGCGGAGTTGCCGCTCATCCGCGTCCGTTCGTAGTCGGCGATGGCCCGCGCCACGCGCTCCCTGGTGACCCTGGCGTCGCCGAATGCCTGCGCGAAGTACGGACCATAACCCTGTACCCGCGAGAGAGTGCTGACCATCTCCGGGTGCGGGTTCCCCATCTCGGACGCGCCGGCAATCGGTACGAGCGCCTGGGCTTCGAGCGTCCGCGCACGACCATCCCAGAAGTAGGCACCGACGGGTGCATCTTTAAACGAGCCACTCCAGTGGCAACCGGCGTCGTCTGCGAGAACGCGTGAGCAGGTTGGTGGCACGTAGCGCAGGAGATGGTTCCGTCGCGCGAGAGGCGCCGATCGAAGAACAGCCAGCGGCCGAGACGGACCCGCTCGGGCGTCGGCGGAACGGGCAGCGAGCGGAGATTGATGTCGATGCCGAGCGGCGGCCGGCCGATCGGCCTGCGCGGGTTATCCGCTTCCAACCGAACGACCTGTTCGGGCCGCGGTGCGCCGCAGCCGGACAGCATCGTCAGACAAAGCAGTAAGAGGGCTGAGGCGCGCACGCGCCATTAGACGCCGAGCCCGAAGGAGTCGTTTCCTCAGCACCGTGGCTTCCGCCTTTAGGCGGAAGTTACGGCGTGATCCGTATAGGAATATCGCGGCTGACGGAGTCGCCACCTGACGTCGCCACGACGTGGAGAGAGTAGTCGCCGGCGCCGACGTCGAGCGGCAGCGCCACCACAAATGTCTCCGTGCCCTTTGCCGCGCGCGTGCGCCGGTCACTCCCGCTGCGAACGATTTTTCCTTGATGGTCACGCACTTCGACCTTCAGCTCGACGGGGTTCCGCGCACGGCCATCGGCGTTGTCGTAGACCTCGAGGTAGAGCGAAATCCGCGTGCCGCTCGCGAACGCACGGTTGAGCGTTGGAAAAAACGGAAGGACGTTCGACGCTGCCGGGATGACTGTCACCGGCCGGTCCGCCTCCATCGTCGACAGCGCGACTGCACTCAGTGCCAGCCGTTCCTTACGGAAATCCGGAACGTCGAGGTCGTACATCACGCTGCCGACCTTCGCCGCCTGGGTGTTGCCGCCCGCGACGCGCAGCTGGTAGCGGCCCGGCGGCAGGGTGATTGACGACTGCGTGCGAAAACCGTGGGCCAGGGCCTGTGCGTACGAGTCCGGCTTCAGCGCAAGGTCGATCACCTGAGGCTGGCCGCGCGTCACTTTGCCTCCGGCGCTGACGGCAGCGGACGCGAGCTCGATCTGTGCCCGCATGATTCCGGACGTTCCAGTGAATCCAAGTCGGGACGCGTCGAATTCCGCAGTGATGACGACTCTGGCCTCATTGTCTTTCGATCCCTTGAACGCCGCCGCGAACACCTTCATCGGCACCGCACCGTTGGCGAGCGGGCTGGCGATGACGTCGCGAATGCCCGCGGTCGCCGTGGCATTCGTTCGCGTGCCTGCCGATCGCCCCGGGGACCCTGATGGCGCGATGTAGCCGTCACGCGCGCGGACCGTCAGGCCAGGCCGCTTCGCCCGTACCTCCAGTCGCCGGTACCGGCCGTCGCGCCTGTCGTTTGTCGAGGTGAAGCCGAGGAGGTAGTAATTGCTGTTCTCCTTGACCATTCGCTCCAGCGCCTGGCCGAAGCTGTTCGAGTTGACCACCGCAAAGCCCCCGGTCGCTTCGGATAGCTTGCGGAACGCGGCCATCCGTTCGAGGTCGGCGTCACACACGCCGGCGACATTCGCCGCCGTCTCGCCCAGGAACCCGCCGGCCGTCAGGCCGCATGGGTCGATCGTGTAAAAGGCGACGCCTCCGCGCATCGCCTCGGTCATCGCCGCGCGCAGGTCGTCGAACTCGAGTGATCGGACGCCGCCCTTGTAGTCGATGACGCTGTAGACGTCCCCGACCTCCTCAGTGATGTAGATCAGCGCTTTGCGGCGCCCGTGGATGCCGGCGAGCGAGGCGATGAGACCCTTTAATGCTGCGGCCCGCGCGCGCTGCGCCAGCGGCGATCGGTCCCGACGCCACGGCTCCCCAGGCGTCTCCGGGGGCACGCCCCAGCCTCCCTGCAGCCGGTTGATGGCTGCGAGAAGCAGGCCGCGATCGCTCGTGAAGTCCTGCGCGGCCGCCGACAAGGCGCGGCCGACGTTGACGACGACGCCCACGTCGTTTGGTTCGAAGTGGCGCTCGATGAACGTGGTGAGAAAGTGCCGAGCCCGTAGCGCCAGGTCCGCGCCGACCTCGTCGAGGGCGATGACGTAGAGGCGACCCTCACCGCCGCTGTTCGTCGCGACGTCAAGTCGCGGGGTACCCGGAGAGAACGGCGGTGGCGCGTTGATCGGAATGATCACCTCCGAAAAGGAGGTGATCGTCTGTGGCTTGCCATCCTCGAGCAGTTCGAAATCTTCGAGGCGTAGATCGCGGACTGGATTACCGTCGCGATCGGTGACGAATACGTCGACCTGGACGGCTTCGACCTGCGCCCGGAACGTCGGTGCCGGCTGCTGGGCGGAGACCGCCGTCACGATGGCGGCGGTGAATCCCAGCCCGGCAAGCCGAGGTGTCATCCGCCGCATTGGGCATTCCTACTTTTCCGCGTTCGGGTTCGACGATCCTGCGAACAGCCGGCGGCCATCCGGGAACGTGATGCTGCCCGCGTTGGCCGTGTTCGATCCGTTGCGCGCCTGCCAGCCTTGAATCACCAGCACGGTGCCGGCCGGCAGATCTTCCTTGCGCCATCCGCGCCGGAACAGCCCATTGGCCGCGCCGGTCTCGAATGCCCACCGCTCGGTCTTCCCGTTGGCGGCGGCGACGTCGAGGTAGATCCACGCGTGCGGATTGGACCACCGCATCTCGACGACCTTGCCCGTGATCTTGATCGGCTTGTCGGCGTCGAATTCCGCCGCGAACGCATGATGAGCAACTGCCGGTGCCGCGGCCAGGCACACGGCCGCGGCGACAGCCGCGCACACAATGAAGCCGCGAATGTTCTGCATTATTTTTTCTCCAGCCCGATACCTGCATCCTTCACGTCTTTCATGTGCTGCAGGTCCTGGTTGTCCTCGTGGCAGGCGACCTCGAGCATTTCGCCCTTCTCGTCCCGGTTGAACTGCACTTCGACCGTAAACGGCCGGGTATAGACGAGCGGGTCGGTCAGCGTCGCCCTGTAAATAATGGTATTCGCATTCACCGGCGTAAATCGCTCGACGACGGTCAGCGCGTGGCTGGTGATCTCGCCCGCCTCGTTCAGCCACGGCTTGCCGTTGAAGTTCCGGCTCTCGACGACGAGCGTGTCGCCCTCCCAGCGGCCGATCGAGTCACCCTGCCACAGGCGGACAGTATCGGGAAGATGCCTGCGTTTCGGGTCGATTGGAATCTGCCGCCACGCCATGCGTTCGAAGAGCACGACCAGGTGGGTCGGCGTCTGCATGATGAAGAACGGCGACGGCACGTAGAAGCCGCGCGGTACGCCTGCCGCCATCACGCAGTGCGCCGTCGGGTCGTCGTAGCCCCGCGCCGGCGTCTGCCGGCTCTTCAGCTCCTCCCGCGCCCAGTCCTGCATCGGGAGCTTTCCGTCCGGCGGATCCACGACGATCCCCTGGCCGGGCGGCAGCATGGTTGCGCCGGCATGTTCCTCGAGGCCGTAATTCGCGCCGCGACCCTGGCTTTCGTAGAAGCCCGACAGGTCAGGCTTGCCGTCCGGCATCCGGCGCAGTGGTCCCGGTACAGGGGCGGCGCCACGCCCACGTCCGCGTCCTGCTGCACCAGCCGCCTGGCCCGCCGGACCGGCGCCCTGTCCTCGCGGAGGAGCAGCAGGCGCACCCTGTGCATACGCGTCGCCCGCGGCGAGCGCTACGACGAGCATGGCGAGCGCCAGCCGTACGTACAGGTCCGCCTGCCACCTTCGCTGAAGTCCCGGCGGCCAAGGAAGACGGACACTACGTGCTCTTTTGCATTTTGAATTTTGCATTTTGAATTCCGGCGCGTTGAATTCCGGGGCGTTGAATTCCCGCGCGCTCACTTCGGATACCACGTCCGCGGCTCGCGATGAAACGCGCCGCTCGCTTCCTCGGCCTCGGCCACGCACTGGTATTCGAGGATCCGATCCATGTCCTTCACGCGATAGATCGGCATGCTGATCTTCCACGCCCGCGTGAACACCTTCGGATCCTCCATCGTCGCCTCGTAGCGCATCGTGTCGGCATCGCTGAGCGAGTACCGCTCGGTCACCTTCAGCGCGTTGCTGTGGAAGTTGCCCGACGAGTCGAACCACGTCTTGTCGTTGTGGTTCGTCACTTCGACGACGAGCGTGTCGCCTTCCCAGCGTCCACGCGAGTCGCCCATCCAGAACTCGATGCCCTGCACCGGCTTGCTGCCGTTCGTGTAGATCAGCCGATGGACATTCGTCCACTCGAACGTCATCGCCACGTGCGTGCTGCTCTGAAAGACCTGGAACGGGAACTCGAGGTACATGATGCGTGGCACCCCGGGCATATAGCACTTGCTGAACGGGTCTTCGGTGTAGCGCTTCGCGAAGTTCTCCTCGCGCTTCTTCAGCGCCCATTCCTGGTACGGGATCGTGCCGCCCTCGACGACGCTGCGCCCGGCGGGCATGTTGTGCCGGGCATGGTGGTCCTCGAGGTTGTAAAAGGCCCGGTTACGCACCTGCCAGATGCCTTGCAGGTTCGGCTTGCCGTCGGGCATCCGAGGGATCTTTGCCGCAGCCGTTTGCGCGGCCGTACCGCCTGTCAGCTGGGGAAGACTGCCGATGAAAAGAGCCGCCAGGAACACACCCGCAGCGGCGCTAAGACGTTTACTCATGAAATAAGGCCTCTGAGAAAATTACGGGGCCGTGACCCGCGGGAAATATTACTATCCCGCGCATGCGGACACGAACCTTCGTCCTGGCCGCGGCTTTCGTGGTGTTCACGGCATCCACACGCGCCCAGGAAGGCCATCCATTGACCGGCACGTGGGCCGGCGACTGGGGGCCGGCCGGAGCGCAGCGAACGCACATCACGATGGTGATGAACTGGGACGGCAAGGCCGTCACCGGCGTGATTAACCCGGGCCCAGATGCGATTTCGCTGACCGCCGTCTCGGTCGACTGGGGAACATGGACCGTTCGCATCGACGCCAAGGGCGTCGCGGCGGAAGGGCGGATGGAAGACATCGGGTCGTCCCATCGCCGCATCGTCGGCACGTGGAGTCAGGGTGGCGCGAAGGGCGATTTCACGCTGACGCGCGATTGATGAAACAGTTCGTGCTCGGAGCGCTGATCGCCGTTGGGGCAGTTGCGCATGCTCAGCTGCCGGTTCCCGCTCTGTACGACGAGTGGCGCCGCGTCACGCTGGACGGCGTCGTCACACGCGTCGCGTGGGCGAACCCTCGCGCGTATGTGTTTGTCGACGTCCGGGAGCCTGGCGGTCCCGTGTCGAACTGGGCGATCGAGATCGGCAATCCGCTCGATCTGGAGCAGCGCGGCTGGTTGCGGACCACGGTTCGAGCCGGCGACAGTGTGAGCGTCGAGGCCGTTCCCGCCCGCGACAACGCGAAGCGTGCGCTCCTTTCCACGTTCTGGAAAACCAGTCCGCGTGCGCGGGTGTTCAGTGGGAGCGCCGCAACGGCGAAGGCGGCCCCCACCGCGGCGGGTCCGGCACCCCGCTGGCCGGATGGACAGGTCCGCCTCGGCCCGCCCGCTGGCCGGAAAGGCTACTGGGGCGCTGCGAGCCTGACGACGATGACCGAGAGCGCCAGTAAGATTTCCGTGCGTGCCGACGGACTGCTCGCGAACCTGTCGGATGCGGACCGCGTGGCGCCCTTTCAGCCCTGGGCAAGGGCCGTCTATCTGCACCGGCAGCGAACGCTTCTCAGGGACGATCCCGCGGCACGGTGTCTCCCGACCGGAGGTCCCCGCCAGTTTCACACGCCGAACGGTTTCCAGTTCGTCGAGCAACGCGACCTCGGGCGCATCCTCGTGCTGTTCGGCGGGGCGAACCGCAACTGGCGCATCATCTACACCGACGGCCGTCCGCTGGGTCAGGCCGCGGAGGCGGTGCCGAGTTATTACGGCAGCTCTGTCGGGCGCTGGGAAAAGGACGCGCTCGTGGTCGAGTCGGTCGGGTATAACGAGCGGTTCTGGATGACGAACGGCGGGCTGCCGCACACGGAAGCGCTTCGTCTGGTGGAGCGGTTTTCGCGGCCGGACCTGAACACGCTGCGGTATGAAGTGACCGTCGACGATCCGCGGACCTACACGCGCCCGTGGCGCAGCGAGTGGACCGTGCGGTGGGTGCCGGATCGGGAAATCGAGGAGTTCTTCTGCGAGGAGAACGTCGAGTCCACATTCATTCGGTGATGAACATGAGCACTACGCTTCGCCCGCTCGTCGTTGTGATCTCTATCGCGTGCGCGATGCTGTCGGTGACGCCGTCTGCCAGCGCGCACCATTCCTTCGACGCGGAGTACGACTCGAAGAAGCCGTTTACGATCACCGGCTTCGTGACGAAGGTGGATTGGGTGAATCCGCACGCCTTCGTCTCCGTTGACGTGAAGGATGGCAATGCGGTCAAGAACTACCGCATCGAAATGGGTCCACCGTATGCGCTCGTCCGCGGCGGATGGAAACGCGACACGCTCAAGATCGGAGACAAGGTGACGATCGTGAACGCGGCCGCCGCGAAGGACGGCAGCAACGCCGGAGGATCGATGCCGACGACTGCCATGGTCCTCGCGGATGGTCAGAAGCTGACGATGCGATGACAAGTGGAAGAAGTGGAAGAAGTGGAAGAAGTGGAAAAGTGGAAGAAGTGGAAAAGTAAGTTGAAAAGTACGGTTGTGGCTGTCATGGCGGCCCTTGTCTGCGCTGAGGTACTGCTTGCCCAGGTGCCGGCGCAGAAGCCGGCGGCGACGGAACCGGCACCGCGCTGGCCCGACGGTCGCATCAATCTCGGAGCGTCAAAGGATCAGAAGGGGTATTGGGAGATCCGCCCGGGGCTCGGTGGGTTCCCGCGCGCCGCCGACGTTCCGTTTCAGGACTGGTCGCGCGCGCTTTATCAGTACCGCACCACCACCGCGGATCTGTATCCACCGCTTGTCGGCTGTAAGCCGGCCGGCGGGCCGGGATTCTTCAACGCGCCCGGCTTCGAGATCGTCGATGCTCCGGAGCTGAAGAGCATCTTCCTGCTCAACATCGCCGGGCCGCACTCATGGCGGGTGGTCTACATGGACGGCCGTGCGCATCCTCCGCGCGAGAGCCTGCGGCCGACCTACTTCGGCCATTCCATCGGCAAGTGGGAGGGCGATACGCTGGTCGT